>Ga0172370_10003158_pt1 | contig 23109 bp, 24 predicted proteins | sample LakKiv5m_FD_114538 | JGI IMG/M metagenome (GOLD analysis project Ga0172370, IMG submission 114538) | Freshwater microbial communities from Kabuno Bay, South-Kivu, Congo - kab_022012_11.5m | ecosystem: Environmental > Aquatic > Freshwater > Lake | place: Democratic Republic of the Congo...
GACCGCATCACCCTTTTTCTGAAAGAAGATAGAAGTGTTGTGGAAAGTTCATCAGACAAGAAGGTGAAGGCCGTCATCTTTCCTTCAAAGGACAAGGGGAAGGGCCCTTGACCACGGCGAATCATACGCTCCAGGCAGAAAGCCTGGTCAAGAAATACAGTGGCAAGCGGGTCGTGGACAATGTCAGCATTGTTGTCGAACGACAGGAGATCGTAGGACTGTTGGGGCCTAATGGCGCCGGCAAGACCACGACCTTTTACATGATCGTGGGGCTGACCCAGCCAGACGGGGGGATGGTATTTTTAGACGGAAGCGATATCACAGAGGATCCTGTATATCGTAGGGCCAGGAAAGGGATTAGCTATCTGGCACAGGAGCCTTCAGTGTTCAGGAAACTCACCGTGGAACAGAACCTGCTGGCGATTCTGGAGCTGCTGGAAGTGCCTTCTCACGAAAGAAAATCGAGACTTGACAAGGCCCTTGGCGAGCTGGGAATTACTCATCTCGCCAACCAGAAGGCCAATTCCCTGTCCGGTGGAGAACGACGGCGGCTGGAGATATCCCGCGCCCTGATCACGGACCCCCGGTTCATGCTGCTGGATGAACCGTTTGCGGGCATTGACCCGCTGGCCATTAACGACATCCAGCAGATCATCAGACAGCTGAAAGAACGCGGTCTCGGGATCATTATTTCGGACCATAACGTCCGGGAAACCCTTAGCGCCTGTGATACTGCCTACATTATCAGCCGGGGTAGGATCATTGAGCAGGGTCCGCCGGCCACCATAGTCAACAGCGATATCGCCCGAAGCGTTTATTTGGGAGACAACTTCAGTTTATGAATCAGTTATGGCATTAGAACTCAGACAATCACTCGGGCTTGCCCAACAACTGGTGATGACTCCCCAGTTGCAGCAGGCCATCAAGCTCCTTCAGCTTTCCCGGCTTGAACTGCTCGAAACCATTTCCCAGGAGATCGAACAGAACCCGGTCCTTGAGGAACTGACGCCAGGAGAGTCCGAACAGGATGAGGAGAAAGGTGATGAAAAAGACGAACCGGCTCAGCAGACACCTGAAATCTCCGAGGTGAGGGTCGAGGAGCGGGCAAGGGATGATGTCGATTGGGAGACCTATATCACTGAATACAATACCGGCTGGGCGGAAACCCAATACGAGGACAGAGAGGTCCCGAGTTTTGAAAATATCACCGATACCAAGACCAACCTGACGGAACACCTCACCTGGCAGCTCCATATGAGCAGCCTTGACAGAGACCAGAGACAGATCGGAATTCACATTATAGGAAATCTGAATGAAGATGGTTATCTGGACATTTCCCTGGAAGAACTGTCCGAGATGACGGGTTATTCTATCGGGGAGGTATTGGAAACACTTCGCCTCATCCAGAATTTTGATCCGATTGGAGTGGCTGCACGGGATACCCAAGAATGCCTGATCATTCAGGTCCGATTTCATAAGCTCGAGGGGACCCTGGTAGAACGCCTTATTGTGGATCATATGAAGGAACTGGAAGGCAGGAACTATGACAAGATCGCAAGCACGCTTTCCTTGCCGCTTGGCGATGTAGCTTCTGCAGTGTCGGTCATCCAGACCCTGGATCCAAGGCCCGGAAGGATGTATGCAAACGAGGAAACCATCTATATCACCCCGGACATCTATGTCTTCAAGGTGGGTGACGATTATGAAATCGTACAGAATGAGGATGGGTTGCCTAAGCTAAGGATTAATTCCTATTACAAGCAACTTCTTCAGGACAAAATCCCTATTTCGGAGAGTACAAAGGCCTACATTCAAGAGAAGATGCGGTCAGCGGCGTGGTTAATCAAGAGCATTCACCAGCGCCAGCGGACCTTATTTCGAGTGACGGAGAGCATCGTCCGGTTTCAGAGAGAGTTCCTGGACAAGGGGATCGCCTATCTCAAACCCCTCGTGCTCAGGAACGTGGCTGAAGATATCGAGATGCATGAATCCACGGTGAGCCGGGTGACGACGAACAAGTATGTGTATACGCCGCAAGGGCTGTTTGAATTGAAATTCTTCTTCAATAGCTCCATCAGCAGGCTTGACGGTGAGGCACTTGCCTCCGAAAGCGTGAAGGAACAGATTCGTAAACTGATCAAGGGCGAAGACAAGACCAGCCCTTACAGCGACAAAGAGATTGAAAAGATTATGAATGAACGTAACATCGACGTTGCACGTCGCACCATTGCCAAGTACCGGGAGTCAATGGGGATTCTCCCGTCGAGAAAACGGAAGGATCCATTATCCAAATAGCGCGGTTCGGAGGCGGACCTGAGGACATCCGTGCCGTAGCGGAGCAGAACGGTTTGTATTCCTTCACGGGATGACTATTTTGCTATTTTATGGACCACGGTTTTTGACAACCGATAACCCGCTTCTTGACCCTTAACCTGGAGGAAGCCTTATGGAAATTACGGTAACATTTAGACACACCGAGCCCATTGAAAGTCTGCGGGCATATGCTGAAGAGAAGGTATCCAAGATCAAGAAATACCTGGACGTTCCGCTCGAAGCCCATATCGTGTTGACTGTGGAGAAATTTCGACATATAGCAGACGTGACTCTCAATCTGAATGGGACGCCGATAAAGGGGGTGGAAGAAACCGGGGATATGTATTCAGCCATTGACCAGGTGATGGACAAAATCGAAAACCGGGTCAAGAAACATCTTTCCAAGATGAGGAGCCACCGGCAGGAAGGCGGCAAGCCCGAGTTGGGGAGCGAAGAGGCGACGGATGTTGTGGGAGGGGTGCATGATGAGCCCATTATCGTGCTTGAAAAGATGGTTGCCAAGCCAATGGACCCAGAAGAAGCAGCGATGCAGCTCAATCTGTCAAAGCAGGATTTCCTGGTTTTTAGGAATGCTAAATCAAGAGAAATCAATGTGATCTATAAACGGGAAGACGGGAATCTCGGTTTGATTGAACCCCAGAATTGATGAAATCGGGAGAAGCCAAGATCTGGCAGGGTGGGTAAAATCTCCAGGGCAAGGCGTTTAAATTTTTAGGAATGAGGCATAGTTGAAAGTGGGCCGCAGTAAGCAAAAATGCAGCGCAGCAAATGGGCTTTTTTCGAAGCCGTCAGAATTAGAGATGCCATGATCCCCTGAACGCGTAACCCCACTCCCCTTGCCTCTGTTCCAACGGAGCATCGGGGTGGAATAGACCGTCTGTCTGCCTTGTCCGGATACGCCAGGAGGGACGCATGAGCGCTTCCGTTGGAATGATGGCGAGTCGGTGTTCGTATGGGCCGTGACAAAGATGTGCTGGGGCCAATCAGAATAAGACAATCGAGTTAATACCATGAAATTATCCGAAATCATTACCATTGACGATATCATCCCAGAACTGAAGGCAAAGGACAAAAAGGGTGTTTTGGAGGAACTGGCTGAGCTCATTACCCGTCATTATCCGGAGGTCGACAAGGCAACACTCGTCAAGGTTCTTGTGGAAAGGGAGCACCTGGGAAGCACGGGCATCGGTGACGGCGTGGCTATTCCTCACGGCAAATTGAATTCCGTCACCAGTCCCATCGTGTCGTTTGGGAAGAGCAGCCGAGGCCTCGATTTTGATTCCATGGACGGCCAGCCTGCGTATCTCTTTTTCCTGCTGCTGGCCCCTGAAAACTCTTCCGGCGTACACCTCCAGGTTCTCACCCGAATCGCCAAGATGCTAAAAAAGAGCGCCTTTAGGAAAGAGCTGATGCATGCCGGAACAAGGGAAGAGCTTTACGGAATTATCATTCGGTCAGATGAGGAAACATAACGGATGGCGGAGCATTTATCGCAATCCGCAAAAATGACTCTCAACCGCCTGACGAGGTGCGTATTCGCCAATGATCGGACTTCTTATCATCTCCCACTGTGACCTTGGCAAGGAATTCCTGAACGCGGCTGAACTCATTGTAGGCCGTCTGGAGGCAGCCGATTTTATCTCCATCACCCAGACCACGGAATGTCAGGAGATACTCGAAGAGATCTCCGAAAAAATAAAGGCGCTTAACCAGGGGCAAGGCGTGCTGGTACTGACAGATATGTTTGGGGGTACACCCTCTAACCTGAGCCTATCCTTCCTGAACGACGAGAAGGTCGAGGTCTTGACAGGCGTTAATCTCCCCATGGTCATTGCCGTATCCAACGATCGAGACCGCTTAACATTGGCTGAACTGGGTGAAAAAGCCCAGCAGGCAGGGAAGCGAAGCATCACTCTGGCTCGAAAATTGCTCGAAACCTCATGATCTCCTTGTTGGCGGTAAAAAGAGAGAATTTTCCAAAATTTGAGAAAGAGCTGCTTTCCATTGAACAGAGTTCGTTTTCATCACCGTGGGATGGTCGGAGTTTCTCGAGTGAGGTCGACAGGGAGATCTCTCATTTTTGGGTCGCTACCATCGATGATGTCCTTGCAGGGTATATCTGTTTTTGGATCTTTGCCGGGGAGGTTCATCTGCTCAATATAGCCGTGCACAGGGCCTGCCGACGAAAAGGTCTGGGGCGGCGGCTCCTATTCAAGATGCTTGAGGTAGGGAAGCGTAACCATGCAGAAACAGCCTGGTTAGAGGTTCGGCCATCTAACTTCCCGGCAAGGGCACTCTACGGGCAGATCGGCTTCAGGGAAGTGGGACAGCGACTGCGGTATTATACCGATACCCATGAGGACGCGATCCTCATGTCCATGGCCCTGAGCCCGGACTGCCACCTGATAAGGATGGGGTGGGGAATAAATCAGCCCGCAAAGCGTTTATAATATTCTCACCGGGAGCCGTGGCTTCCGGCTTAGACTGAATTCATAATAAGGAGGAGAAATATGGCTCTTAAAGTTGCTGTCAACGGTTTTGGCAGAATCGGAAGGATGGTCTTTCGGGCGGGGATTCATAACCCCAATATCGAGTTTGTCGCGATCAACGACCTCACTGACCCTGCCACACTGGCCCACCTGTTGAAATACGATTCGGTACACGGGATGTTAAGGGCTGATGTTTCAAGCACGGAGAAATCCCTCATCGTCGATGGGAAAGAGATCGAGATATTCACGCAAAAAAACCCTGCCAACCTATCGTGGAGAGACCTCGGTGTCGATACTGTCTTTGAGTGCACCGGGCTTTTCAGAGACCGGGAAAAGGCCGCAGGACATCTGGAGGCTGGCGCCAAAAAAGTCATTATATCCGCCCCTGCCAAAGGTCCGGACATCACCATCGTTATGGGGGTCAACGAGAACGAATACGATCCCAGAAAACATCATATCGTTTCCAATGCCTCCTGTACAACGAATTGCCTCGCACCGCCGTGCAAGGTGCTGCTGGACCACTTCGGGATCGAAAAGGGTCTCATGACCACCACCCACTCCTATACCGGCGATCAGCGGCTCCTGGATTTTCCTCACAAGGACTTGAGAAGGGCGAGGGCCGCGGCGCTCTCCATGATACCGACGACCACCGGTGCGGCCAAGGCGGTTGCACTGGTGCTCCCCCAGTTGGAAGGAAAGCTGAACGGCATGGCCATTCGTGTGCCCACCCCCAATGTATCGGTCGTCGACCTGGTGGCTCAACTGAAAAAAACGGCCACGGCGGATGAGGTCAATCAGGCGATGAAACAGGCTGCTGAAACCCATCTCAAAGGGATTCTGGCATTCAGTGACGCCCCCCTGGTTTCCATTGATTTCAACGGAACGTCGGTTTCCTCCACCATCGACGGGCCGTCCACCATGGCCATCGGTGACATGGTCAAGGTACTTGCCTGGTACGACAATGAATTTGGCTACTCCAACCGGATGGTCGATTTGGCTGTCCACATGGCGAACCGGTGATCATATCCATTAACCGACGGCAGGGGCATTATCTGCGGACTCTCACGGAGCGAATGGGCCAATGATGTTTCAAAGAACGCCAATGATCGCTGGCAATTGGAAGATGAACCTGCGCCATTCCGAAGCAGTGGCACTGGTCAAGACAATTGCGGACGGGATCGAAGGACTTGAAGGGATTGACGTATTGGTGGCGCCCCCCTTTACCCACCTGGCGCGGGTGAGGGAGGCTATAGGAGCCTCAGGAATTTTTCTTTCCGGGCAGAACATGCACTGGGAGATGAGCGGGGCCTATACCGGCGAAATATCTGGAAGGATGCTTCAAGAAGCCACCTGTACGCACGTCATTCTGGGACATTCTGAAAGACGACTCCTCTTCAACGAAACCGATGAGACCATCGACCTCAAGGTCAGGGCCGCGGCATTTCTGGGTCTGATTCCCATCGTATGCGTCGGGGAGACCCTTGAGGAACGGGAGGCCGGAGAAACCGCTGAGGTCATCAGAAGGCAACTCGATGGGTCGCTGCACAACTTCAAGGCGGATCAACTGATGCAGCCCTCAACCATCCTTGCATATGAACCCGTATGGGCGATCGGAACCGGCCGAACAGCAACCCCCTCCCAGGCCCAAGAGGTGCATCGGTTCATACGGGACTGGATCGAGACCACCTTCAACACGGGTACCGCGGCCCAGGTAAGAATCCTTTACGGAGGCAGCGTCAAGCCCGAAAATATCGCCGAGCTCATGGCAGAGCCGGATATTGACGGGGCCCTTGTCGGCGGGGCAAGCCTGAAAGGCGATACATTCGTTCGGATCATTCGTTATAAGAAACCGTAATCGGGGATTTTTTTTGTTGCAAAAGAAGGGAATTTGATTAAAATACAACAATTGTCATTCTTACCAGGATCACCCTTTACACGATGAACTGAAGATATAAACCCTATGGTGGCACCAGGCCCTTTTGCGGATGAGGCGTGTTGCCGGGAAGAGACTTCTCAATGATACCTGTCATCGTTATTCTGCATATTTGCATATGTGTGGCATTGATTTTGATTGTGCTGTTGCAAAAGGGAAAGGGCGCAGGTATGGGTGCGGCCTTTGGAGGGTCTAGCCAGACGCTCTTCGGGAGTGCTGGCGCCACCACTCTACTTCATAAAGTGACAACCGTCGTGGCCGTGGTGTTCATGTTGACCTCCCTGGGTTTGTCGTTCCTATTCAGCCAGGGAGGGAAATCTTCCGTTATGGAAGATGTCACCCCTTCGAAGGCACCCGCAGCCGAGACAGGTGCGGCCCCGGCACCAGCGCCCGCGCCCGGGAGCACAACTGAGACGAAACCCTAAAGGGCCAACCTGCCGAAGTGGTGGAATTTGGTAGACACGCTATCTTGAGGGGGTAGTGGGCCACGCCCGTGCGGGTTCAAGTCCCGCCTTCGGCACCAAATAAAGTCAGCAAATTTCAAAACCCCTGTAGTTCCGGCTCTTGAATAACAGGGGTTTTTCTTTGCCTCAACCTCAAGCTCCTCATTGGAGGCCTCCCCCGGGATGATCTCCTCTCAAATTTGGGAATCCTCCCTTTTTGGCGATTTCACCCAAAATCTGCCGATAAAGCCGATAATTGGCAAACGGAATGTTGCTGCGCGGCCTGTCATCCACGCATGGGAGGTAATGCCCGCCTTCAAGAAGTTCCGGGACCGTTTTTAGAACCGCCTGCCGCACGGCAGTCTCATCCCGGGCCAATGCAGTGGCGTCAATACCACCGATCAGGGCGATGTCCGGTCCAAATTGACGACGGAGCTTGGGGTACGCCATGCCTGCGCTTCGAATGTTGCTGATCCAGAGTCCGTTGATGCCAGCGTCGATAAGGGAAGGCAGAAGCGGGCCCAAGTCGCCGCCCGTGGTGCACAGGATCCGAAGTGGAATATGGTAGGCCTTTAAGAGACTGATCACCTTTTTGTAGCCTGGGATGGCGAACCGCTCGAACATGCGGGGAGAAATCACTGGTCCCATGTTATATGCAATCGGTTCATACATGGAGGCATAGTCTACTGAGACCTTAGAAAGCACCTTTTCGAGACAGACACAGTAGAAATCCGTGGTCCTGTCCACAAGGGCCTCAACTATCTGCGGCCTTTCAACCATAGCGAGGCAGGCAGCCACCAGGGAATCCCAGTCCCCCACGCCCAACATCTGCAAGAGACCGCCTCCTGAGGCATCCACGTAGAGGACGCGACCCTCCTGATGAAGACGTTCGGCCCGTTTCACAAAGTTCTTTGCATAACGGGAGGGTTGGTCAGGACGGTAGTGTTTCTCGAATGAAGAGGTCTCGTAAAGAAGATCGGCGGCTTTCTGAAAAAAGGGGTAGCTCCGGAGCGTGAGTCCGACCGAATGGTGCGTCTCCAGATGGAAATAAGCTGCAACGGACCTTCGTTGAGGCAATCCTTCCTGGTGCCATCGCGCCTGTGTGTCTTCGTCGGGCTCAAGATCGAAAAACGGGAATCTGTCAGCGCCTTCGCCCAACAGCGTTCCCAGAAATCTCTGTCTCTGGTTTATGCCACTCATCATGATCACCCGTTGCGCTCCCTTTGCTTATCGCCAACATGCGATTCCCGAGGGCCTCATGCAGGTTGGGCCCTAAACGCATCAGCTCACCCAGGATAGAACATCGAATAACCCTTCTTTTTTCCGAAATGCTTGACTGGGGATTCCCTTTTAGGATATCCCTCAGCCGTTCTGATAATAGCTCCACGGTCCAATGGCGCCTCACCGTCGCAAGGCTTTTTGGTCATCACCCTTCAATCCTTGACCCGCAATCGGATTGAGAACCATTACAGATTAGCGCAAGCGGCACCAGGGCCTCATCCCGGCGCGGGCTCCTTTGAGTGGCCAGGCGGTGAGCCAGGCCCGACAAAGATGTTAAAGGTGGGGAGAATGCGTCATGTCATTGGATATTCTTTTTGGCGGCCTTTGTCAAATTCTGTTAGGATGTCTGAAAAGCTGATATTGAGCGGTTGGCGCCGCCTTGTTTTAACGCAGTGATCTGCCGCTGAGACGATTATTATGGCACGATCCTGCGCAATGCGGGTTAAATAATAGCAACTCAGGGAGAGGTGAAGACGACCAGTGTTTCCAACATCCTACTGGATGTCAGAGAAGCTGTCTTGCCATAAGGTCTTCCTCATCCTTCATGACAAGGTATCCAGATGCGGTTCTTGCCCTGTTGTTGACTTCCCCTAAGTATCCCTGCACCGGAGAGTTACCCATTGAAATCAATCAATATTATTCAACATGGAGATAGGAACGGGAACGGCCTCGTGGTACGCTTTCACCTGCCGTCCGGCCTCGACCTGTTCGGCCTTCCCACACCCAACTTTTACTCAGGCAAGTGGGACCTTGGCCCCACCTGGAACTATGCGGTCATGGCAGACACCCCTTTTCTTGTGGATGCAGGCCGGTACGGGCAGGGTCAGGAACTGCTGAAGATGATAGACGCTGCCGGCGTGAAGCCGTCCGATCTGGGCTTTGTGCTGATCAGTCACGGGCATGAAGATCATGACGGCGGCCTGGCTGAACTGGTGACTATGACCTCACTGAGCGTAAGGGCTCATCCCATATACAGCCTGTTGATCCGCCAGTACCCGGATGTGGCCCCGGCAGACCACAAAAGACACTTTCCGGCAAAGTGCTGGCACTGTTTTATGCCGGAATCCTTTTTCACGGCCAACTGTCTGGGATACCACCGCCTCCTGCAGCACCTTGAAGTGGAGGCTGTCGGCAGTGGTTCCAGCCCCCTGTGTACAGACGTCGTCACCTGCCATTTGCCCGGTCACAGCCCGGACTGTCTTGCCGTCATCCTGGGCGAAGAGGCGGTCATCGTAGGCGATATCCTGTTGCCCCAGATTACCCCATGGCCGACCCGCTTGGAGATGTACGATGAAATCGCAGGCGTCGTCAAATCGACGTTCCCGGAACCAGGGGCGATATTGGGCCTTAAACGTTATCTCCAATCCTTGAAGCAGTTACGGCGCATGGGGATGGCGCATCCGGATATGCAGGTCTTTCCAGCCCACCGCTTTTACTACGATGCACAATGGAATATCGTCGACTTGCTGCAGCGTATTGACGAACTCATTGCACACCACATTCAGAGATGCGACGCTATCCTTGATATTGTCTCCAGGGGGCATGGAACGGTGGAACGGATTGTTCAGCGGCATTTTGAGCCATCGCTGCTTGAAGGGCCAGGAAGGCACATGGCGACGAACGAGATCCTGAGCCATTGCGAGCTGCTGGTGGACCGGGGAGATCTGGTGGAGACAGGGCGCCGCCGGTTCGAAGCCTCCGGCACGCGCCGATTTGAGGTGCTGATCAGAACGCTCGAGTGATGGGTATTCGATCGATGAGAGCCCGTTAGTGATTCGGCGGTATCTGCCCCAAGACCATCTCAACTTACTTTTTTAGAGCAGAATAAATATCCCTGATCACGGCCATGGAAACCTCTCCCATGGCCAGGCTCATGGCTTGGGCCAAACCCTGAGGATTCTTTTCGCTCAACGGCTTTTCTGCACGGTACATTTTCTGAAAGAGTATACGCTTGCTGACATCGGGCTCATAGGGGGCTATCAGGGCAACCGTCACCGCCAGCATCGCCTTCCCGCCCTCCGGCGTATCCCACTCCAGAAACTCATCCACTGAGCCTTCCAGAGCAAAGGAAAAGTCAACATCGCTTCCATAGGGCAAAACCGCCTTGAAAATACCCGAGTTGCGGATGTCGCGGCCCAAAAAATCGGCGACCATATCCGCTGGGTTGGCCCTCCATTTGTGATAAAAATATTCATCCCTCTTGAAGGACCCTTCGCGGTAGATCATTCGTTGGGTATTATACATGGGCGCCACGCTGAACCGCTCGATCTTGAACGACACTGGAAGCGGTTTAAGACCCGTTATCTCGGGTGGAGAGTATTCCAGCGTATAGTGGTAAACCTGAGTTCTGGGCTGTTTAAAATTGGCACAACCCGCCGCAAAAAAAAGGCTCAAGCAGAGAGACAACATCCTTGTTCTACTACACATAAAGCAGTCCTCTCATGTTGCCATCATCTTTTTTCCGGCGCCACACGTCGATCAGCCGGAGGTTCACCAAAAACCAATTGGGAGGGCTGTTCCGCAATGACTTCCATGAACTGATTCAGGTTGTCAGTTGCCCTCTCCAGATTTTGTGCGCTGACATAAAGCTTACGTTTGAGCTCAATAGCGGCATCGTCCGTCCTGCTGATGAACTCCGTCCCCTTTTCCAGAAGGGTGTTGACGCGGCTCACCGCCTTCGCCAGTCCATCAAGGGTCTGTTCGATCTCCTTCTCGTTTTCGGACACGACCCGTTGTGCTCCCACTAGGGTTTTATCGACCTGCTTCATGGTGTTTTTGGCATCATGGATCAACTGGTTGATGGATTGGGCCGCCTGGTCGACAGAGGCCAGGATATGCTCCCATCTCTTTTTGTCGAGCAGATGCTCAGCCCCATCCAGGGTCGATTTCAGCTTCGCGGAAATGCCCTTCACATCCGCATCCGCCATCAGGACGTTCATGGTGTCAAGTGCCTGCTTGATTTTCTCCGAAATTCCATTGAGATCCAATTGCTTAATATGGTTGAGCACCTCTGTAAACTGGTTCAGCAACTGGCTCAGTTCGGATGGTTTGGAGGCCACTATCGGGTATTCAGAAGGAAAAGTGATGTGCGGTGACCGGTCCGGTTCATCCGGCCTCTTACGATCCAGCTCAACGAACATGCTCCCGGTAATTCCCACATCTTTCAACTGTGCCACGTAGCTGCGGTCCAATGTCTGGCCCGTTTCGATGCTCAAGATCACCTCAATCAGTTTCGAATCCGGGGCCACTCGGATTTTCTCCACGCGTCCGATCGGCACACCCCTGTACTTGACCGGGGCGTCCTGGCTCAGACCTTGAACCGACTCGTTGAAGTAGGCGGCAAACAAATGGCCCTGTTCAAAATAACGCGTCATTCCCAGCCAGATGATCGCCACTACGGCGATGCTGATCCCGCTGACCACAAATAAGCCGACCGTAAATTTGGTTTTTTTGGATGCCATTATCGAATGTCCTTCCCGGCTGCGTCCGGATCTTCCTGAACGGCCCTCCGGTTAAAAAACTGCCTGACAAACGCATTCTGGCTGTGATCCCTCAGGTATCTGGGGTCCCCCTCAGCAATAATTCCCTTAGTAGGTTTGTCCAGCATGATGACCCGCTGGGCTACGGCAAAGATGCTCTCGAGCTCGTGGGTGACGATGACCATGGTGGTGCCCAGGCTCCTGTTCAGATGTAGAATAAGATCGTCCAGTTCGGCGGATGTAATCGGATCAAGCCCTGCGGATGGCTCGTCAAAAAACAGTATTTTGGGGTTCAGTGCCATGGCCCTTGCCAGACCGGCCCTCTTTTTCATGCCCCCGCTCAATTCCGATGGCAAGTGATTTTCATAACCCTGGAGATTCACCAGTCCCAGCTTCATCCGAACCATGGCGCGGACCAACTCCCGAGGCAGGGAGGTGTACTCCTCAATGGGAAGGGCCACATTTTCGGCAATGGTCATGGAGCCGAACAGGGCGGCCCCCTGGTAGAGCACGCCGATCTTTCTCAACAGTTTTTGAAGATCTGCCTCGTCTCGGTTGGAGAGATGATCACCGTCCAGGATGATCTGACCCGAAAATGGCGGAATGAGCCCGATCATCGCCTTGAGCAATGTGCTCTTGCCACACCCGCTTCCTCCTAAAATGATAAAAACCTCTCCCTCGTATACGTCGAACGAGATATGATCCAGGATGACCGCATCACCATAGCCCACGCTGAGTTCTCGTACCTGAATAATCGGTTTCCGGGTCATTTCTGCCTGCTATCCCCAGTACCGAAGTATCACTGAAAAAACAGAATCGGAAAGGATGATCATAAAGATGCTGCTGACCACGGCTGACGTGGTGGCCTGACCCACCGCAGCGGCACCTCCCGTGGCCTGAAATCCCTTAAGGCAACCGATCAATGTGATCAGGGTAGCGAAGACGGCGCTCTTGAATACGCCCCAGAACACATCGAAAAGTGAAAGCGTCTTGATTGTCTGCGCAATATACGAATTGGTGGTTAAATCCAGCATAAAGACCCCGACGATAAGTCCGCCAACCATTGCAAACAGATCGGAAAAGAGCGTCAGAATAGGGACCATGATCACCGCCGCGATAAGTTTCGGAACGGCCAGAAACAGAACAGGATTAAACCCCATGGTAAACAGGGCATCCACCTCCTCAGAGATCTTCATGGTTCCAATCTCCGCCGCAAATGCCGACCCCGACCTCCCAGCAACGATGATGGCGGTGATAATAGGACCCAATTCCCGGGTCATGGCCAGGCCCACCAGCGATGCAACATAGATGTTGGCCCCAAATTGCTGAAGCTGGACCGATGACATGAAGGCCATGATAAGCCCCATAAGAAAGCTGATGAGGGCTACAATGGGGAACCCCTCCACCCCCACCCGCTGCATGTACAGGAGGGTGTCGCTTCTTCGAAGTGACCGTGGGTTCGAACATACCTGAATGAGTGAAAGAATGACCGAACCGATGAATGATATGACGTATTTCAGATCTGAAATGCGCTGAAGCGTCTCCTCGCCGATACGGATAATGACCCCCCGCAAGCCCTTTTTCTGGATCGGCGGCTGTGTGCTCAGCGAATCAAAATTCAGGACCGAAAGGAGTTCCTGGATCTTGTCGCTTGCATGGATAATTTGAAATGAAGCCCTTTCATGGGGGATCATCTTTCTCAGTTCATTCAGGACCAGCGTGCCATAATCGTCCAGATAATCGACGTGTTCGATATCTATGGTCAGGGATGATATGACATATTCCTTCAGACGAGCGGATATCTGCTGGATCATGGGGCCAGCGCTGGATGCGTCCATCCTCCCGCGAATGCGAAGCGTCACTGCCCCTTGAGCGCCTTCTGTAATCTCATATTGAGCCGTTGCAGGCGGTTCAGAGATTTTCATGGCGACAACGTCGGATCAACGTGCATCCTTTCTGAAGTCTTCAAAACGAAACGCTCTGATGTCCTGCTCATCGGCGTTATATTTTTCCTTTACCAGGTTCATATCCAGTTGAAAGATAAGCCAACCCTGAAACCGGCCCTGATGGTAGAGCCTGAAAGCGATTTCTGTGTGGCGTATCCCCATGGGATGGTCTTTGTGCTCCCGGTAGAGGCTCAACACCTTGTAGGGCTCCTCCTCCCTGTCGCCGACATCGATGGCCGAATAACTGCTGCCTATGATGGTCCTGGCGTCAAATTCGGGAAGGGGGGAATAGGCGTCAAATACCCGTTTGTCTTTACCGAGCAGCACTATACCGGTAAAAGGGATATTCACACCCCTCTGGGCATCAAAAAAGCTTCTCATCACCTCTGTTGCCTTTTGCCGGTCCCGAGACTCAATGGGCCCGGCCACCAGGGATCGGAGCAGGCGGTAATCAACGGCCAACTCCTCCTTTAGCTCCTGTTTTCTGACGTCGTTGATATGGTAGCCCCTCGAAAAATAGGGGTACCCCCAAAAAATGCCGACCACCAACAATACCAGCAGGAAAGATAATGGGATCAACAAACGCCTGACGCGCTCATATCGCCTGACCACCATTGCTGCATGGGTGACATCCCTCCCCAGGGATATAACGCCTTCGAAATTGTGCTGTCCATCATAAAGGACGGTTGTGCTGGTCGAAATGTGCCGTATCCCCTCTTGAGGATGTCTGACCCTGAGGACCCTCTCGCTCACCGATTGTTTCGATATCAATTCCTCAAGAAGCTGTTTATAGGCAGCGGGATCTTCATAAATCTCTTCGGCAGACCTATACCGCATCTGATCTTCTTCCCTGCCATACAGTTTCTCAGCGGCCCGGTTCCAAGACAGAATCTTGCCCTCACTATCGGTCAGGATCACAGCATCCGGAAGCCTGTCGCAGAATTCTTTAAGCCCGTAAACGATCTGACTGGTCTCATTCAGCCGTTTGGCCAAATGTTTGGCAACCTGTCTCACAACGTCAGGAAATTCGTTGAGAAAAGAGGAGACCTCATCCCGGGGTATTCTGATCACCTTTAGGTCGGTCAACGCCTTAACCGTCGCGGTCCTGTTTTCTCCCAGAAGAAAGGACATCTCTCCAAATATAGACCCCTTCTCTGAGATCTCAGCGATGATCTTGGTACCTTTGAGAACGCCTGCTTTCCCCTCGACCAGTATATACAGATCCTGTGAATCATCGCCTTCCAGAAAAAGGGTCTGCCCCACCTGAAACGTGGTAATATACTTGTCCAACTTCGGGATGTTGATGATCTGATCCATGACGATAAAAAGATACTCGGTTGATGGGTTACTGCGCTGCCCTGTGTAAGCTAACGAAGCAGATGAACCCGGTCAGAACCCTAAGGAACCGGGTAGTTAAAGGGCGACCTGGATTCACTGTTCGTCAAGGCCTGTAAAGAGGGAAACAGGCAACAAAGGTGGTCGTACCACTTTCCGCTCTTATTTCAATGTGGCCTCTAAGCAAACGAATAATTCGATAGGTGATGTACATGCCCCGCCCTTCCCCTTCCCCTTCAAGAATCTTATTTCGATCCTGCTCGGATATTTCTCCGGTATTGGTAATCTCCGCACAGGCACACTCGCCATTTGAATAAGTTCGCACAGAGAGTTCGCCACCCGTCAAAGGGATGGCTTTTGTGGCATTGTTCAAGAGATTGTCCAAGACCCTTTCCAGATGAAGCGCGTGACATTTGACGCTGATATCTGGGTCGTAAGGCCCCTCTGTCAGGGTAACATTCGGTTTAAGCTGTTCCTTGATCGCCTCTCGGTTAATCTCGAAGCGTCTCTTGACGATGTCTGTCAGATTGACGTCCTGCTCTTCCCCAACCCGGTAGATGCTCATGGCCAGTTCCTGCAAGCGGCTTGTCTCTTCCAGCAGTATGTCCAGATATTTTTGAATCTGTCTCTTCGATCGTTCCCATTCACCCTTTTCCACTATTTCTTTAAGCCGCCGCGCAAAACCTGCGATCGCGATGGCGGGGTTTTTGAAATCGTGAAGGGCGTCATCCAGCCGTTCCATCTTCTGGGCCTTGAGGAGTTCTCTTCCCAAAAAAAGAAAAATGCCAATTTCGTCATCCCTGTATCGCTGCCGCTGATCGACTGCGTCAAAGGCCATGAAATGGGTAATCTCTCCATCATATCCCAAAGGAATGTATAAGATGGAATGGATATGATGAAACGTTGCAAAACGTTTGAGGTTTTCCGAGATCAAATTGCTTCGCTGGGGATCGACTACCAGTATGTAGAGTGGCGTTACCACTTCATAAAGTGAGTCCCCAGAATATTTCCTTAGTTGGAGAAGCAGCTCGAAAACAGGCTCGTCCCTGACCGGAATGACCTTTCCCACAGTGTGGTAGCCACCGACTCTCGGAAACCCTGCCTCCAGGACAACCTTGTCGAGACCTTCTGCCACAGAGAAGAGGGTGCAACTCTGGAGGTCAACGATATCAACCAGTTCGGGCACGACCTGATTGAACACCTCCGCAAGCTTAATCCCCCCACGGGACCCGACCTTTCGAAAGATATGGTGAACTATCGCTTCCCTCTTTTCAGCCATTCGGTGCATCGAAAGTATTTTCTTGCGGGCAATCACAAAGCTGAGTCGCTTGGCCATCGTATTGGCTGTCTGGATCTCCAATGGTCTGAATTCACGATATTTCTCTGTAAAGTAAATCTGAATGACACCTATGGTATCACGTTCTCTGGGGAAAAATTGGGGGATCTCCAGCGGGATCGCCAGCAGGGAGTGAACCTGTTTGGCCTGAATGACCTCCTTGTTTTGATAGAGGTCCTCGCGGGAAAGATCTGGCACCACATAGGGCTGTCGGGTCTTCACCACTTTGCCGGCAATACTGCCATCCAACGGGATGAAGACTTCTCGATCGTCCTCTGTGGATGGATAGGAACAATAGGAGAGCATTTGCTCCGTTTGAGGATCATATATCCTCACAGATGCGGAACTCGCCCCTAAAAATTCTACCATATATTGCGTTGCGCTTTGGAGGATCTGGGGTTCTGAAAGGTCCGCATCGATATCCACAATCTTGTTGACCTGGGTGACAAGCCGGTCGAGAAATTCGGACAGGACATGATTATCGATCCATTTCATCAAAATGGACCAGAAAGTTTTTTCGACGGGAATGTCAGCCCAGGGTTCCCGTTGTATTTCACTGGCCAGACCATCGAGATCTATCAGCATGACAGCCCTCTCGAACGCCATCTTGGGCGTTCAGCAGATGGAGTAGAATATCAGGTGGAACAAATGAGCTGCGCAACCAAAACCCCGGTTTTGGATGGTTTGTTGGATAATATGGCATGTTGACCGTCGAACGCCGTGATACCATGCTCATGCCAGGGGATACTTTGGATTTATATCCGAAAAAAGTGGAAAAGTCAAGCACATCAGACGGATAACCGATTACATACGACAGTTGACCTGACCCATTGATTGTGCTAACTTTCATCTGTACGTGCGCTGGCGATCATACCATGAGTTGGACAAAAGGATCTTCCCATACATGACACCTTGGCGGTCTTTTGAGATACTGGAACTCCCGGGGGATGCAACCCTGGATGATGCACGTCGGGCCTACAAGGATATGGCCACGGTGTGGCATCCGGATCGTTTTGCAGCAAACCCGCGTCTAAAGCAAAAGGCTGAGCAGAAGCTAAAAGAGCTGAATATCGCCTATGAGGCAGTCAGGACCTTTCTTCAGCAAGCGGAGACGCCCACCGGTATCCCAAAAGAAAAAGGCAGTCCTTCCCGGCCCGCGGACGGGTTGAGTTTCGGAAACAAAGAAGAGAAAGACCGCCCAAGGAGTCGGACTGAATTCGCCGCCGAGGCTGGAACTGTGCTGGTCCTCAATGTCTGCTCCTATTTTTCGAAAAAAATTAAGCACTACATGAGATGAGATGCGCCGGACATGATAGCACCGGATTGGGGGACGATAGCCCACTCCATGACGTATTGTTTTTTCCAGTTGAAATTTCCTAAAAGATATAGTAACAAATAGCAACATTATCGTGTCCACAGATTTCCGTTCCACGGAAAGGCCCCCCGTGATGTGATATCATAGAAGATATCTCGTCCGGGGACCGGTGGACATCCACCCCATCACCCTTGGGTCTTGTGACAAGGAGGTACACCCATGAAAGCAGTAAAGAAGGATCTGCAGTCGGTTATCAAAAAGTTGAAGCTCTTGACAGCAAAGGCCGAAAAAATTGCGGCCCAGTTAGAGGCGGTGCAACATATCAAATCTGTCCCGAGTCGCCCCGTCAAGGCCAGAACGTCATCGACCAAAAAGAAAACGCAGTCGACGGCTACCGACATTGTCATGAACATCATTAAAAGACAGAAAAGGGGGATTGATACAGCGGCTCTAAAAGAGAAAACAAATTTTGATACCAAAACCATACGAAACGTCATTTTCAGGCTTAAAAAGCAGGGGAAGGTTCAGTCCACAACCCGCGGTCTCTACATGGCGGTATAGCATCTACCACGCCACTTGAGTCGGTTGTCAACCTGCAGTGGATCACCGAATGCGCCCTCCATTCGGCGGGGTGAAGTCTGCCCTGTCGGGAAGCGAAAAGGATATCTCTTCAGGATTGGGAGGAGTATATATGCGAGAAGAAATCAAAAAGTGGTTGGCGGTCGTTTTGACCGCCACGCTGTTTTTTTTCCATTTTTCATCCATCGCCTCAGCAAGGGAGCATCTTGAAGACTTGGACGAAAAGGGCGGGTTTATGGCGGGAGATCTGCTTGTTATCCGTCCTTTGGGAATTGCTGCCACCGCGGTGGGGTCGGTCATTTACGTCATTTCTCTTCCATTCTCTTTGGCAGGTGGAAACGAAGAAGAGGCACGCCAAAAACTGGTTCTTGATCCTGCCGGATACACCTTCACGAGGCCTCTTGGGGAGCCATAAGATCGCATCGCCAGCCCTAAGCCAGAAAGCGCTGTATATTATTCGGCAGCCCTGAGCCGTCGCCCCAATGTCTGGAGAAGCTCAACGGCAATGGAAGGGTATTTTCTGATTTCCTCTCGAACGTTCCACTGATCCAGGGAGAGCACCTCCGTATTCTCATCCGCGACAACACTTGCCGTACGAACGTAGTCATCGATAAGGGCCATCTCACCAAAGTAGTTGTCGGGCCTCAGGACCCTCAAGTTCTTTTGAGACGGCTCTCCCAGGTCCTTCACAACGGACACCCTTCCTGAGAGAATGATAAAAAGCCGACCATCGCGTTCGCCCTGCCTAACAATGACATCTCCCTTTTCATATCGATGATGGTTTGCCCGTTTCGCGATACGCCTCAAATCCCGTCGTTTCATCAGGGAAAAAAGGGCCACCCTCGATAGCGTCTCCGCATCATCCGCACCCATACATTTACCTCTTTCTGGGGATCTGCCCATTCGGCAGATAATCTAAGTTCACATTCTGCAACGCATGAAAGATATTTCCTTTCACCTTCCGGTTCGATCGGTAAAGCGCATGAAGCATTTGTCGGATTTCCTCTCTCTTGGATGCTCCAGAAGTGGGACATCCAAGATCAATCTGCGACCACCCCATCCCCCGCGCATACCGTCGAATAAGATCCTCTTCAATCAGATAAAGGGGGCGGATCACCGTAATCTCACCCCCAAAAAAATCCTGGACCGGGAGCATGGTGCTGATGGCGGCGCTATAGCAGACGTTCAGAAAAAAGGTCTCGATCATGTCATCTTTATGATGCCCAAAGGCAATTCGGTTGCAGCCAATCTCCCCGGCCAGATCAAAGAGGATTTTTCTTCTCAACCGGGAGCACAGAAAACACGGATTTTCCCGGTTATCCGGACTATGGGCCTTCGGGCCGATCTGAGTCTTAATCACTCTGTGCTCAAATCCGTGCGTAGAAAAAAAAGAGGTCATCCGCCCGGCGGATTCCCCACCGAAACCCGGATCCACATGAACAGCGGTAATCTGGTAATGAATCGGAATCCGTTGCAGTCTTTCCTTTAGAAGCCATAAGAGAGAAAGGCTGTCTTTTCCACCAGATACGGCTACCAGCACATGATCCCCGTCCCGAATCATCTGGTGGGTATGAATGGCCTTTCCCATCAGGCGCTTCATCTCTTTGGCTGCAAATCCCAAGCGCTAACCGTCCGCGATACCAGCCCCGCCAGGCAAGAAACGAAAACAATCTCCCCCGCCAACCTGCCATAACTCCTGACCGCTCACTTCAAGTCTTTGGCGAAGGTTGTAGCCCTCGCAGCCAATGGGGGTCAAGTATTTTCTCACGATTCAATATGGGGCCTTATCTATTGGACAGGAAGGATACACCATTCGCGCCAACGTCTCTGAAACCCGAACAAGAACCAATTGGGTCCAATAGTCTTCTCCCAAGGCTCATGTCATGGAAAATCCACTTGACAAAAACAGACATCTGCGTCTGAATTAGAAAAATAGGATACAGCCTCCAAGCCGCTTCCAGCGGGGCGTAGGGGGCGGAAGGACATGAAACGCCCCGCATAAGGAACCCCGGCGGGATGCCGCGCTATAGATCCAGGCCCAGGAGAAGACATAAATGACACAGCCGTGTACCAATGATCCTACTCTGATCACCCTGAAATACCGGCAAGGCGATCTGATCATAAAGGAAGGCGATTACGGTATTTCCATTTACAAGATTAACAAAGGCCGCGTGCTCATCTTTAGAGAGCGCGATGACAAACAAATTGCCCTAAGCACATTGATGCCGGGCGAAATTTTTGGCGAGATTGCCTTCCTAAGAAAGGCTGGCGAGAGACGATCCGCATCAGCCAGGGCACTTGAAGAAACGGAGCTTGAGGTATGGCATCCATCCATTTTATCAGAGGAATACGTGGGGATGCCTCCCATGCTCAGGTACGTGGTCGACCAACTGGTGAGCCGCCTCCTCAGAATGAATCACCTGTTGGTTAAGCTGTCGGACCAAAAGAATAGACGGCAAAAAGTGACGGAAAAGTCTGACCAGTTTCTCTCTCAAAGGCGCTATTACCGCAAGACGGTCGACCTGGAATGCTATTATTGGCCCACCGGCGCCTCGCCAAAGGTTCGCCTTCCCGGGTGGATTACAGACTTAAGTCTCAGCGGGGTCGGGATGAAAATCCTGCCCCAGAACACGTCCAGCTTTCCCCATATGCCAGGAGATTCATTCACCCTAACAACGGTCCTTCCCAATGGAAGGGATATCGAGTTACGGGCGAATATCGTATCGATCAAGCAAGATGAGACTTCAGACAGGCTGACGGTGGGGATGTCGATAACCGATTTATCCGATCAGTCAAAAAAGTTGCTCGGTTTCTTCCTGATGCCGGGATAAGGAGTTGGCGTATGGAGATAAGACCGTTTATGCAGATCTACCTTTCAGGGGAGGAAACTTATGCCTCGGGTGACATCATCATCGAACAAGGGAGCACGGTTAACTCGGTTTACATCGTTTTGGAAGGCCGAGCAAGAGTAACCAAGCGGACCAAAGCCGGGATCGTGACCATAGACACGTTGAAGCCCGGGGCAATTTTTGGAGAAATGGCCTTATTTGGAAAGTTGCTGGGCGGCAGAAGTGCGTCCGCCATTGTTGCAGACGGGCCTGTCCGACTCGGAGTGCTGAATTCCCAGCTTCTTCGCAGGGATTATGAATTTCTTTCTCCCCGGCTGAGGCTTCTGATTGATACGCTTATTGTCAAGCTTGAAGAATCCAGTGAAAAGGCCGCCGCCTTTGTGGTGGCTGCCAGTTCGAAAGATCAAGCCTCAATTTAAACGGGACGGGAAAGGGTCTCCATGCTATAAACCAATGCCCCGCTCCCCAAATATCTTCGTGCCAATCCTTACCATACTGGCCCCTTCTTCGACCGCCACTTTGTAGGAGTTGGACATCCCCATTGAAAGGCAAACCATCTCTACGCGGGGGATGCCGGCCTTCGCAATCTCTTCAAAAATAGCCCGCGTTTTCTGAAAATAGGGGCGCGCATCTTCCGGATCGCCGCCGAAAGGCCCCATGGTCATGAGACCCATAACTCGAATGTTTTCCAATGAGGCCATCTCCTGAATCAGGGACATGGCGAGCTCCGGCATTACCCCAGCCTTTTGAGGTTCCTCGCCGCTGTTGATCTCTATCAGGATCGGCATAATTCGGTTTATACCCCGGCAGGCCTTGTCAATGGCCTTGGCCAGCTTGAGGGAATCTACCGTCTCGATCATATCAAATATCCTGACAGCCTTGGCGGCTTTGTTGGATTGAAGATGACCGATCATGTGCCATTTGGCTCGATGACCGATGGCTGCCACAGAGGCCTCCGCCTCCTGAACATAATTATGACCGACCAGGGTGATGCCAGCTTCAATCGCTTCCAAGATTTCCCCAGGGGTGCGCGTCTTGGCGGCCGCCACGAGCTGCACCCCTTGAGGAAGCGACTCCAAGATGCTCTTTATATTCTCCTTGATCATGGCCTTGTTCTCCGTCGCTCACCATGCATCAAAAATCGCCCAACGCTCCAGTCGTCCACCCGCTGGGCCGTTGCTGGCATGCGGACATGCCTCTGCATGGCATGTGATTTCCTTGCCTTTGTAGGCCCTTTTTCGGTCTGATACCTCAATTCGCGCAGGGTGTAAAGACCATTTCGGTCCGGTTGCGTTTGAAACGATCCTATGATATATAAAAAAATCAATTGCCCAGAGTTTACCAGAGTCGACAAATTAACTTCGCTTTTTCTGGAGGATGCCATGACGGATGGAAAAGAAAAACATTATGCGAAAAAGCATCAGCCTGGCGCCGAGGTAGATCCGAAGATCGAAGCGGCCCTGAGGGCGGCTGTCTCTGGCGGTCAACTTCCATGCGCCGTTGCATTCAAGATGGCATCTGAACTGAAGGTTCAACCAAAGGAGGTGGGCCTCGCTGCCGATCTTCTTCAAATCCGTATCGTCAAATGCCAGTTAGGGCTTTTCGGTTACCACCCGGAAAAGCGGATTGTCAAGCCGGCGGAACATGTCCCTGAGAATCTCGAAAAGGGTATTCAAGAAAAGCTGGAAAATGGAAGGCTCCCCTGCGAGGGCGCATGGGGCATCGCGAAGCACCTGGCTATTCCCAAGATGGGCGTCTCCTCAGCATGTGAGGCATTGGGAATCAAAATC
>Ga0172370_10003164_pt1 | contig 23084 bp, 27 predicted proteins | sample LakKiv5m_FD_114538 | JGI IMG/M metagenome (GOLD analysis project Ga0172370, IMG submission 114538) | Freshwater microbial communities from Kabuno Bay, South-Kivu, Congo - kab_022012_11.5m | ecosystem: Environmental > Aquatic > Freshwater > Lake | place: Democratic Republic of the Congo...
CTGCTCAATTGCCTGCGGGCCATCGACTCGCCCGCCGACCAGGTGGCGCTGGTGGGCGCCCTGCGCTCATCGGCCTTCGCCTGCAGCGATGAGGACCTGCTGCTGTGGGTCGAGGGCGGCGGCAGACTCGATTATATCGATCCCGGCCGGGGCGAAGGGATCGTGAGGGAGGCGCTGGCCACGCTGCAGAGTTTTCACACCAGACGCAGCTGGCTGCAGGCCGACCGGCTGATCGAGATTTTTATTGCGAACAGGCGCTTATCGCAATCCGCCTACGGGCGGTCCAGACCGCGCGAGAAGCTGCGCCGCCTTCAGGCCATGGTCGACCTGGCGCGGGCCTATGCGAGGGTGGAGGGCAGTTCGCTGCGCGGATTTTTAGACTGGATGGACCGGCGCGCGGAGGAGGGGTCGCGCATGGAGGAGGCGCCCGTGCCGGAGGCGGACGAGGACGCAGTGCGCATCATGACCGTCCACGCCGCCAAGGGGCTGGAGTTCCCCATAGTGATTATGCTCGGCCTGGGCGACCGCCCCAGCGCTCGTTTCTCCAGCGTGATCTTCGACAGGTCCGGGGGCTGCGAGGTCCGCCTGGGCAGCGGCGCCGGCGAGTTCAAGACGTCAGGCTATGACGGGCTCAAGGACATCGAGAGTGGGGCTGAGGAAGCCGAGCGTGTGAGGCTCAAATATGTTGCCGCCACACGCGCGCGCGACCACCTCGTGCTCAGCCTTTATCACTCGTCGGAAAAGACCGATGCGGCCGCAATTCTGGGACACTGCGAGGGCGCTGCGGACCTGTGGGGGGAGATCGACCTTTCCAGCGTGACGCCTTTTCGCCCGGACGCCGAAGCCGTTGCCGGTGAAAAGGATGATAGCGAGCCCGAATTGGATAGGTGGAAGGAACGGCGCGCGCTCGTTCTGGCGCAATCATCCAGGCCGGCGGCCGTAGCTGTAACCGACCTGGTGAAGATGGCCAAGGAGGAGGCCGAGGGCGGGGAGGTCTATTACCGCACCGGGCGGGGAGGCAGCAGCCTTGGCCGCGCCGTACACAGCGTGCTGCAGAGCATCGACCTGTCCACTGGCGCTGGTATGCAGGATTTCAGCAGGGCGCAAGCTGCCGCGGAGGGCATCGCCGACCGCTGGCAGGAGGTGGCTAAAATGGCCGGTAACGGCCTGCAATCGGACATCGTAAGGCGCGCTGTGGCGTCCGGCAATTACCACCGCGAGGTCTTCATAAGCGCAGCGGTCGACGGCAGGCTGCTGGAAGGAATCATGGACATTATCTTTGAGGAGGAGGACGGCCTGGTCATTGCCGACTATAAGACCGATGCCATCGATAACGAGGATGAGCTGCTGGAGAAGAGGAACATCTACGAACTGCAGGCGGGCCTTTACGCCCTGATGGCGCAGGAGGCGACGGGCAGGCCGGTCAAGCAGGTGGTGCTGCTGTTCCTGAGAACAAAAAAAGAAATAGCTCCGGGTGATATCGATCGACTGATCGCGGAGGCTCGGACAAGGGTGGCCGACGGCGGATAAATCCTCTGTTAAACGAGGATGATGCAAGCTGAATGTCACGCCTTAGCCATGCCTGTTATAATATGCCACCGAACAAAAATAGGAGGTTGATTATGGCATCAGGACCGTTATTGCAGAGAATGTTACGCGCGGCCAAGCTGGAGTCGCAGCTTTACGAGGAGGTTGAGTCCGATTCCACCGCGACCGGTCAGGCGTTGCTGGTGGTCGTGCTGGTCAGCGTCTGCTCGGGCATCGGATCAGGCATCTCCGCAGCCATGAAGGGAAGTGAGACCGTGTCCGGCTTCTTCATCGGGCTGGCTACCGGCATCATCGGATCGTTAATAGCCTGGTTTATCTTCTCCCTTCTCTGCTTCTGGCTGGGCACATCCATCTTCAAGGGGCCCAACACCAAGTCCACCCTGGGAGAACTGCTGCGGGTACTGGGCTTTGCTTAATCGCCGGGCGTGCTCAACATATTCAGCTTCATTCCCTTCATCGGCCCTATTATCCCCTTCGTGACCTGGATATGGACGATCATAGCGGCCGTGATAGCGGTCAGGCAGGCCTGCGATTTCACCACCGGCAGGTCTATCGGCACGGTCATCGTGGCTGCCATCATACCCATCATCATCATCGTGCTGCTGGGCGTGTTGATCGGCGGAGCGATCGCGGCGGTCAGCTCATAAACCGGGGAGCGGTTTAGATTTTCTCGTACATGGCGATCTCGGCCTGCCCTTCGAGGTAAGGCTTGATCGCCCTGAACATGTCCTTGAAATGGGGCGCTGACGTATGGAAGGTCAGCGCCTCATTGTCTTCATACTTCTCGTAGAAAAAGAAGATATCGCGGTTGTCGGCGCGCCTGTGGACGCTGTAATCGATGCAGCCCGGGTCTTTGAGGAATTTGGGCGCGAAGCTCCGGATGACCCCGGCCATTTCGTCTCCCTGGCCCTGTTTGGCGCGCATGGTGGCGGTAATTATTATCATTTTTTGTCCTCTCCCCCTGCCCCCTCTCTCAGAAAGGGGGTGAGTTTCTATTTAAGAGGGATTGCATCCCTCGTTATACTCCCCTTGCGGGCTCGCAATAAAGAGCTAGACAAATTGCTGAAAGAACTCTTTATAGTTCTCGCTGCCTGTCGTTCTTGATTTGAATTCGGGGCCGCCGCCAGCCCAGGCGATATCGCCGTGCAGGGCCAGCAGCTCCAGGTGGCTCATGACCTCGCGATGTGATAGATATTTGCCGAAGCCTTTGCGCAGGCGGGGCTCGAAAAGCTCGATTGATATCTCATCGAGATCGAGAACGCGGCCGTCCAGTATCCTCAGGATGTTGCCGCAGCGCTCGACGTGGAAACGCAGTATCTCGGCGGCGCGCTCGGCCGGCTTTAAATAGTGGGGCTCGCCCCTTTCGTACAGGCGGTGGCCGGGCAGGAGCAGTTCGGTATCCGCGCACTGCTTCTGCAACTTATCCAGCGACCGTATATAGGCCATTAAACCGTAGGCGCTGTTACCATCGCCATATCCTTCGGGGAGAATACGCCTGTTGCAGTAATACTCCAGCACGAGTGAGGGATGCGGCGTGATGGATGCCAGCAGGGTGTCGCCGCTGAAGACCACCTCGTCCTCGAAGATGGCGCAGAGGGAATCCGGCGAATGTCCCGGCGTGAGCAGGAAGCGGAAACGGCTGTCGGGCGAGGGCTCCCCTTCCCTGATACGATGTGTAACCTTTATGTTGCTGCGCTTGCGGTGATAGGGGCGGCAGGCAATATTGAACTTATCCGGCATCAGACAGGTGCGGCAGGACCCGGGAAAATCCGGATGGGCGGCGCCGTCGTTTATATCCTCGTGATAGGCTGCCATGTTTTCGAAAGCAAAATGCGCCCACAGCTCGGCGCCGCCGCCGGCCAACATCTCGGGCAGGTTGCCGTCGTGGTCCTCATGTCCGTGAGAGATGATGACGCGTTTAATATCCTTTACAGCGAAACCGGCCTGACCGAGCAGATCGGTCAGCACATCGAACTTATCGAACTGCCCCGTATCGATCAGAGTGGGCTTGTCGCCGGTCACCAAGTAGCACCAGCTCGGTCCGAGGCTCCAGTCACCGCCCGAGTCATAGAACAGCGGCGCGCCCAGGCAGTAGATATCCGTACCGCGGCGCGTGCGGTACTTCATGATGACGCCCTCGCCGCCGGCTTTACCCTGCTTTAGAATCTCGAATTTCTGCAATGGATTACCTCCCTTGCCAACAAAGCCGTATTGTAAAGCTTTTTGACGATTTGTGTCCAAAATTTGCTAAAATTAAGGCAGGACCTCTGCACGGAACGTTTGATAAGGAGGTGACCGCCATGGAAGACAAGATCATCAGATTCATGTCCAAGCTTAACTCCGATAAGGTGCGCCTCACGGAACTGATCGCCCATTTCGCCCACGACGTATCCGGCAACGACAAGGAAACGCTCATCTATAAAAAAATACTGCCGGCGCTGATCAACATGGAGAAGGAGAACAGAATCAAGCTGTCCTGGGACATGCTGCTGACGCGCTACCGGTTCCCGCGCTATATCTACTTCGCTGCGGATGAGAGGACGCAGCCGGTTGTGACGGGACGGCCCCTCTGGCAGGCGGAGATCGAGGATATACTCAAGAAAGATTCGATCCTTTACCGTAAGAAGGTGCGTGAGCTGCGCCTGCAGGACAAATTCGACCGTTTCCTCAAGCGATACGAAAAGAGCGCAGACGAGATCTCACCCTCCGAAGACTGGATAAAGGTGATCACGGCAATTATGGAGAGCAACCTGGCCCAGTACGATGTCATGCGCGCCTGCATCGAGGCCTTCAAGGCCGGCGCTGTATGGGAAAAGTACAGGCGGGAATTCGAAGCGTAGCCACGTATGCAGGGGCGTATCTTCAGGTGCAGTCGCCTCGGGCGGGTTTGAAAACCCGCCCCTACGCTATTCTTCAGTAGGGGCGTACCTTCAGGTGCGCCCGAAACCGGGACTCAGGAAGGCGTGTTAAGTTCCCTGGCCACAGCCAGCAGCGCCATCATCTCGTCTTCCGTGACCTTGCCCCGGCGCACGGCTTCTTTTGGATTGCGGTTCTGCTCCTCCACCATCCGGATGGCCTTGCGTTCGGAAACGCGGTCATGGAAGATCAGCCAGGCTGCCAGCACCAGGCCGGTCCGGCCCTGTCCGGCCGAGCAATGCACGAGCGTCTTCTCGCCCCTCTCCATCGAGTTGTAAAGAAAATACATTATGTGGCGCAGCGCCTCGGCGGTTGGAAGCTGCATATCGGGAGTGGGCGCCCACAGCACGTTGTCCGGCTTGAAGGCCTCCGCGTAAAGGCCCAGCAGTCCCCCTTCCACCGGATAGTATTTGAGCTCTTCTTCGGGCAGCAGGCAGACGATGCGCCGGATGCCCTGCTCTTTAATGAAAGTAATCCAGTCGTCCACCACGTCCCGGTGGATGAACTTACCGGGGTTTCCGGGCCGTTGCGAACCGAAGACCAGCTTTTCGCCCTTCGCAGCCGGCCCGAATCCATACTCAGCCATAGGTACCGTGTCTCTTAATCGGAAAAGGCGATGATTCCGATGATAACCAGGTTCACAACGGGCACCAGGAACAGCAGTCCCCACCAACCCGGCTTGCCCCTGGCCTCGGCGATTTTCCACCACAGTATGACAATGAAGATGATGTTGACGTAGGGGATAAGGCAGAGCAGCAGCCACCACCAGGCCTTGCCCGCGATCACACACATCAGATATATATTGGCGATGGGTATCCAGGCCAGCCAGCCGTTAGGCGTATTGGTTTTCCTGGCAATTGTCTGCAGGCAGACAGCCAGGTAGATATAGCAGGCGATGCCGAAGATAATCCAGAAAGCCATCATGCCGGCGTTCGGGGCTGATTCATACATAGCTCTTGTACCTCCTTTGCAGGATTATATATCACTCGGTCGCGTTGTTACAATGACCGGGATAGGTATGGCTGCGGGCGGTTTCCAGCATCGCTTTCACATTTTCGAACCTGGCATCGATGGGGCACTCGCAGCCCGTGCTCATAATAAAGCCGCCGTCCCTGCCCACGACTTCGCATAACTTACTGCAATAACTGACTACTTCTTCTTCCGTGCCGAGCGCGAGCAGGGATGCCGGCACGTCACCCATGATACACATATGGCCTTTCAGTATCTCCTTCGCCTTAAATATATCGGTCGTGCTGTCCAGTTCGCAGACGCATTTGCCCCGCGGCAGATCCTTGAGGTAGGGCAGGTTAAGCGTCCAGTCGGTATCGAAATGAAGGATGCTGATCAATCCTGCAGCAGCGAATGCATCGGCCATCTTTTTGATGTAAGGGAAGCCGAACCGCTCAAATATCCTGAGCGGGTAGAAACTACCCGATCCGCGCTCAAGGGGAAAGAATACATACTTCAGGCCCGTGGCGGCGGTGTCGTCCAGCACGTTCCGGATCAGGTCATCCAACATGGCGTCCATCACCGCCTGCATCTTGTCCGGCTGCCTGTAGAGGTCCAGCGTGAACTGGTTGAGCGTCCTGGACAGCGAGAGGATCATGGTGGGGTCGCAGGTGGTTGCGCCCGACATCACCGGAACGCCTTTGTCGCTCCATATTTTTACATGCTCCATGTATATATTTAGGAGCTTCTTCTGGGTGGCATCGATTTTCTCCAGGGGACGTCCCGTTACCCTCGGCAGGAACTCGGCTAAAAATCCGTTCCAGCCGCGGTTGATTATGGTCTCATAGTCCTCCCGTGTGAATATCTCCATCTCAACGGCCTGCAGGGCTTCATGTTCCCCCGCCTGTTTGCCCGGCACCCGCATCGGCATGGGCGCCGCGGAGATCCTCCAGCTCGAATTCACCCATATGAGGTTAGCGGCGAGCTGCCCGTCCCAGCCACCCAGGGCATCGAACGTATCGGCCAGGGCCTTGATAGTGGTCTGCGGGTTCCTGTACCCATCGCTCTGCGGAACGCCCTGATATCTGAGGGCAAACTGGGCGATCAGAGGGACCGTCGGCACCCTGTCCGGGATCCCCAGTGACATGACGGTTTCCAGACGGTTGGTCCTTGTTATCAGATTTTCTTCCACTTTACTCGCTCCCCTGAATATTGCATACGGTGCTGCAAATCAATCAATCATAACTAAACTGAATGGTCTTATCAAACTTAACCACTGATTTGATGTCCGCCCTGAAGGAAAACACATTCAGAACACTGTGCCGGGCACCCGGGCTGGTATCCCCGAGCTTCAAATTAACGTTGATCTGCACTATAATTAGCAGGCCAAAATCTTATGTTCAATCAGGAGGTTCCATGGATCTTTCAGTCTGGAGCATTCTTCTCCGTCTGCTGGAACAGGCCTGTCTTGTTATAGTCGTTTTCTACCTGCTGTTCCAGATCAAGTTCTTTCGGCGCATGCTGGAGGGGAAACCCAATCTGCTCGACCAGCTTATACTGGCCGTAATCTTCGGCGCACTGGCCGTTTACGGCACCTACAGTGGCGTGCAGACGTCGGGAGCCATCGCCAATATCCGTAACCTTGGTCCCATGATCGCCGGCTTCCTGGGCGGGCCCTGGGCCGGCCTCGGCGCGGGATTGATCGGAGGCGTCCACCGCTATTTTATGGGCGGTTTCACCGCCGTGCCCTGCGCGCTGGGGACCATAGCCAGCGGTCTGATTGCCGGCATAATCTATGCGCTGCTTAAAGGCAAAATCGGCGTCTGGAAACCGACCCTTTACGCTTTCCTGATGGAATGCGCGGACATGGGTTTGCTGCTCCTCATGGCCCAGCCTTTCGACAAGGCACTCAACCTTGTGTCCATCATAGCTGTCCCTATGGTACTGGCCGATACAGCCGGCGTGGCTGTTTTCGCTTTCATGCTGAGCAAACTGAAGTCAGTCCGCTGAAGAAGCGCGCCGACCGGCGCCCCGGTTAAAGAAACAGCTCAAGGCGAATTGACGGAAGCGTCCGGAAATACTTATCATTATCAGGTTGGCCGTATTCAGGCCGGCAGGTAATATCAGAGAGGACCGGACGATGGCTATTAAGATAACCGATACAACCCTGCGCGATGCGCATCAGTCGCTGATCGCCACACGCCTGCGCTCGAGGGATATGCTGCCCATCGTGGAGAAGATGGATAAAGTCGGCTTCTTCTCGCTCGAGATGTGGGGCGGCGCCACCTTCGATACGTGCATCCGCTATCTCAACGAGGACCCATGGTTTCGTCTCAAAGACATACGCGCCATAGTAAAACACACGCCACTCCAGATGCTGCTGCGCGGGCAAAACCTGGTGGGCTACCGGCACTACGCCGACGACGTGGTCAGGGAATTCGTGCGCCTGGCCGTCAAGGACGGCATTGACGTTTTCCGCGTCTTCGACGCCCTCAACGACATCAGGAATATGGAGCCTGCCATTAACGAGTGCAGGAAATACAAGGTGCACGTACAGGGCACCATCTGTTACACCATCAGCCCTGTCCACAATGAGGAAGGCTTTGCTAAAATGGCCCACCGGCTGGAAGAACTGGGCTGCGACTCCGTCTGCATCAAGGACATGGCCGGGTTGATCTCACCGCCCGGGGCAGCCTCTCTGGTCAGGGCGATCAAGAAAAAGGTCAAGGTCCCCGTGGACCTGCATTCCCACTGCTCCAGCGGGATGGCGCCCATGAGCTACCAGGCCGCAGCGGAAGCGGGAGTGGACATTGTCGATACCGCCTTCTCTCCTTTCGCCTGGGGAACCTCGCAGCCGCCCACCGAGAGCGTGGTGGCCGCATTTCAGGGCACGCCCTGGGACAGCGGGCTGGACCTGGAGCTGCTCTACGAGATAGGCGAGGACTTCGCAGCCATGGCCGGAAAGTACCGCATGCTGCTGACCGCAGAGGCCACCCGTCCCAGCGTGAACGTGCTGCTGCATCAGATACCGGGCGGAATGTATTCCAACCTGATCAGCCAGCTGCGGGAGCAAAATGCGCTGGATAAGATGGGCGCCGTCCTGGAGGAGATACCAAAGGTGAGGGCCGACCTGGGCTATCCGCCGCTGGTTACGCCCACCAGCCAGATCGTGGGCATCCAGGCCGTGCTCAACGTGCTCAACGGGGAGCGTTATAAAAAAGTCACCAAAGAGGTCAAAGATTATTTACTGGGTTATTACGGCAGGCCGCCGGGCGAAATCAATGCAGAAGTGCGCAAAATGGTGGCCGGCGATAATCAGATCATCAGCGCCAGGCCGGGCGAGCATATCGAATCCGAGCTGGCGAAATTAAAGGACGAAGCCCGCAAACTGAACATCCTGCACAAGGAAGAGGACCTGATAACCTTCGCCCTCTATCCGCAGGTGGCGGTCAAATTCCTGCGCGGCGAGGCCAAGGAGGAGGCTCTGGGCGTGCCTGCGCCCGCCGTAGCGCCCGGCCAGTCGGCGCCGGAGATACCAAACGAGTTCAGCGTGGACGTTGACGGCGAGGTCTTCAATATCAAGATAACCCCCGTGATGGGCACAACCGTGGATGTCAGCCGCAAGGCCAAAGTCAAGGAGATACCCAAGGGCGCCGTGCTGTCGCCCATGCAGGGCATGGTGCTGACCGTCAAGGTCAAGGTGGGCGACAAGGTCAAGGAAGGGGACACCGTGGTGGTCACCGAGGCCATGAAGATGCAGAACGATGTGCACACCCCACATTCAGGGACGGTCAAGGAGATCTTCGCCTTCAACGGTGAGATCGTGAATAAGGACGATGTCCTGATGGTGATAGAATGAGGCAATATCCGTAGGGGCGGGTTTTTAAACCCGCCCGATTGCGGGCGCACCTGAAGGTACGCCCCTACATCGGTGAATTGCAGGATGGGTGAATCATAATGTTAAAGAAGGTGCTGGTGGCCAACCGGGGCGAGATCGCCATACGCGTGATGCGCGCCTGCCGCGAGCTGGGTATCCGCACGGTGGCCGTGTACTCCGAGGCGGACCGGGACGCCATTTTCGCCAAGTACGCCGACGAGGCTTACTGCATAGGCGCGCCCCCGGCCATCGAGAGCTACCTCAACATCAAGAAGCTCATTGCCACCGCCAAAGAGAGCGGCGCGGACGGCATTCATCCCGGATACGGATTCCTGGCCGAGAATCCCAGCTTCGCCTATTCCTGCGAGCGTGAGGGCATCAAGTTCATCGGACCCTCCAGCCGCGTCATCGAGCTGATGGGCAGCAAGATAGCCGCGCGCAAGGAGATGAGCAAGGCCGGCGTGCCCATCACCCCGGGAACTAAGGACGCGGTCAGCGATTTCGAAGAAGCGAAAAAAATAGCCGAAAAAATCGGCTACCCCATCATAGTCAAACCTTCGGGCGGCGGCGGCGGCATAGGCATGACCATCGTGAACAGCGAGGCCGACCTCAAAAAAGGATTGGAGAGCTCCAGCAAGATAGCCGCCAGCACATTCGGCCTGCCGGAGATATACATCGAGAAATATATTCAGAGCCCGCGCCATATCGAGGTACAGATACTGGCCGACGCCCACGGCAACGTCATCCACCTGGGCGAGCGCGAGTGCTCCATACAGCGCAGGCACCAGAAGCTGATCGAGGAAGCCCCCTCGCCCGCCCTCACACCGGAGTTGCGCGCCAGAATGGGAGAGGTGGCGGTGCGGGCGGCCAGGCAGATCAAATACGAGAACGCCGGCACCATCGAGTTCATCTTCTCCCAGGGCGAGTTCTATTTCATGGAGATGAACACGCGCATACAGGTCGAGCATCCCGTGACCGAGATGGTGACTGGCATCGATATCGTCAAGGAACAGCTGCTGATCGCGTCCGGCGAGCGTCTCAGCGTGAAGCAGGAGGACGTTAAAATGAACGGGTGGGCCATCGAATGCCGCATCAACGCCGAGGACCCGCTCAACAACTTCGCGCCTTCACCGGGCAAGCTGCGCGGCTATCGCTCGCCCGGCGGAGTGGGCATACGCGTCGACAGCGGAGTGCACACGCGCTATACCGTCTCACCCAACTACGACCCCATGATCTCCAAGCTGGTGGCCTGGGGCCGCAACAGGGACGAGGCTATCGAAAGAATGAGGCGCGCCCTCTATGAGTACGTGATCGTGGGTGTTAAGACCAACATACCCTTCCACAAAGCGGTCATGGAGAACGCCCGCTTCCGCAGCGGCGAACTGGGAACGCATTTCATCACCCAGGAGACGACGCTGATCGACGATATGCAGGCTATTATGGCCAGAGAGAAGCCGCTGGAGGAGAAGCTGTCCCAGGTATTCGACGACAGCAAACGGGCGGCGGCGGTGGCGGCGGCGGTGGCCTATACCCAGGCCGCCCAGAAAGGCGCCCGCGGCGGCACAGACTCATAGTTTACTTCTCCCACCTTTGTCAGAAGCGACGAATCAATCCGTCACCTTATTTAAACGCAGGATCACCACACACCGGATTGCCGCGGGCCTTCGGCCCTCGCAATGACACTATTTTTTCCACTGGCACATTCTTATCGGATTACCCCGGCCCTCGCAATGACTCGTTACTTATCGGCGGGAGGCTTATCTCCGCTGCCGCCCTTGCCGGTATCTTCGACAAAAATGTCCGCCACGTTCTTACCGAAGGCCTGGGCCGCCTTGCCGACATCCTTAAATTTGGCCTTAACCTCATCGTCCTTGAGGCGTTCACCCAGCGTCTCAGCCGATTCCTTGGCTGCTTTGCCCAGGTCGCGCGCCTTCTCCTTTAGCTTCGGATCGTTGAAGATCTGCCCCATCGCATCGCCCAGGGCGTCGAACATATCGCCGAGGTTATCGGCCGCGGACTTTTTCTGATCCTTTTGCTGTTCCTGCATGACAATCCTCCTGATCGGTCCCCTGCAATCTATTCTACTGTAAACAGATCCCCCTTGCGTAAAGCCCGCACCTCATCGGTGAAATCTGATAACATATAGCCATTCCAGCTGTCTCTTATTTTATCCCAGGAGAGGGCCATGAATTTTTGGGCGGCCGTTAAGAACAACCGGGCGATCTCTCTGCTGTCTGCCACGATTGATGAATTCAACGCCGACAACGGCAGGCTGCTGGCTGCGGCCGTGGCCTACACGTTGCTCTTCTCGTTGTTTCCTTTCGCCCTGGCGCTTTTTGCCATCCTCGGCTTTCTGATGTCGTCCGAGGAGGTGGAAAGCCAGGTCATCACAGCCCTGGGCACGCTCATTCCTGTGGCCAGAAACTTGATAGCAAGCACGCTGGAGGGCGTGATTAAAGCGCGCGAGGCGACAGGGATAATAGCGCTGCTGATATTTATCTGGAGCGCGCTGTCCTTCTTCGATGCGCTGCGCAATACGCTCAACCGCGCCTGGGGTGCGCCGTCCAGCCAGACCTTCGTCAAAGGCCAGCTTATGAATATAAGCATGCTGGTGCTGGCCATCATAGCGCTGCTGACCTTCACCTGGCTGACCACCACCGTCCAGTACATGCATGAGTCCCAGATGCAGATATGGATCTTCAGATTCACGCGCACCAGCCTGTTCGCAAGGATTGTTTTCACGCTGTTCAGCGGCATACTGGCGTACGGGGTGATACTCTTTCTTTACCATTACATTCCCAGCAACCGCCCTAAGTGGCGGCATATCTGGCTGGGCGCCCTGCTGGCCGCCATCGGATTTGAGCTCGTCAGGTTCGGCTTCGTATGGTGGGTAAAACACGTCGCCCAGTATAACCTGGTCTACGGACCGATCAGTTCGGTCATCGTGCTGCTGATGTTCATCTACTTCACCGCCTGGGTGCTGCTCTTTTTCGCCAAGTTCAGTTATGTCAAAATGCTCAGCGATGGAAAGCGCGACTGAGATCCTGTTCCTTCGGCGGTTGTACGGCCCGCATAAATGTGCAACAATTGGATTTAATCCAATACGATTAAAGGAGGCAGGCTATGTTTATTAAAGCAGGCAGGTTTCTCGCATTGCTGGCCGCAGTGCTGACGGTAATAATCCTCTTGACTGTGCCGACCGCCGCTGCCGATATACGGCAGGGGCAAACTCTGATTATCCCGGCGGAGGAGGTGGTAAACGACGACCTTTACCTCTTCGGCTCGGGGATCACCATTGACGGAACCGTCAACGGAGACGTCATCGCCTTCGGGGACCGCATCAATATCAACGGCCCGATCAAAGGCAACTTCAATGGCGCTGCTAATTACCTTACACTCGACGGAGGCGTGCGTGACTCCGTCCGCGCAGCAGCTTCGTCCATTTATATAGACGGCAAAATCGGCGGCGACCTGGTGGCCGCCGCTTCGCAGATCGATATCACAAGCTCCGGCTCGGTGGGGCGGGACTTCCTTCCTGCCGCAGCGACGGTCAACGTCGGCGGGCCGGTAGGTAAAGATATACGCGGCAGCGCCGGCGACTTTATCATCGGCAGCAGCGTGGGCGGCAACGTCAATGTCGAATGCAGCACACTCAAGCTGGAGCCGTCCGCCACCATAACCGGCGACCTGACCTACAAATCTGAGCAAGCTGCAGTAAAGGCCGAAGGGGCCAGTGTCTGGGGCAAGATAGACCACATAGTCCCGCCGCCGCCCGAGTCCTCTACTACCGGCCAATCCGCCGGCCTGGTGGCAGGCCTGGCGGCTTCAGGCATCGTCATATTTATCGTGATATTACTTATAATAATTGCTCTGCTCAAGTACGTCGCTGCATTGTTGACCGGCATTGTCTTTATACTGCTGGCAAACAGGTACCTGCCTGCATTAATTGAGACGCTGAAAAGCAAGCCCTGGCCCTGCCTTGGCTACGGCGCCCTCTTCTTCATACTGATCCCGATCGCCATAGTAGTTGCCTTCATGCTGATCATCGCCATACCTCTCGGCCTGATCGGACTGGCCGTCTGGGTCCTGGCCGTGTACCTGGCCTCTATCTTCATCGCGCTGTTCATCGGAAAATGGATGCTGCGGCAGAGCGCCGACAACACGGCGGCGGGGCCTAACATCGGGGCGCTGGCCCTGGGCCTGCTCGTCTTCTATATCATCTCCGTCATCCCGTTTATCGGCTGCCTGAGCGACCTGGCGGCAGTACTTTTCGGCCTGGGCGCCTTCATCCTGTTCATCAGGTCAAGGGCCGGCTGCAGCGCATAAGCACAATAAGGACCTATCATGATCGGCTACCCGGAAGCGTACCTGGATATCGAGACGACGGGACTGTACCCGCACGAAAGCAGGATAACCGTCATCGGTATCTATTTCTGCAACGGTGACGACGGCAGGCTGGTGCAGCTCTACGACAGCAGTCTCTCCTGCGAAAACCTTCTGGAAGCCATGCGGGGCACGGAGCATATGTACACCTATAACGGCAGCCGTTTCGACATACCCTTCATCCGCACCTGCCTGGGTCCGGACCTGGAGCGCCTGCACCGGCACACCGACCTGATGTATAAATGCTGGGACCATAATTTACGCGGAGGATTCAAGCGTGTGCTGCAGCACCTGGGCATCTCCAGGGAGACCGAGGGATTGAACGGCATGGATGCAATACTGCTGTGGGAGCAATACAAAAAGTGCAACGACCTGGATGCCCTGGACCTTTTGCTGCGCTATAACCGGGACGACATCGTCAATCTCAGGCAGCTCAGGGATGCGCTGGCCGAGATCGGACCACCGGATCAGCCTCAGTAGAATAAACGGCAACACAAAAGGGGCCGGCCATAATGGCCGGCCCCTTCAAATTCAGATTCTAACAGCTTATTTGACTATTTTATCCAGCTCTTTGATGTGGGTGTCGATGCCCTTGCCGAAGAGCTTGAGCACGATCGGCTCGCCGTTGCCGTACTTCTTGTAGACACGGCAGGTCTCGCAGATGCTGGTGTCGCGGCCGGTGGCGCCCTTGTCGTCCAGCTTGCAGTAGGTGCCCTCGATCTCCCAGCAGGGCAGGAACTGGTATTTATCGACGGGGCATTCGCTCTTGATCATCTCGGGGCAATTGCAGAGCTCCCAGCACGGCGATTTATCCGTCCAGAAATTAACGCCTTTCTCCTCTTTTACCGAGGTCTCTTTCTTTACCTTCGCTTTAGTTTCAGCCATTGTATTATCCTCCTTGTTTCAAGTTCAGTACTCTTTTGTACGTTATCAATTTAACATGCACGCTGCGCAGCGCCATCCGCTTTAACGCTTAATCTGCTTTTGCGCAAAAGCGCAAGTGTCAGGGGGCTTTATCGACCATAAAAAAGTCCCCCCTTCTTGAGAAGGGGGGACGCTGTCCCGTCTATCGGGATTAGATTCAGAGCGCCTTAACTTTTTCCAGTGCTTTCAATGAGGTGTTGATGCCGCGGCCGAGCAGCTTCAACTGGATGGGTTGGCCGCCGCCGTAGGTCTTATAGATGCGGCACACCTCGCAGATGCTGGTGTCTTTGCCGTCCGCCCCATAGTCGTCCAGCTTGCAGTAGGTGCCTTCGATCTCCCAGCAGGGCAGGAACTGGTATTTGAACGCCGGACACTCGGCTTTCACCATGTTGGTGCAGTGCGACATCTCCCAGCAAGGAGTCTTATCGGTCCAGAAATTGAACCCTCTCTCAGCGCTGACCTCAGGTGCCGTTTCAACTTTTTCTACTGTCTTTTCCATCTTGTTTGCCTCCTGTCCCTGGTTCTTCTCCAGGCTGTTTATAATTTAACACCTCTGAATATTAATGCCATCCGCCATTATGCTTAACCTGCAGTTGCGCTTTTGCGCATCTTTCCATACGCCTCAATGCTGAGGGGCCTGCCGTTATCCTGTGCCACTGTTGGTGATATAATTGCTCTTCACTGACAGGTCAGCGACGGCTATGTGGAGATACATCCCATGTCTGTAAAAAGAGAGGACGCCGGCTTTTACGGCTGGTGGCTGCTTCCCATCCTCTGCCTGGTGTACTCCATCCCCATCGGCTTCGCCCTTTACGGTCCGCCCGTCATCTATACCTTTATGGTGCAGGACCTGGGCTGGCAGCGCGGGGAAGTGAACGTCGGCTACTCTATAATCGGCATCATGCTGGGCATGGGCGCGCTGGTTATACCCTGGCTGATCAACCGTTTCGGTCCCAGGAAGACGCTGGCCATCGGCGGCGTAATCATCGCGGTGTTCTGCGTGCTGATGGCGTGGCTGGCGCAGATCTGTGTAACTATCTTCGGACATTCCTACCCTGTCGTGTACTGGGTCATCTGTTTCTTCGTGGGGCTGGGGCTCTCCTTCAGCACCGTGGTACCGGTACAGGCACTGGTTCTGCTGTGGTTCAACGTGCACAGGGCGCTGGCGCTGGGACTGGTGCTGGGCGGGGGCGCCATCGGAGGCTTCATCTACCCACAGATCATAAGCAACTGCATCGTCAGCTTCGGCAATGACTGGCGCGTGGGCTGGTACGCCATAGCCATAGCCTGCCTGGCCGGCGCCGTCATAGCCCTGGTCGCTGTGCGCAACCGTCCCGAAGACCTGGGGCAGCATCCGGACGGCTTATCTCCCCAGGCCGAGCAGGCGGCCATCGCTCATGCCAGGCACAGACTGATCAGGACCTACCGCACCCCGTTTAACTGGAATTTCCGGGACGCCGTCAGGACACGCGCTCTCTGGCTGATCGTGGGCGCTACCGGCCTGATTTATTTCCTCTGGCAGGCCGTGCTGACGCAGACCCCCGCCCACATGCTTGACCGCGGCTTCTCGCCCACCGACCCGCAGCTTATATTCCACCCCGCCTTTATCTACGGGCTGATACTGGCCTGCAGTATCATCGGGCGCCTGAGCATATCATTCCTGGGCGAGAAAATAGAGGCCCGCTACCTGATAGCCATCGCCGGATTCTCGCTGCTGGTGGGTGGCATGCTTTTCACCATCGCCTCGAAGAATAACCTGTGGGCCGCCTATATTTTCCCGCTGTTATCGGGCTTCGGCTTCGGGGCCGCCTATGTGGCAACGCCCCTTATCGTGGGCAATTACTTCGGGGCGGCCTCCTTCCCCAGCATCAGCAGGATCACCAACCCGGTCAACTCGATCTTCCAGTTCATGTCGCCGGCCTTCGCCGGTTTCATGTTCGATATTTACGGCAACTACGATGCGGCTATGCTCATCGGCTGCGCGGGCGGGCTGATCGGCGTGGTCCTCATCCTCTTCTGCACTCCACCCAAACCGCACAAAGGCGCATCCGGCTGAAAACCGGCTGCGTTCACAGGTTATAAAGAAATAATAAAAAGGAGACGAAAATGCAATTCAAGACAGTTGCCTATTCCGAGAAAGACGGCATCCTCAGCGTCAAATTAAACAGGCCCGAGAAGAGGAACGCCATGAACTTCGAGCTGATCAAAGAGGTTCAGCAGTGCTTCGCCGAGGTGGCGACCGGGGCCTCAGTGGATGTCGTGCTGCTGTCCGGCGAGGGGAAGTGTTTCTCCGGCGGCACCGACCTGAACTCATTCCAGGTGGGGATGAGCGCCGCGGACCTCCGCCGAGGCGTACGCATGTTCCAGGCCATGTTCAACGAGATTGAGCTGCTGGAGAAGCCGGTTATCGCGCTCATCCATAACTACTGTTTCGGCGGAGCACTGGAGATGGCGCTGGCCTGCGATCTGAGGATCTGCACGCCCGATGCCACCTTCAATATACCCGAGGTGAACATGGGCATGGTGCCGGACGGCGGCGGCAGCCAGCGTCTCTCCCGCGTGATAGGCGTGGGACGGGCCAAGGAGCTGATATTGACCGGCAAGACTATTGGCGCGGAGAAGGCCGAGCGCTGGGGACTGGTCAACGAGATCGTCAAGCTGGAGGACCTGGAGAAAACCGGCGTCGCCTGGGCCAAAGAGATCATGGCCAACGGCATGGTCAGCGTGGGGTTGGCTAAACGCAACATCGATATGAGCTACAACATGAGCATACACGACGCGCTGGAATGCGCGGGCATGGCGCAGAGCCTGGCAATGTCCGATCCCAACTTCATCAAAAGGGTCGAGCAGCGCTTCCTCGACAGGGTGAAGGGCAAGAAGTCCTGATAAACCGACTGTGACACAGGGTGTCCTGTCTCCTTAATAAGCCGGCATCAGCCCGGCGAATAGCTGTCCGGCGACGGATATGTGCTTGACATTCCGTGGCTGCGACAGCTATTTTAATTAGGGTTGTTGTTCGGCACCGGATGACATCAGTCCCACAATAATTTTAAGGAGATCGCATCATGCAATTCGAGACTCTTGCCTACGCCGAAAAGGACGGCATTCTCCACGTAAAACTGAACAGACCGGATAAGAGGAACGCCATCAACCCCCAGATGTTCTGGGACATCGAGAAATGCTTCGCAGAGGTGGCGTCGCGTCCCAGCGTCGGGGCCGTGCTCCTCTCGGGCGAAGGCAAGGGATTTTCGGCGGGCACGGACCTTACCGCGTTCCAGGCCGGCGGGAGCCAGCAGGATATCCGCAGGTTCGTGAGGATGGCGCAGCGGGCTTACAACGAGATCGAATACTTGGAGAAGGCTGTCATCGCGCTGATCCACAACTTCTGCTTCGGCATCGCCTGCGAGATGGTGCTGGCCTGCGACCTGAGGATCTGCAGCCCCGAGGCTACGTTCTGTATACCCGAGGTAGTGATGGGACTGGTGCCCGACGACGGAGCCAGCCAGCGTTTGCCTCGCATAGTGGGAGTGGGCAGGGCCAAGGAGCTGATACTGACGGGCAAGACTATTGGTGCTGAAAAAGCGGAGAGGTGGGGCATGGTCAACGAGGTGGTCAAACAGGAGGACCTGGAGAAAACCGGCATCGCCTGGGCCAAACAAATCGCGAGCAACGGCCCCATCGGCGTTGGCCTGGCCAAGCGCAACATCGATATGAGCATGAACATGAGCGTGGCCGACGGTCTGGAATGCGCCGGCATGGCGCAGAGCTTGGGCTTCTCCGATCCCGAGTTTATCACCAGGATCCAGAAGCGGCTGGAGGAGAGGACCAAAGGCAAGAAGTCCTGAGGCACGCGTCAGCGTTAAACCGATGAATGTTGTACTGCATATCTGTTGCGGCGTCTGCGCGGCGGGCGCCGCCGATGTGCTTTTAAACGAGGGCCATCAGGTCACCGGCTATTTCTACAATCCCAATATTCACCCCGTAGAGGAGTACCGCCTGAGGCTGGAGGCCGCACAGCGCATGGCCGATAAGCTCAAATTCGAGCTGGTGGCGGGTCGGTACGACACCGATGATTGGAATAAGGTGACAGCGGGGATGGGCGATGAATCCGAGGGCGGGTCGCGCTGTTCCGTCTGCTACCGTCTGCGCCTCGCAAAGACCTTCGATTTTATGTGGGAGACAGGGGCGGACGCTTTCACCTCAACGCTGACCATCAGCCCGCATAAACAGGCGGCGGAGATCAACCGCATCGGGAAAGAGATAGGCGGAGACAGGTATATGGCGAGGGACTTCAAGAAGAAGGACGGTTTCAAGAGGTCGATAGAGATGGCGAGGAGATGGGGGCTTTACCGCCAGAACTACTGCGGGTGCATCTACAGCCTGCGGGACAAGGATAAATGAGCAGGCCGGGCGAGCTGTTCATCCTGCTGGCCGTTCTGGCGTTTTCCTTATTTATACCAGCCTGCCAGGGCAATACGCAGCAGTTGCCCTACAATGGAACGTACGGATTCCGGGTGGTGCTGCAGAACAATCCCGCCGCCGTTGACCCCACCTGGGACCAGGTCGTGGCCTTCCTGAAAGCGGACAGGACGGACGAGATGGAGTATGTTGACGAGGATTTCATGTGCGGGGCATTTGCCCAGGACGTGCACAACAACGCTGAGAAGGCCGGCATCCGGGCGGCCTGGGTGGGCGTAGACCTGGCCGGCCAGTCCATCGGACATGCCGTGAACGCCTTCAACACCACCGACCGCGGCCTGGTTTTCACCGACTCTACAGGCCAGACCGCTGAAGAACATCTACTGGAGCTGCACAAACTGGAGGCTGAAGCGGACGGCGGCGTATCCGTTACCGAAGGGGACCGCGTGGCCTACATCGAGAAAGGCAGGGAGCTCGGCTTCATCAGCCTGAGTGTCAATCCTTCCCCCGAGTATGCATATTACAAGAGCTATAGCGCCCGGTGCCGCGACTTCGAGGCAAAGGTGGCCGGCTTCAATAAAAAGGTCGAGGCATATAACGCCGAGGTGGGAGAGTTCAACCGGTGGGTACAGGGTAGAACCTTCATAGCCGGCAGCAGCGAGGCACGACGTGTCACCGAATGGAAAAACCAGCTCCAGATGTCAGCTTACCTGCTGAAATCGGAAGAGGCAGGTTTGGACAAGGAGAAAGCCGAGCTGGGGCCGATCTGGGAGCCGATGGGTACTATCTCAGGTATAGATATAAGATGGTAAATAGCTGGAAGTGAGCTCAAGGAGGCATTGACTTATGAGGAGATTAATACGTGGCGTTAACATGAAACATGTTCGATTGTGCAGATGTGAGATATTTATAAATATCCTCTGTGTCGCGCTTGCAGTTATGATGATATCCCTTGTCGGGGCGGCGTGTAGCAGTGGCTCTCAGATCCAAGCCGTGGAAATCATATCGGTGACGGGCCCCATGCCTCCGATTACGCCGGGCGGGCCGACGGTAGAGATTACCCTGAAAAATGCGTCCACCGAGCCCATTACCGGCCTGACAGCCACCCTGGTGGCGGGCAGGTCCTTCGATTTCAATTTTGACGTTTCCCCCTCGGCGCCCCTGATGCCAAACGCAAGCATCAGCCGGAAACTCATTATGATCGGTGGGGGATTCAACGATGATGCCCTGTATCCTCTGACGATAAAGGCTACTTTGCAGAGCGGGGCTACAGCCGTTTATACGCAGCAGGTGCAAATCAAAGCGCCCCAGTGACGGCGGGGCGGATTGTTCGATCGACTAGCGCCGGCCGAACTTCTGTTTTATTACACTCCATATCTCCGCATCAGGCCCTTCATAGCCCAGCGCCCAGAAACCCGGGCCGGCAAGCTGCGCAGAATTAATATAGTCAAATTTCAAGCCCAGCGACTCTTCATCATCGTACCAGCATTGATGCCACACATCCTGAGATCGGTACTTATACCAGGGTGTATGCGTGTCGGAGTCCCAAAGCCTGCCGTATATTTTAGCGTTAGCAACAGCTGAATTCATGTAAACAATTGCTCCTTCTGCTGTGGTTCGTGCCCCAGGTTCACCTAAAGTGCAAGGCCAATCATAGCCATAGAAGGGCAATCCCAGGATTATTTTGTTTGAGGGATAATACTGCTTAAGCGTGTCTACCGAGTCGCCGACACTCAGCTGGTTTGGATCGTTATAGGGAGAAATAGCTCCGGTTACTGTGCTTGTTGACCAGTGGTACTCATACCCCATGAGGATCACGGCATCCGTATATTGTGAAAGATCACTATTCTGGTACACCTTTTCTACGTTCCCCAGCACACAGAATGAAATGTGGTAGTCGCTGTTTATGCCCTTAAGGGTATCGTGCAATTTCATCATGAAGCTCTGCATTAAATCTGTATTGGAGCTATGAGTTAACGAATTAGTATCTCTCACAGCTTCAAAGTCTATGCAGACACCGTCGGCGTCAAGATCTTGCAGTTTTCGCGCCATATTATTTACCAGCTCATCTGCATGATAGGCGAGTATTTCATCCTGAGTGTCCTGGTCAAAACAGGTAAGTGCCAGAGGGACCTTTACCTTTTGTGAGTGGGCAGTGTCCCTGATAATGTAGTATTCTGCTTCGATATTGTCCGTATTCAGCGTACCGTCGGCATTAGCATCCAGAGAGAAATAACAGACATAATCCAGGTAATTCCAGCTCGGTTGATATGAATCAGGATGTATCCAGTAGGGCCAAAAACCATACGTGAGCCTGGTAGCAGGAAAAATGGTGAAAGGCTGACAGCTCGCACCAAAGATGTAGGGATTTGTTCCGGTACAGCCCGGCAGTATTAACGTCGCTGTCAAAACTGTACAGACGATAGCGGATATTGACCTTCTATTCACCAGGTCATGATATAACATCTTGCCCGGTTTCAAAAACCGGGTAGATTAAGGTCTTTATAAAGCTCAGCGCTGCTTCTTGCTGTGAAGAGAGATGAAACGCTCGATTGACCGGTCATAGGTTCGCTCGACCTCTGGCGGGAAGTAGCAGGCCGGCAATTCGCCGGCTTCCCTGTGGTAAACGATACATTCGCAGCAGATGCCCTTGCGGGAGCACGGCTCATAGGTGCAATTACAAATAGTCTTGTTGTTGCTTACCTTGCACTCGCGCATTTTATCCACCTGACCTTAATTTAATCGAGGGGCGTGATTTTAAAAGACGGCCTGGGCTTCAGGTCGTACCCGATGCCGGCCTCCTTGAACAGCTCCAGAAAGCCGTCGTCCGCATACTTCCCGAAGGTGACGAAACGCTTGATACGCGCGTTGGCCAGCATCTTGGCGCAGAGTATACAGGGGGAATGCGTGCAGTAAATGGTCGAGCCCTCCAGGCTGACGCCGTGCAGCGACGCCTGGATGATGGCGTTCTGCTCGGCATGTATGCCCCGGCAGATCTCATGCCTGGTGCCCGACGGAATATTCAACTCGTCCCTCAGGCAGCCCAGTTCCAAACAATCTTTAACCCCGGCGGCGGCGCCGTTATAGCCCGTGGAAAGTATATGCTTGTTCTTGACGGTGACGGCCCCCACGTGATGGCGCCGGCAGGTGGCCCTCTCGGCTACCACGGCGGCTATTTTAAGGAAATACTCGTCCAGAGACGGCCTTTCGATCTCTTTCACTTCAGCACCTGTACTATTTTATCAGCCTGCTCCACTAACGTCTGCAGCGAACTATTATTTACGATGGTGTGATCGGCCATGGCGATGGGGCCGCCCTTGTTCACGTTCTCTATCTCGGCGTAGTCACGCGACCTGGCCTGATCCGCCGTGAGAGGCCGCACCGCTCTGCCTTTCAACCTGGCGTAACGGGTGTCGGGCGGGGACCAGACGGCTACTATGCGCAATCTGCCACCCAGCCTGTCCTTGAGGTACTTGTACTCCTCCCAGGAGTACAGGCCGTCTATTACGACGTTGGACTTCTGCAAGGCATCCTCGATGCGCGGCAGGTTGAGTATGGCGTAGGCAGCCATGCCGTGTTTTTTCCTCAGGTCCTCCCTGGCCTGCCTCTCATTCTCCTCGTCAAGCTTGAGGCCCCTTTTACGCACCTCCTCATCCGTGATATCTCCAAACCTGACAGTTACAAAGCCGTGCTTGTGAAAGACACGGGCTACCTCCGATTTCCCGGAGCCCGGCATGCCGACCAGCGCTACTACATTCACTCAAACACCATCAACTATATAATCGCAGGCTCACAATTATAGTGAAAAAACGCTTGCGCTGGCAAAGCACGACGGCATACAGGACTATTGTACTATAACCGCCCGTATGTTTTTCATGATATTTTCAGCTATTTTTACGATCAACGACGATAAATTTTGGGTTTTATAGCTATTTTAAGGCTGTCCCCCACTTGACAAGCTTCAAACAATCCTCTATGCTAAGTTCAAATCACATAGGAGGTACATTGATGGACGCTTATTGCATGAAATGCAGAGCCAAGAGGGAAATGAAGAACGCCAAAGCCATTA
>Ga0172370_10003171_pt1 | contig 23045 bp, 19 predicted proteins | sample LakKiv5m_FD_114538 | JGI IMG/M metagenome (GOLD analysis project Ga0172370, IMG submission 114538) | Freshwater microbial communities from Kabuno Bay, South-Kivu, Congo - kab_022012_11.5m | ecosystem: Environmental > Aquatic > Freshwater > Lake | place: Democratic Republic of the Congo...
ATCTTAGACGGAATTCCCCCTGCTCCCCGAGGTGTTCCTCAGGTTGAAGTAACTTTTGATATTGATGCAAACGGAATATTAAATGTAAAAGCTAAAGATAAAGCAACTGGAAAAGAACAAAGCATTAAAATTACAGGTTCAACAGGTTTGTCTAAAGATGAAGTAGAAAGAATGACCAAGGAAGCAGAAGCTCATGCTAAAGAAGATTCAGAAAAGAAAGAAAAAATTGAGGCAAAAAATATGGCAGATTCTCTGATCTTTACAGCCGAAAAATCCTTAAAAGATGCTGGAGACAAAGTTAATGCAGAGATGAAAAAAGAAGTTGAAGATAAAATATCTGCACTCAAAGGAATTTTAGAAACTGGTAGCAAGGAAGATTTAGAAGCAAAAACCAAAGACCTTTCTGATAGTTTGCAGAAAATAGGTCAGGCAATGTATCAACAACCAGGACAACAGCCGGGTCAAGAAGCTGCTGGAAATAGTGAACAAAAAACAAATGAGGAAGATAAATCCGACTCTGCCAAGACTAAGTCGGACAAGGAAGAGCCTGTTGAGGGAGAAGTCGTAAATTAAGTCAAAAGTCAAAAATAAAAAGTCAAAATTGGGCGCGGAGAGCGCTTATTTAATATAATAAGGAAATATATGGCAGATTCAAAAGATTATTATCAAGCACTTGGGGTTACAAAATCAGCAACACCTGAAGAAATAAAAAAGGCTTACCGTAAGCTTGCTTTGCAATATCACCCTGACCGAAACAAAGGAAAAGATGCAGAAACAAAATTTAAGGAAGTAACTAAAGCTTATGAGGTTTTGTCTGATCCGCAAAAAAAACAAACTTATGATCAATTCGGCCATGCAGCTTTCGAGCAAGGCGCAGGCCAAGGGCCCTTTGGTGGCGCAGGCGGGCCTTTTGGTGGTTTCGGACAACAACAAGGAGGGCCATTTTCCTACACATACACTACCGGTGGGGATGGAGGAGCTGGTTTTGATTTCGGAGGATTTACAGACCCATTTGAAATATTTGAACAATTTTTTGGCGGTGCCAATCCTTTTGGCAGACAAAGAAGACAATCTTATTCATTAACCATTGATTTTCTTGAGGCAGTTCATGGAACTACAAAAAAAGTTTCAATTGGAGGCAAATCTCAAGCAATAAAGATCCCAAAAGGTGTTGATGAAGGGTCGAGAATTCGTTTTGGCGATTATGATGTAGTTATTTCAGTAAATTCCGATAGAAGATTTCAAAGAGAAGGAGTTGATATTATTGGCATTAAAGAAATTTCTTTTGCACAAGCGGCATTGGGCGGAGAAGTAAACATTGAAACAATTGACGGAGATTTGAAGCTTAAAATTCCAGGAGGAACCCAGCCGGGAACTGCGATTAGACTTAGAGGAAGAGGAGTGCCGCATCTTCATGGTTCTGGCCGCGGAGATCATTATATCCGGATAAAAGTTACAGTTCCAAAACATTTAACCGGAAAACAAAAAGATTTGCTTCGCGAATTTGAAGGAGACTCAAATAAAAAATCTACATGGTTCTAAACTGTCCATCTAAAGGGGTTTATCTTTATGATGGTTTTATTTGTTTGTCACGCGAATCTTAACCGTAGTCCTCGTGCAGCAGAAGTTTTTCAAAAACTCGTAGGGCAAAAAGGTTTATCTGTTGAGGTTTCATCCGCGGGGACAAATGCTTTTTTCAGCTGGCTTAATGATAAGCCAGAACTGCTTCACAAGGGTCATGGAGTAGATCACGTTACGCAACTTACAGATGAAATATTAGAAAAGGCCGATATTGTTGTCGCTCTTGACAATTGGGTTAGGGAAGAAATTCAAATAAATTTCAAAATTATACCCAAAAGATTGATTACCTTAAAAGTTCCAGATAGATATACTAAAAGTCGGAATAACCTTGATGAATTATATGAATTACTTAACGAGGAGCTGGGACCCCTAGTGAAAGAATTATCTCTGTTGGAAGGAAAGTCGCCTAACAAAGAGATTCTTTAAGAATCTTCATTTTTAAGAGTAAATTAGTCTCAAAATTAACTTTTTTATGAAAATTATTTTTGAGGATATTTAGTTTCTAAGATAACAATAGCCTTATTTATTTCTGTCAATAAGTAATTTGTTTCTTTAGGATATTTTCCGCGGGCACGTTCAAAAATCGGAATCAATATTTCTTCTGTTTCTCTGATTTTTTCTTGCGGGGTTTTTTGTTTTTCTTTTGGAAAAAAAGTTCTTAGATTATCTAATCTGTCTGCCATTTTAATCAATAATGCTTCTTCTGGACAATCCTCTAATCGTTTATACTTTATTGTTTTTGCCTGAGCTTTATTCTTTACAATTTCACCATCAATATAGGGCTCTGTTACATAGAACACTATTTCTGCAGTTTCCGGATAGAAGATTTTTGAAATTCTATGAAAGCTGTGAATATCGAACGCTCTAGCTGTCATTTTGGTCGGATTTCCGAAAAGAGACGTATCTTCCAATGTGTCATGCAATAAAGCTCCGCAAATAATAGAAGGGTTGGTAATTTTACATTCATCAATCAATATTAAGCTTGCTCTTCGAGGATGCTCAAAATATCTTTCCCCACTTATTCTTTTTTGTCCCCTGTGGGCAGCTTTAGAAAGTTGATAGGCGATTTCAATCTTGTCTTTTTCATCTTCGGGAAAAACTTTAATTCTAGCTTGAAAAGTATCCCAAGTTTCTTTTTGTGATAAGTTTTTTTCAGGAGGCATGGTGACGGGATTTTACCAGAAAAGAAAATAAAAAACAAACTATAGGTTTTTAAAACTCGTTTCTTATTTGTAATTTATCTTTAAAGTTCCTATACTAAATTAATGCTACTGCCCTTTCATTTTTTTAAATTTTGGTTTATAGATTCTCCCAAAAATTTATTTTCTTTTTTTGTTTCTCTAAATAATTCTTTTCTACAATTTTCTTCTCTTTCAATTCTGGTGAAAACTTATTTCAAGCCTTGGAAGAATGAATATAGGGAAGGTTTGGTTGGATTTTCCATTGGAATGGGAATATTTATAAAAACTTTTTTAATTCTTGCCGACATTATTTTATTCTTAATATTATTATTTGCAGAATTTTGTGTATTTTTTGGTTTTATTTTGCTGCCGGTTATAACTATTTATTCTATTTTTTATTCTCCCTTTTCCAGAGTTTATCTCTTTCCTGTTTCATTTATTCTTGTTTGCTTTATTTTCTTGTCGTTTAAACCTAAAAAAAACTTTTCCCAAGTTGCTGCATCTAAAAAACGCGTTGTAGATATTGTTAAATATCTTCTTAAGCAAAGAGAAATAAATTTCCTATTGAAAAAAGCTACCATAAAAAGAGAAGAAATAAATTTGATAGAAATACCAAAAAAATCAGAGATTAACAATCTCTTGGATTTTTTCGCTGATTATTTATTATCAACAGAAGAGCAAACAAAATTATTGTTTAAAAAACAGCTTAAAAAAGAAGATCTCCTAAATATTGTATATTGGTCAAAGGTAGAACTTCAAAATGAAGAAAAACCATTTGAGATTAATTTTTTTGGAGAAGGATTTGTAGAATCATGTACTTATGGGTGGACACTAGAGACGAAAAAATACATGGTTGATTTAACTCCTGAGATTCTTAACAAAAAGTCACTTCTTTTCGGACGGCAAGACGAATATAAGCAATTATTAAATGCTTTAATAGCGAAAAAGAGCGTAATTTTGGTAGGAGAGCCGGGGAGCGGCAAAAATACTTTGATTGAAGCGCTTTCTTTTGAAAGCTTTTCCAGTAATTTGAAAGATTTTCACCATCAGAGGATTTTTAAATTATACGTAGACACTCTTTTGGCAGGAGCTGAAAATCAGGGTGAGATTGAAAAGCGTCTTGATGAAATTATTGCGGAGATTTCCCATTCCGGTAACGTAATTATTTACATTTCTGATTTCGAGAATGTTTTGGGATCTTCATCATTCAAAATGGATTTATCAGGAGTATTGATTCCTTACCTTAAAAATAAATCAATAAGAATAATCGCAACTGCAACCAACGGAGCATATAAAAAATTTATTGAAAATTTGGCAAGCATTGCTGATGTTTTTGAAATTATAAAGTTGGAAGAGCCAAATAAAGACATATTGTTCAAAATGCTTTTAGATAAAGCATCTGCTGTCGAAAAAAAGGCAAAAGTGGAACTTTCATACAGGGTGGTTCTTTCAGCGTTTAACCTAGCCAATAAATATCTTATTGACAGAGTATTGCCTGGTGCAGGAGTAGTCCTTTTGGAGGATACAGTAAATGAGGTAAAGCTTTTGGGAAAAAAAGAAATTTTAGAAAGCGATATTGTAAAACGAGTTGAAGAAAAAACAAAAATAAATTTAAGTGCCCCCACAGCAGGAGAGAAAAAACTTCTTATCAATCTTGAAGAAAAAATACACGAGAGCCTTGTTGACCAAGAAGAGGCGGTAAGAAGTATAGCTGAAGCTATGCGTAGAATCCGTTCAGGAATAAAAACCAGCGCAAAGCCGATTTCTTTCCTTTTCTTAGGACCAACAGGAGTGGGAAAAACACAAACAGCAAAAACTCTAGCCAATTTATATTTTAACGGCGAAGAAAATATGGTCAGATTTGATATGAGCGAATATGCTTCCGGAAATAGCATGGAGAAGTTTATAGGCTTAAGTGTCGGCTCAGAAAATGAAGGAATTGCAGGAAAAGTTCATGAAAATCCGAATTCGCTTATTCTTCTTGATGAATTTGAAAAAGCAGATCTTTCTATCCGCGATTTGTTTTTGCAGGTTTTAGATGACGGTAGACTGACTGATAGTAACGGCAAAACCGTTTCTTTTGCAAATGCAATTATTGTTGCTACTTCAAATGCCGGTTCGGAATTTATCCGGGAAGAAATAGGAAAAGGATCAGTTATCGACAAGAACTTCAAAGATAAATTCTTAGGATATCTTCTTGCCAAAAATATTTTTACACCAGAACTTTTGAATAGATTTGATGATGTGGTTATTTTTAAACCTTTAGGCAAAAATGAAATAATTAAGGTGATAGAATTACTTCTAAAAGAATTTGTTAAAGAATTTTCCGAAAAGGATATTACCATTAATTTTGATGAACAAGTAATTGCGAAAATAGCCAAAGAAGGATTCCATGAACAATTTGGAGCCCGTCCTTTGAGGCGGTTTATTCAAGACAACATCGAAGATATACTAGTCAAGAAAATCTTAAAAGATGAGATCAAAAGAGGAGATAAAATTAAAATTTCCGTAGATTCTTCAAATAATCTTCAATTTTTAACGTGACAAAAAATTTCCCAGTGAAGAGTGTGTTATAATATTTTTCTAATTCAGTCGCAACAAAAATAAATAATTACAACAAAAAATCTGCCTGAATAATAATTCTAGCCGAATTTAAAAAATATAAAATGAATATACCAAAATTTAGATTAGAATACAGTAAGAAATTCATAGATAAATTTAAAAAGAATGTTGAGAAAATTCTTAAATCAAATGGGTCTCTTTCCGAAGGTAAATATGTTAGACTTTTTGAGAAAAAGTTTGCAAAACTTATTGGTGCAAAATATTGTGCGGCAGCTGTCAACGGAACAGCGTCAATAGAACTTGCATTGAGAGCGTTAGGAGTAAGCAATAAGGCTGTGATAATTCCGTGCAATACTTTTTTTGCAACAGCCCTTGCGGCAACAAACGCCGGAGCAAAAATAGAATTGGTTGACATGGAAGAAGAGAGTTTTTCTATATCCCACATAGAATTAGAAAAAGTAATAAAAAATTGCTTAGTAAGGAAAGAAAAAATTGGAGCGGTAGTGATAGTGCATATAGGTGGAATCATAAGTAAACACATTTTGAAAATAAAAAAAATATGCAATAAGTATCAGATTCCATTGGTGGAAGATGCGGCACACGCACACTGTTCGAAATACGGTAATTTAAGAGCTGGAACTATCGGAAAAATTGGCTGTTTTAGTTTTTTTCAGACAAAGGTTATAGCATCAGGTGAGGGCGGAATGATAGCAACAAATGATAAAAAATTATACGAGCACATTTTATCCATTAGAAATTCTGGCAGAGGTAATGCTCCTAACGAAATAATTAATTCCGGGGGAAATAATTTTTTAGTGCCAGAGTTTACCGGCTTGTTGGGGTCAATGGATTGCGATAGGGCTTTGGAAAGAATAAAGAAAAGAAATAAACTTACAAATATTTACGTAGCTAGACTAAAAGGATCCGGTTATCTTCCAGTATTGCAAAAGAAAAGCCTTTGTTCTCAATATAAAATGATTTTAAAAACTAATATAGAGAGGGAATGGCTAAGGCAATTTTGTAGAAAACATAATATTAGCCTTACCCCAGAAGTCTACAGAGTTCCTATTAATAAACAGCCTTTATATTCTCAGCAATTTAAAAAATTAAAATTTCCTGTATCAGACAAAATTTCTCAAAGCCACATTTGTCCGCCGTTATATCCAGAGCTTACATTAAAAGAGATAAATTACATATGTGACATTTTATTAAAAGCAGAAAAAGAGTATCAAAGACAGAGCTATAAGGTTGATTAAAATTCCAGTTTTTCAAGCGAACCCCAAATTAACTGTAAAAAGTTTAAATATAAGTTCTCGAGCGGTTGAAGCCTTAAGCTGAATCTGGTATACTACCTTTTACTATGCCAGCTGTACAAAGAAGCGAATTTTTATTAGCACTTAATCAGGTTGCCAACGAAAGAGGTGTTGATGTTGAAGTTGTACTAGATACAGTAAAAAACGCTATTTTGGCAGCTTACAAAAAAGATCATCCGGACATCGAAATTGAAGAGTACTCTACAACCTTGGACAAAAACACAGGTGAAGCTACAATTTTTCATAAAGATAAGGATGTGACACCTCCTGGCTTTGGAAGGATTGCGGCCCAGACTGCAAGACAGGTAATTTTACAGAAAATCAGAGAAAAAGAAAAAGAAGCAATAATTGCAGATTACAAATTAAGAGTAGGGACAATTGTAAATGGAATGATTTTGCGCTTTGCGGGACCAAATATTATTGTTGATGTTGGTAAAACAGAAGCTTTAATGACGATTCCTGAACAAATTCCAAATGAAAAATATCATTTAAATCAAAGACTAGCTGTTTACATTTCTGAAATTAGAGCAGGGTTAAAAGGGGATGAAATTATTGTTTCAAGGTCTAGTAATGGACTTTTGGAGGGCCTATTCAAAAGAGAAGTTCCCGAAGTTGCTAAGGGAAGTGTAATTATAAAAAATATTGCCAGAGAAGCTGGAACCAGAAGTAAAGTTGCTGTTTTTTCCAATCAGCAAGGGATAGATCCAGTCGGAAGCTGCGTTGGGCAGCGGGGAGTCAGAGTTCAGGCTATCATCCAGGAATTCGGCGGAGTCGAAAGAATCGATATAATTCAATGGTATGAAAACGCCAAAGACTATATTGCTCAGGCTTTGTCTCCGGCAAAAAATGTTAAAGTAGAATTGAATAAAAAAGAAGAAAAAGTTGCTCATGTATTTGTTCCGGCTGAAGAACTTTCTTTGGCAATCGGCCGGGACGGACAAAATGTCCGTCTTGCCTCAAAATTAACAAGTTATACGATTGAGATAGAAGAGGATATTACTGTTAAAAAGATTTCAGAAGAACCAAAAGAAGAATCAAAAACAGAAGTAAAAGCAGAAAAAAAGGAAACAAAGGAGACATCAAAGATTAAAAAAGAAAAAAAGAAAGCCGCCTCCGCAAAGAGTTCCGGCGAAGCAGGGGAGAAAAAAGCAGAAGTTTCAGAGAAGCCAAAGGTTTAATTCTATGAAAACTTCTTTTCCTAAAAATATATGGCAAAAATATCAAAAAAAACTTCAAAAAATGAAAATTTATCTCATGTAACTTGGTCTTTTCCCCCTGTTGTAGCTGTTTTGGGTCACGTTGATCACGGAAAAACTTCACTTTTGGATGCAATCAGAAAAACAAATGTTGTGGCCCGTGAGCACGGCGGAATAACTCAGGGAATTGGAGCGTCAAGCGTAGAGATTACAGTTGAAGGAGTAAAGAAACGCATCACATTTATTGATACTCCTGGACACGAAGCTTTTACTCAGATGAGAGGCCGCGGAACTCAGGCAGCAGATATGGGATTATTGATAGTATCTTTGGTTGACGGAGTAATGCCTCAAACAAAAGAAAGTATTGAAATCCTCAAAAAAGCACAAATTCCTTTTATCGTTGTATTAACTAAGTCAGATGTTCCCGAAAAACAAGAAGAAAAGATTAAAGGGCAATTAGTGAAAGAAGAGGTAATGCTTGAGGGCTATGGAGGAGATGTTCCTTATATTTCAGTTTCCAGCAAAACGAATACAAATATAAAAGAATTACTGGAATTAATCTCTCTTGTTTTTGACATGAAGCAAAAACCGGTTTTGGATAATAAACTCAAAGGCATTGTAATTGAGGCTCGTCTTGATGAAAAGTCCGGTCCGAGAGCAACAGTAGTTATCAAAAGCGGAGTTTTGGAAGTTCGGCAGGAGATTGAATGCGGTGGAATAAAAGCAAGAGTTAGAACAATTATTGATGATAAGGGTGCGCGTTTGGATAAGGCAGCTGTTGGGGAGGCTGTTGAGATTTTGGGATTTGAAAAAGTGCCTGGAGTGGGAGAGATAGTGACTAAAAAAGGAGAAACAATTGACAGTGTGGCTCATTCAGAAGTAGTTTCTCCTGCTTCTGTTAATCCTTTATCTACGCATGATCATGTTCAGTTCCGTTCGGGGCAAGAGGCAATGCCAATGCCAGAGGATTTCTTGAATGAAGAAGAAGTGCCTACACTTTCCGTAGTTTTGTGTGCAGATAATCAGGGATCTTTGGAGGCAATTGTAAGGTCTTTGCCGGAAGAGATAAATATTGCCCTTGCAAAAACAGGCGATATTACGACAACAGATATTTTATTAGCAAAATCAATTAGCGCAATAGTTTTGGGTTTTAACACTAAAATCAGGCCGGAAATTATGAAATTTGCTGCTCAGGAAAAAGTTTTAGCTAAAAACTATAAGATTATTTATGAACTAATTTCAGAAGTTAAAGATGTTCTGGAAGGAAAACAATTGGCGCTGGTTGAGGAGATTTACGGGAGAGCAAAAATATTAGCAAGTTTTCCTTTTGAAAAAACAAAAGTTTTGGGAATTAAAGTTTTGGAAGGAAGAGTGGCGCGTGGGGATAGGGTTAGGTTAATCAGGAAAGAAGAAATTATCGGAGAAAGCACTATTAATTCAGTAAGATTAGGCAAAAATGTTGCCTCGAAAATAGGAGAAGGTCAAGAGGGAGGAGTCATCCTTTCTCCTTTCCTTGACTTTACTATAGGAGATATGCTAATATGCCATGGTTAATCCGCCAGCCGGCGGATTAGCTTATAATCTATGGATAATTTAATGGTTGAAAGGATTAAGGAGCTTCTTGTCAAAAACGAAAATATCGGCATTGCTGTTGGTAAAAACCCGGATATTGATGAAATGGCCGCAGCGCTATCTTTGTATCTCGCACTTTCGGAAGCCGGGAAAAATGTTACTGTTGTTTGTCCTACAGACCCAATTGTTAAAATAGCTTCATTAGTTGGAATAAATAAGGTGAAAAAATCTTTTGACGGAGGATCAGAAGGAGATTTAACAGTAAGTTTTCCATACAGAGAAGGAGAAATTGAAAAAATTTCTTATACTCTTGAAGAGGGAAAATTAAATATTTTGGTTAAAGCAGGGGAAAATGGTCTTTCTTTTAATGAAAAAGATATCGAGTACAAAAGAGAAGGGTCAGCTCCGGGATTAGTTTTTGTTGTAGGAACACCCCGAATATCAGATCTGGGAACAGCTTTTGATATGGAAGTTTTTAAAGACTCAAAAGTAATTAATATAGATTATAAGCCGGAAAATCAGGGATTTGGAGATATACCCCTTTTGGGCAAAAGTGCATCTTCCGTATCAGAGCTCATGGCAAACTTTATTTCTTCAATGGGTTTTAAAATCGATGTTGATGTTGCCTCTAATTTATTGACTGGCATTATTGATGCAACAGATAATTTTCAAAATTCCGGAACCAGCTCTTTAGCTTTTGAAACCGCTGCTCTTCTTTTAAAAAAAGGAGCGGTTAGAAAAATAAACAGCGCCTTAAAATCCGATATTGAAGAGAATTCTTTTTTCTCCCCAAAACCAGAACCAAAAATTCCAACCTTTTCTAAAAAAACAATTGGTACAGAAGAAAAAAAAGACGCTTTCTCCAAAGAAAGCTACGACGAACCAAAGGGAGAAATAGGGATAGATGAGAATAATCCGCCGGATGACTGGCTTGCTCCCAAAATCTACAAAGGTTCAACCAATGTCTAAATCCAACTCTTGAGAAAGTTTTCGAAAACTGCTATAATGGCTAAACTGCTAAATTTGATAGAAAAAAGAACTTATGCCGCTTAGTACAACATTAAAGAAAAAAGTTATCAAAGAATTTCAAACAGTTCAAGGTGATACAGGAAGTCCTGAAGTTCAAATTGCACTTCTGACAACCAGAATTGACCGTTTGACAGATCATCTAAAGGAGCATATTCATGATGTTCACTCAAGGCGAGGACTTTTGTCAATGATTGCCAAAAGAAGAAGACTCTTGAATTTTTTAACAAAAGTTGATAAGAAACGTTCATCTACGATAGAAAAGAAAATTGGTTTTGAAAAACAACCTCTGAAAAAGGTCGAGAAAGTAACGAAAGTAAAGAAAAAATGAAGACTCAAAAAATATCAGCCTCTTTAGAAGTAGGTGGCAAAACCTTAACTTTGGAAGTTGGAGAACTAGCCCGGCAAGCAACATCTTCTGTTTTAGCCCGTCTTGGAGACACTATGGTTTTGGTAACCGTAGTCATGGGTAAAGAAAGAACAGATATTGATTATTTTCCTTTGACAGTAGAATATGTGGAAAGATTATATGCTGGAGGAAGAATTAAGGGTTCAAGATGGGTAAAAAGAGAGGGAAGACCTACAGATGACGCTATTTTAACAGGCCGACTGATAGACCGTTCTGTCAGACCTCTTTTTCCAAAAGGATTTAAAAAAGAAGTTCAAATAATTGCAACTGTTTTGTCAGTTGATGGAGAAAATTCCCCTGATGTTTTATCTGTTGTTGCAGCTTCAGCGGCTTTAGCGATTTCTCCGATTCCTTGGAGTGGTCCTGTTGGAGCAGTTCGCATAGGGTATGTTCAGGATAAAGAAAGTAAAAAAGCTGACTTTATTGTTAATCCGGGAATGGCGCAGTCCGAACTCTCAGAATTGGATTTAATAGTTACGAGTCTAAAAGGCAAAACTTTGATGCTTGAAGCAGGAGCGCAGCAAATATCGGAAGATATTGTTTTGGACGGGATTAAAAAGGCCCAAATTGAAAACGATAAAATTATAGATTTTATTGAAGATTTTGCTAAAAAAGTAAATCCGCCAGCTGGCGGAAAAAAAGAAGAGGTTAAGGTAAACACAGAACTTTTGGAGCTTGTTGCTCTTTTGGAAAAATCATACAAAACTGAGATTATCTCGATGATCAAGGACAGGATATCTAAAGAGTTAAGCGGAGATCCGGGAGTCTTCATAGACAAAATTATTGAAGAGCAAAAAGCAAAAGACGAAGATTTTTCAGCGGATAAAAAATTAATTGCAATAGCAATCGAATACATTATGTTCAAAAATCTCAGAGAAAATACCCTGACAAAAGGAATAAGACCTGACGGGAGAAAAATTGATGAAATAAGACCGATCTCCTGCAAAGTTTCAGTACTTCCGAGAACTCACGGTTCAGCATTATTTAACAGGGGAGATACCCAAGCTTTGACCATTGCAACTTTAGGTTCACCCCGCATGGAACAGCTAATAGAATCCGCAGAAGGAGAAGAATCAAAAAGATATATTCATCATTACAATATGCCTCCATATTCTACAGGGGAAGCCGGAAGATTAGGGGTTACTTCGCGCCGGGAAATAGGTCATGGAGCTTTGGGCGAGCGAGCAATAATGGCAGTTATTCCAAGTCAGGCAGAGTTTCCTTATACAATTAGGGTTGTTTCAGAGATTCTTTCTTCCAATGGCTCTACGTCAATGGCGGCAACTTGCGGATCAACTTTGGCTTTGATGGATGCAGGAGTTCCACTCAAAAAACCCGTCGCAGGAATTGCAATGGGAATGGTTTCCAAAGATGATAAGTATGTAATTTTGACAGATATTTTGGGGCTTGAAGATTTTTCAGGAGATATGGATTTCAAAGTTGCAGGAACAGATTCAGGAATCACGGCAATTCAATTGGATGTAAAGATTCTGGGATTAAAAATAGAACAAATTAAAGAGGTTTTTGAGAAAGCCAAAGTTGCCCGCCTTTTTATTTTAGAAAAAATAATTGCAGTTGTTGGGACCGGAAAGAAAAATGTTTCAGAATATGCACCAAAAATAGAGCAAGTCCAAATTCCTGTAGATAAAATCGGTGAAGTTATCGGGCCGGGGGGTCGCGTTATCAAAAGTATAATTGCAACAACAGGCGCAACTGTTGACGTTGAAGATAGTGGAATTGTAACTATTTCAGGAACAGATAAGGATGCTGTTGCAAAAGCTGTTGATTGGGTTAAAGGTATAGTAAGGGAAGTAAAAGTTGGAGAAATTTTTCCTGAAGCTGAGGTTAAAAGAATACTTCCTTTTGGAGCTTTTGTTGAATTTTTACCCGGTAAAGAAGGAATGGTACATGTTTCCAAAATGAAAGAAGGTTTTGTCCGCAATCCTTTAGATGTGGTGCAAATCGGACAAAAAGTTAAAGTTAAAGTTGTTGAAATAGACGATCAGGGAAGAACGAATTTATCAATGTTATTCGGAGAAACTGGCGGGAATATTCCGCCAAAAAAAGAAGGTCCTCGGGATGATGATCAAAGTCAAATTGCGCAAGCGCCAGTTGCAGCAGCTCCTTCCGAACATCCATTATCAAGACAATTCAAAAGGGAACGTTTTTCCCAAGGTCCAAACAGGGCTCAGGGTAGCTGGAGAAATAGAAGACCTTCTGGTGGACCGGCTTTGGGGTCAAGACCTGCAGATACCCGTTTTCGCAAATCCCACTATTAATTTTCTGCTTTTAATTGTACAATTTATTTAATCTATGGATTCAAGTCCTCCTTTGGAAAGTAAAATAAAAGAACTCGAAGAAAAAATCAAAACCGCTGAGTTGCCTTTGTCTCTTGCCGAAAAATTGAATGAGGAAATCAGTGTTTTACGTCTTAGTCTTCAGGGAGAAAATTCCTTTATGAATTTTGAAAATTTTTCTAACTACGTAAATTGTGTTTTGTCTTTACCATTTAACAAAGAGACCAAGGACATTTTGGATATTGCCAAAGCAAAAGAAGTCTTAGATAAAAATCATTATGGCCTGCCTAGTGTTAAAAATTTAATTTTAGAATATTTATCCAGTCTTATTTTAAATATTAACAACAAAGAAAATACTGCCCGCGCTCCGATAATTTGTCTGACCGGACTTGTCGGGACAGGAAAAACAACTATTGCCTATTCAATTGCAGAAAGTCTGGGGCGGAAATTTGAAAGAATACCTTTTGGAGGAATGGGAGACGCAAGTGTTCTTCGCGGAGAGTCACGCGTTAATCTTAATGCGGAGCCCGGACTGATAATTAGAAGTTTAATCAGTGCTCAAAGCAAAAACGCAGTTATTTTATTGGATGAGCTGGATAGGGTAACTGATACGGGAAGAAAAGATATTATGGGTGTTCTGGTTGAGCTTTTGGATCCTGAACAAAACAAAGCTTTCGTGGATCACTATATTGATTACCCTTTTGATTTATCAAACGTTTTGTTCATAGGAACAGCCAACAATACTACAAATATTGCAACAGCAGTTTTGGACAGATTGCAAATTATCCAAATGCCTTCTTATTCTGATGAAGAAAAAACAGTTATTGCGCAAAAATATTTATTTCCAAAAATATTAAAGCAAACTGGATTAACGGAAACACAATTAATTTTGGATCAAAGTGTTTGGCCGGTAGTTATCCGGCCTCTTGGGTTTGACTCAGGAATCAGAAGTTTGCAGCGGGCGATTGAGGGCGTCTGCCGGAAAGCAGCCCGAATAATTGTCGAAGGGAAAGCGCAACAGATAATTATTAATAATGAGAATGTCAAGGAATTTTTGCCCGCGTAGTTTATGAATAATCAGTTGTCTTTTATTCCTCTTGGTGGAATCGGCGATGTAACGCGAAATATGTATCTGTATGAATACTCGCCTCGCGGCGAAGCGGGTAACGATCAAATACTGATTGTTGATTGCGGGCTTGGTTTTGCTGATGAAACAATGCTTGGCGTAGATTTACTTCTTCCGGATATTTCATATTTGTTAAAAACCAAAAAAAGAATTGTAGGAATGTTACTCACTCACGGACATGAAGATCACATCGGAGCTCTTCCATTTTTGTTGCCTCAACTTCCTGATTTTCCTATTTTTGCAACTCCTTTAACTGCAGCATTTGCAAATGCAAAACTTAAAGATTTTAATGCCAAAAAAAGAGTTCAGACTGTTAATTTTAATGAAAGTGAAAGGAATATCGGCAGTTTCAGATTTTCCTTTATTCCGGTTACACATTCAGTTTCCGATACTTCGCACATTTTTATAAAAACACCGGTTGGAAATTTTTATCACGGGAGTGATTTTAAATTCGATGATACTCCTTATGACGGAAGAATAAGTAATTATGCAAAAATTTCTGAATTAAGTAAGAACGGTGTTTTATGTCTTTTATCTGATTGTTTGGGTGCAGAAAAAAAAGGCAGAACACCAACGGAGATAGGTATTACACAAAATTTTATTAATGAAATGAAAACCTGTCAGGGTAAATTTATCGTAACCACTTATTCATCCAATATTTCAAGATTAAATCAGATAATTGAAGCGTCTCTTCAGAACGGGAGAAGAGTTTGTTTTGTGGGTCGGTCGCTTATGAAAAATAAGGATGCATCAAGAAATTTGGGATATCTAAAGCTGAAAAAAGATATTGAAGTGGAAATAGCTGCATTAAAAAATCATGCAGACAATAAATTAACTTTAATTGTCGCAGGAAGTCAGGGGCAGGAGAATTCTGCCTTAACCAGAATTGCCAATGGCGAACATAGGGAGGTTAAATTGCAGGAGAACGACACAGTTGTATTTTCTTCGGATCCGATTCCTGGTAATGAAACTTCTGTTTATGAAATTGTGGACACATTGGCCCGCAGGGGGGTAAAAGTTCTTTATTCCCCGATTGTGAAAGATTTTCATGTTTCAGGACATGGATCACTGGACGAGCTTGAACAATTAATAAAATTAGTAAGACCCAAAAAACTTATTCCGATAGGAGGACAATTCAGGCATATGTTTGCTTACAAAAAATTAGCGGAAAAATTAGGCTACAAAAAGAATGATATTTTTCTCATGGAGGATGGACAAGAGCTAATTTTTAGTCAGGGAAATGTGAGATTGGGAAGAACAATCCCGACCAAAAATGTTTATGTTGATGAATTGTCAGGAGAAGCATTGGAAAGTTTTGTTTTGCGCGACAGACAGAAATTATCGGAAGCGGGAATAATTATAATTCTTGCGGAAATAGATAGCTCTTCTGGGCAGTTGGTCGGAAGTCCGGATGTAATTGTTAGGGGATTAACAACGGCTTATGATATTAAGCGTTTGAATTCAAGATTAATGCAGGATTTTCATAAAGCGCTAAATCCGCGCAAGGCCAGAGTTACGAACTGGATTTACATCAGAAAATTAATTGGAGAAATAGCGGAAAAAAGAATCTACAAGGATCTTCGCCGCCGTCCCCTCGTTTTGCCAGTTGTCATTGAAGTTTAATTTTCTCTCTCAGTCACCCTCCACGCAATGGACGATGTTAAAGTCTATTGTCTGTTAAGTTAAAATGTTCTTTACAGCCGTCAATTCTTTTTCTTGGCTTTCAATTAAAGAGAGGGTTTGTTTTTCATCTTTAGTTTTTTTACTTTTTTCTTCTGCTCCTTGCTTTATAGCATTTTCAATCTCTAGTGTTGTATTTTCCAAAACACTGTCTAATTCTTCTTTATAAGCATAAATACTTTTTGTTATTCTCTCGCTAAAATCATACCTTACTCTTCCGCAATGCTTATCAAATTCTTCAACAGCTTCATTTCTTATATTGTTATAGAGCAATCTTCCTGAGATAAACTTAGGTAATCTTGAAACAATAGGTGTAAATAATTCAATATCAACCTGTATCTCATCAAACGAAAACTTAAATTCTACTTCTTCCATTAGCTCCTGCTCTGTTTCAAAGGTTTTTGCATTGACATTAAATAATTTTGCAGATATTTCAATTATTCTTTTTATTGAGTTATTGGCTTCAGTTGAAAATCTTTCAAGAATAGACTTTAGGGAATTTTGCAATTTTATTTCCTCCTCATCTCTCCAAACACTAAAAATCTTTTTAATCGTTGTTTCCAAAAAGCTATTTAGGTTATCCGATAATTCCTTACTTCCTAAGTTTTTGTTTTTCTCATAAAATTCTTCAAGATTTTTTAGGAGTACTGGTAGTTGTTTTGTTTTCAAGATTTCTACATCATTTATTAAGTTCTGACTTATCAACTTTTGCATTTGACCCTCAAGGATAAAATCAATATCTTCTTTTTGGCGTTTGATTGTTCGTATTTCCTTGCCAAAAGCTTCAATTTTTTCTTTTAAGATGGATAGAGGCGTTTTAATTGCCTGTTTTCTTAGATTTAAGATAAGTTCAATTTCATTCAGAAGGAATATTAATTTTTTTTCAACCGATCCTTCAATAACCCTAGTTTTTTCTTTTAATAAAAAGCTACTTAATTCTTTCTCAAAATCCAAAACTTTACTTTCTTTTAACTTCTTTTTATCTTTCTTAAGCTTTCCTTCCAAACCAAGTCTTGAAGAAAGGGGATAAAACTGAAGCCATTTTACATCAAGGCTTTTCTCAATAACACTTTTCGTAAATTCCAAAGACTGTTTTCTGTCTTTCTCTTCAACTTGGTCTATTTTGTTTTGAGCAAAAAGAATTTTTCCAAGATAATCTTTTATAGATAAAAGAAACTGAAGTTCAGCAGAACTTATTGGAGGGTCTGCTGTAACAACGAAAATGCCAACATCTGCTTTTGGTACAAATTCATAAGCAACATTAGTATTATGTTTATATACGGAACCAACGCCTGGCGTATCAATTATCTGAACTCCTGATTTTAAGAAAACCGAAGGATATTCTACTTCTACTTTCTCAATCTGCTTTCTATTCTCTGGGTTTTTATTTTCTGTTACATATTCTTCTAAATCCTTTAAGGTTATTTCCGTCTTCTTACCGCTTAAAAAAGTTACAAAAACTTTTATCTTCTCGCCATACTTAATGATTGTTACGATTGAAGTTAAAGGGATAACGGAGGTTGGTAATAAATTAAAACCCATTATTGCATTTATTAAAGATGATTTCCCTCTCTTAAATTGTCCTAAAATCACTATCTGAATTTCCTGCTTTTTAACTTTTTCTTCCAAAGAAAGCACCCTTTTACTTATTGCTTCGTTTTCTTTGACAACACCCAAATTCTTTAAGATAGTTAAAATTTTCATTAAGTTGTCCATACACCAAAAAAGCTCCTACAAATTTTGTAGAAGCTATCATCCGCCATCTGGCGAAGCAAGCGAGCTTCATCGCCTATTTGTATTTTATATCTTCTTATGTGATAAAATCAATTTTATAGCGATGAGGCTCGCTCAAACCGCACAACCTGCTGATAGCTTCTACGACATTTATGAATACCTTGTCTTTGAGTGTCTTATTCGGAATAGTCTTTGGATTTTTAGGAGCTTTAATGGCGTTTCTTATAGCTTATGAAGGATACCAACATCATTTTATTGAAAGGAAAAAAGCTCTAGGACATAGTCTTCAAACAGCTCTTTTTGCATTTATATTATTTTTAATTATTGGATTTTTGGCAGGAATTATTTTCGGAAGAGTATAAATTTTGAGGTTAATAACTATCTTAAAAGTTTCTAGGGATCTTCGCCGCCGCCCCCTCGTCCTCCCCGTCGTAATTGAAGTTTAATCTTTCTCTTTCAATTAATCTCCACCGAATTGGTGACATTAGAACTTATTTTATCACCCTTTGATTATGAATGATCTTAATTTGTTTAAATCAAGTTCCGTTCTGTTGTCGATATAATTGCCATCAATTTCTCCTTCTCCGTTGACCCAAACTTTTTCGGGAATAAATTTATAGACTCTCCTCGGAAATTTTTTTAGAAATTGCACCACATCTCTGGGACTTCTTTTCTCCCGACCATATATTTCTTTTATTCCAATTAAAATATCTTTTGGATTATTTAGTTCATATGCCTTTCCTTCAAAATATACTCCAAAACCAGTACTTGCTGGAACTGTTGAGTCATATACTGTAACAAATGCACAGGGATTATTTCTTATATTTTCAGAATGCTGACTCAATTTCCAAGAAAGCCAGTAATAATTTAAATTTTTATCATATGCACAATAAACAGGACTATTCCAAGGTTTTCCATTAGGAGTAATAGAGGCGATGTTGATATGTAAAATATTTTTTATTATTTTTGCAGTTTTTTCTATTAAATCATCCACTTTCTGATTATATCAAAACTCCTTAAAGGTCTCCGTCCCCCGTTTTCCCAGTTGTAATTGAAGTTTAGTCTTTCCCTTCCAGTAATCCTCGAGAGCTATTAAAATCTATGAGCCTAACATCTTGTTGAAAATTTCATCTAAGATCTGTATAGTCTAGCTATGATAAGAGGAGCAGAATTTGAAAAATCAGCAGAAAGAAAGCTAATTGGGATTAAGGCAATTATTTCTGATTGGAGTGGTGTTTTTAGTGACGATAGAAAGCCTGTTTACGAAGCAAACATGCGAGTTTTAGAAAAACATGGAAAAATAAGGATAAGTTTTGATGAATGGCTTCCTGTTACACGACTTACTCCTGTAGAATTCTTTAAGGATTTTGGAATAGATGGTGATCATGATGCACTTTTTGAAGAATATAGGGTAGAATACTCGCAAGTTGGGAAAGAGGGGCTTCATCCCGTTGCCTATCCCGATGCAAAGGATTTTCTTACCAGTTTAAAAGCAAAAAGAATCCCAATAATTGTGGTGAGTAGTCATCCTGAACAGAACTTAAGGACAGAAGCTATAGCATATGGAATAGATCACTATTTTGAAGGATTTTATGGAAATTTAAAAGACAAAGATGCTGCGATACAGATGGTGTGTAAACTAAAAAATCTTCATTCTTCTTCAGCAGCTTATATTGGAGATACAATCTATGATGTGCAGGAAGCCAAAAAAGCAGGAGCAAAATCTGTTGCTGTAGCTACTGGTTATCATGTAAAAGAACGTTTAGATAGGGAAGATCCAGATTTACTCCTTAATTCTCTGTCCGAACTTATTAATAAATTAATTTAAAAGCTACTTTGCTCTACTTAATCAGTATTTCCGCCGTCGTCCTTCCGGTTATAATAGAAGTCTAACTTGTAGTCTTATTTTTTAGCGTATATAATAGTTCTATGCGTAGGAGAAGACATTATAAGAGAAGAAATAAGCTGAGAATTAAGCTTAAAAAGGGAACTGTTTATTCTATTTTTGCCTTTGGTCTTATTATCACAGGCCTCATTTTACTTCTGTCTTTTACGAAAAACGGCAATTCTTTTATTTTCATGAATAGTCTTCTGGAAAGATATTTTGGTGGTGTTGCCTTTTTCTTTCCTTTCGTTCTAATCTTTTTTGGATTTCTATTTTTTAAATTAAAATTTTTTCTGTCCGGACTCAACGTCTCTTTGGGATTTTTACTTTTCTTTTTATCTATTTCTGCTTTAACGGGTGGAGGAGTGATCGGAAAAGAACTTTTCAGAGTCCTTTCGGACCTTCTGACGGATATTGGTGCAAAATTAGTATATTTTGCAGGAGTTTTGGTTGGTTTGATCGTATTTTTTAATACTTCTGTTGATCAGATTGTCAAATTTACAGGGCGTATTTTAAGAAATCTTCACAGACTTTTCCCAAGCCAGCTCTTGGGGTTTTTCAAGAACAAATCAGGGTTTAAAGAAACACAAATGAAAATAAAAGGAGGAAGCAAAATTATTCCTAATTTGTCAGGAGAGGCTCCGGTTATTAATACTTCCTCAATCAAAAAAGAATCACCTCTTCTTTCAGATCGGTTAGTCAGCAATTCTTTGACAAAAGCAGGTCTTTGGGAGTATCCTCCTTTTTCCCTTTTGTCTGATACAACATCACAAAAAGCCGACAGGGGAGACATAAAAGCAATTGCAACAACAATAGAAAAAACTCTGCAGAGTTTTTCTATCGGTGCAAAAGTTGTTGAAGTAAATCTTGGTCCTGCAGTTACCCAATATGCTTTGGAAGTTGCTCTTGGAACAAAATTATCCAAGATTACAGCTTTGGCAAATGATTTGGCTTTAAGAACAGAGGCACCGACAGGACAGATCAGAATTGAAGCACCAATTCCGGGCAGAAATTTAGTCGGAATAGAAATTCCAAACCGGAGCCTAGAGGTTGTAACTTTAAAAACAATGCTTGAATCTAACATTATGAATAAAAGTAAATCCAAACTTACAGTTTCATTGGGGCTTGATGTGTCGGGAAATCCTGTTGTTGCCAATATCGCCAAAATGCCCCATGTTTTAATTGCCGGAACTACAGGTTCGGGAAAATCTGTATTGATTAATTCTTTTATTTCTTCGCTTCTTTTTAGAGCTTCTCCTGCGGAAGTAAGATTAATTCTTATTGATCCTAAAAGAGTTGAACTGACAGGTTATAACGGTATACCTCACTTAATGACTCCGGTGATTGTTGAAGTTGAGAAAATTTTGGCATCTTTGAAATGGGCAATGGATGAAATGGATAGGAGGTATAAGACATTTGCAGAAAGGGGAGTAAGAAATATTGAATCCTGTAACGAACTGGCTGGTTTTCAGGCTATTCCTTATATCATAATTTTGATAGATGAACTTGCGGATTTAATGGCATTTGCGCCGGTTGAAGTGGAAGATGCAATTGCCCGTCTTGCCCAGATGGCTAGGGCAACAGGTATTCATCTGGTAGTATCTACGCAAAGACCCTCAGTAGATGTTATAACAGGACTGATTAAGGCAAATATTCCCTGCCGTATTGCTTTTAATGTTTCATCCATGATTGATTCCCGGGTTATCCTGGATACTCCGGGGGCTGAAAAACTTTTGGGCCGCGGGGACATGTTATATATCCCGCCTGATCAGGCAAAACCAACCCGTATTCAGGGAGCATTTGTTTCAGATAAAGAAGTAAAAAAACTTGTCGAATTTCTTAAAGCTAAAAATGCACCAGTTGAATATACAGAAGAAGTTATTTCTAATCCGCTTGTTCTTAAAAAGGGAGGCGGATCTATCGGGAGCGATGGTAAAGATGCACTTTTTGAAGAGGCAATCAGATGCGTTTGTCAATATGACCGGGCTTCAGCCTCACTTTTGCAAAGACGTCTTTCGATCGGATATTCAAGAGCAGCCCGGATTTTGGATCAATTAGAGTCAGCCGGAGTTGTAGGGCATGCGGAAGGATCAAAGCCCCGGGATGTTTTAGCAAAAAATGCTGATGAAATCATCAATGCTTTGCGTTAAAAGCAAACTTCTATGATACACGTTGGAGAAAAATTCCATGACGAGAGAATAAAAAAAGGATACACATTGGAAGAAGTTTCCAAAGGAACAAAAATTAGACTTTCATTCCTTCAGGCTATAGAAAAAGGAGAATATAAAAAATTACCGTCCAGTACTTACGCATATGGATTTGTTAGAAATTATGCTAGATTTTTAGGATTGTCCGAACACGAAACTCTGGCTATTTTTAAAAGAGAGTACGATGAAGAAAAATTTTTAAAAGTTCTGCCGGAAGGATTGTCTAAGGAAGATGATTTTCCTCTCTCAAAATTTAAATTTACACAAACATTGAGAATTTTCCTTTTGATATTTGTTGTACTGTTACTTTATATAATTTTTCAATACAGGTCTGCTATTTTTAATCCAATGCTCAGTGTTTCTTCTCCTCTAGAGAATGCCGTAATTTCATCGCAGGTAATTGCTGTAGTTGGCAAAACAGATCCAAACGCAACTGTTTTTGTAAATTCTGAAGCTGCTTCTTTGGACAAAGACGGCAATTTTAAAAAAACTATTAATGTTTTTCCAGGACACACAAAAATTACGATAAAATCAGTTAATAATTTTAAAAGAACCACAATTCTGGAAAGATCTATTGAAGTTAAATAGTTTTGCTTATTTTAGGCCCCAATTTAAATTTAATAAGGATAAAAAGAAGCAAGCAAATTGCCAAAATGTACATTGGAAATCCATAATTAGCAAAATTCCAATTTTTAATTGCAAGTAAAGTAATAGTGGCGCTTATTACTGAAAATAAAAATACTAAATAGCTTTCAGTTTCCGGCTCTCGGTAAGACTTAATAATTGTTGGGATACCAGCAAATAAATCTGCCAATATGGCAAATACAATAGCTAAATTGCCTTCTTGAGTAATAAACCATAAGATTAAACCAAAAACTGAAAGTATTCCGCATGCGATATCGAGTTTACATATTTTCCATACAGACTTTTTATTTAAAAAAGAAACAACAAATACCATTAAGGGTCCGAATCCTACCATAAATGTCATTAAAGAAGCAAGGCCTACTCCCTTATTTATTTCTGCAAAAAATGCAATAAGCGGAGCTAATGCCCATAAAAACCAGGTGACTCTGTTCGGTTTTGTTTTTCCATTAAATGTGTCCTTTGCATAGCCAAAACTGCCAATAAAATTAAGGATTGCGCCGAATATAATAAAATTTTCGTTAATCATATTGTGAGTATATCAAAATTATTTCTTGTTCGTGTTGAGTTAAAAATATAGAGTCTGTACTATTTACTATAGATTGACCCCACACAAGCTTACTTCTCGCCTTAC
>Ga0172370_10003173_pt1 | contig 23028 bp, 24 predicted proteins | sample LakKiv5m_FD_114538 | JGI IMG/M metagenome (GOLD analysis project Ga0172370, IMG submission 114538) | Freshwater microbial communities from Kabuno Bay, South-Kivu, Congo - kab_022012_11.5m | ecosystem: Environmental > Aquatic > Freshwater > Lake | place: Democratic Republic of the Congo...
ATAGTCGCCGGCGGCATCAGGCTTAAGGATGAGCAGAGTACCGGGGATGTACGGCCGTGGCCGGATGAAAGAGAGGTATGTCCTGGCCGCGAAGTAGATGAACCATGAGAAATACCTCAGGTACAGCCTGATCATGAACTTTTCGATGGCAAACCTGACAGACATAACCCTACTGTTTCCCATTATCTGCTCTCTTTACCTGATTCCGGGATCAGATTCCCCGGGTGCAGCTTCCTGATTGTATATAAAATCAACTTCCGCGAAAGAATCCTGTAGGCACATTCCACCCAAATGGCGAGAAACCATAGCCAAAGGTAGTACAACCTCCGAAACCCGGTCATCTCTCCGAATTCTTTCACCATCCGGTACCTTTGACAGATCGACCGCACCTGTTCCCGGTTGGAGATCCCCCTGGTATCATTGACAGCGATAGGGATTGGGAAGTATTTAAATGCGGCTCCGGCCTTGTAAAGCCGAAGCACGAGCTCATGATCAGCAACAACGGAATTTCGTTGCTTCGCTCCCGTTTCTCTTTTCTCATGCCTTCGTCTTCTGATGAACCGATTTACCTCAAAGTCGCCAAAGGATTTCACAAAGTCGCGCAAAGGAGATCCTTCGTCGCCTTCGTGGTTGTTCTTTCCAAATCGCATCTTGTATGATTTATCATCGCTTTTCGCAACAATATTGATCCCGTATCCCGTATCTCTTAGTACCTCCCTCCTGAAAAGCATCGCCTGGTGACTGCAAATCATCCCTTTCCACAGATGTACCGGTGAGCCTGCTTTACGGTACAGCATGAAATCCCCGTAATCGGCTATGCTGTCGCCATAGATCACACCGGCATCTTGAGTGACTGTTGAGAAAACCTGCTGTAACACGTGGGGGTTTGCAAAGGTGTCGCCCGCATTGAGGAAGAGTACCCAGTGGCCGGTAGCCGCTTTCAACCCCTTGTTCATGGCGTCGTAGATCCCCTCGTCGGGTTCGCTGACCCAGTACGAGATCCTGTCGGCGTAATCCTTGATCACCTCCGTTGTTCCGTCACCGGATCCCCCGTCAATCACGATGACCTCCGGTTCCCCGTATGCCTGGGCGAACACTGACCGCAAAGTCTTTTCAAGGCCGGCTGCGGCGTTGAGGACGACGGTGATAATGGACAGGGAATGAGGCTGTTGGTTCATTTGTAAGGGATGACCGTGAATACCTCATCAAACACGTTCGTAATAGCGGAGACTTCAAAATTAGCCCGAAACAGGGAAGTCGCCATTTTGCATTGCGTCTCGTAGTAGGAATCATCAGATATTAACTTCTCAATTTGATGGGCAAATTCAGAAGGTGTTCCGGCACAGATAAATTGGTTGACGATTTCCGGCTTCATGCCGCACAATCCACGAGGGGTGTTTACTACTGGAATTCCGTATGAAATTGATTCAATCACTTTCACTTTCATCCCTGTCCCGTCCTGGAGGGGGTTGATTGTTATTTTACTCTTGCCATAGGCCTCCCCAATATCTTCGATATATTCAATGCAGGTGACGTTTGGTAAAGGGGGTGCAAATTTTGAAATCTTTCCGGCAATCAGGAATGTAAGGTTTTCACTCAATAACGGGTGAACCTTTTCAAAAAACCATGCAAGCCCTTTCTTGTTATTTGAATTGTCAAAACCAACAAACAAAATGTCATATATTTTCTTCTCCGCCTTTTTTTTTGGAGCCTTCATAAAGATGGGCAGATAGTAATATTTGGGATTTGGGGCAAACTTGGAAAAGAAGCTTAGTTCCTCATTTGATAGACAAATAACTTTGTCGAAAAGGTTGACCCTTCGAATCTCTTCATTTATGAACTGGCCCACATCAATTCTCCCCTTAAAGGTCTCAAACAAGTTTTGGGTAATGAAATCTTCCATCGTTAATACGGCACATGTTTTATAAGGAATCCTGACGGAAAGCAGATTCGCCCAATAAACATAGCTGATCACAATGAAGTCATATTTTGTTTTAGCAACAATTTCATGAAACATCGACTTCATTCCATCATAGGCAAAATCAAACATCTCGACAGGTATATCTTCCTTCTGTTTCTGTACAGGTCTGAAAAGGGTTTTAAGAAAAAATCCTTTTTTAAAAAGAGCCGTGTTGTGCCCAGTTGAGAAATCATATAGAAACAGTTCATTGATAAGGTTATCTGGATAATTAACCATTGTCTCTTTCCAGTTGCTTTCAAAATTTTCCAGTCCAAAAAGATCGATGATGAAGGCTTCATTCTTCAGGTGCCTGACCAATTCGTAAAATCGTTTGTGAACCCCGCTTTTGAGCTCAAAGAAATTGTGCGGAAACACGATTAGAATTCTCTTTTGTTCCATGAACTTACCTTCCGGGTTTTCCGGTTATTAATTTGTAACTGGTTTTGTAGATAGCAGGGTAAACCTTATCAAACAGGTTTTCCCGTCCCTCATATTTTGGTTTTAATAATATCGAGAAGTATTTGAAAAAGATTGATATCAAAATGTAAAACAGGTTTTTTGAATAGGTGGTTGAGATTAGGACTGATTCAAAGAACCTTCTCTTTGACAAGTGAAGTGTCTTGATCTCAGGATAGATCCGGAAAGCTGAAAGAAGGTCATCCGTTTTCTTCATCCTAACCCCATCATGGATCAGGTGAATAAAAAAGTCGGCATCAAAAGCGCAGGTATATTTCTCATTCAGGTACTCCCGCCTATAGATTTCTTTGGCAAAGAAGGTGGATGGCTGAAGAATAGAATAATCCAGAAAAAGCAATTCCCTGAAGTTAAGTTTGTCCACATGCCATGTGCCAAATGATTCGCCTGCTTTATTAATCAGCAAGCCATCTGCAGTAAGGAGTTTGATGTCTGGATCTGACCTGAAATGGCGGGTTACAATGTCAAGGGTGTCCTGTCCTGTAAAAATGTCATCCGAATTCAACCAGCAAAATATATTACCGACGGCGAGCGAAAACCCTTTTTTCAGTGCGTCAACCTGCCCATTGTCTGGTTCTGAAATCCATCTGTAACTAATTCCGGAACATTTGATAAACTGAGAGTCAGCAGTTTTTTCCTTGTGAAAAGTTAGCCCATCGATTTCACTTGAAATGCTGTCGGATTTCAAATGTTCTTCGTATTTGGTAATTGTATCTATTGTTGAATCTGTAGACCTGCCATCCACTATGATATAGTCAATGTAAAAGTCACCCTGTTGCATCAAGACTGATTTGATGGTCTCTCCAATGAACTCTCCTTGTTGAAATGACGGGGTAATTACCGTGATAGTTGTTTGCTTAACCATTAAAGATAGATTTTTTGTAAGTTCTCTATAACTTTGCTGGGTGTGATAAGATTGATATCCACCTTTGAACCGTTCCTGTAAAACTTGCAAAGCAAATCATATTCATGAAGTTTCTTTTCAATCAAATCCGGATAAATGTAAACAGCATTTGAGAATATGTTTGATGGATAGGGAATAAACCGACCGAAGTAGTTGCCATTAGAGATACATATACTGGGTTTGTTAAAAGCTGCTGCAATATGGATTGCGGATGTGTCTGGAGAAATCAGGAATTCAGAATGAAAGATTAAGCTGATAAGCTCAGGGATAGTAGTCTCCCCTGCCAAATCGATAATCTCTTTTTGTACCATATTCCGAATAGCATGTGTTGATGGTTTGTCGTTTTTTGAACCGGCGAGAACAATTCTGTGGTTATATTTCGATATAATATAATCTGCTATTTCAGCATAGAATACTTCATTCCAGTTCCTCTCTTTTGTTCCTGCACGTGGGAATATGACAACATACTTTTTACGTTCAATAAAAATTTTCGGTAGGTCCCAGTTTGGTGAAGTCAATACAGGCTTTGAAATATCTATTTGGGAACCCAATAAAGCTTCAAAGAATTCTTTGTTCCTGTAAAACTCAAATAAGGTGGATTTTATGGCGGGTAGCAAGGTCTGGTACATCCTGTCATAAGTTTGTTTCTTATCAGGAGTGATATTTGTCAGGTCGCCAATAGTGCTTATTTTCTTTTTTGCCCGGAATTCACCTATTATCTCTTCTGAATAGGTGCAACGCGAATAGGTCGGATGTATCAACAGGTCGTACTTAAACAGATGGATTTTGCAATAAAGAGAAAAATGATACTTTCTGGAAGTAAGATCTGATAATTGATCCACCCATATGAAATGTTTAATATAATCCTTGTCAAAGGTCTCTGCCAATTCTTTCCAGATGATGTTTCCACATAGAGTTATATTATACTTACCATATTCTTTGTCATTTTTCAGGATCTCAATAAAATTTCTGAGAAGAATATAATCACCGATAGAATCTAGTTTTACAAGCAGGAGTGACCTGGTTCTTCTGATAGCGAAAAAATCCAGCAGTTTAATAGTGGTTTTAAGGAGAATCCGGGGGTATTTGGTTTTTAAAAACACAAATAGATTGATAATCAGGATCAAAGGGGTTAGGATGAGTTTACCTATCCGAAAGGTGTAGCTGTTGAATAAAACCGCATATTGCTGTTTTAATTCTTCATAGGCAGCCTGCAAGGACTTTAGCTGCTCTTTCAATGATTCAATTTCCTCCTGATATGAGGGCTTTGTATCATCATTCCGCATTGTTTGCCAGTCTTTGATATATGTTGTTCTCTTCCTGTCTTAACGATTCATATGCCTCTTCAATAAACCCAAACCCCAATCGGAATAAATTTGCCTCTGTTGCAAGTATCATCACAACATCGCTTTTATTCATCTCTTCCAGAACATTCATGTTTTTTACCTCTCTCCCTTCAGGAGTAATCGTGAAATAAAAGAGAAAAAGGTCTGATTGATACAATTTTCTCGTGATTCCCAGATCGTATAGGTTTGAGTAATAACTGTCTGCGATTGTGATCACCCTTGGTTTAAAATCTTCCGGAGATTCAATAAAAGAATATTCGGGATATGGCATTTTATAGTGTCCTGTGTTGAAAAAGAGATTCAACGATTCTTCAATGTCTTTATCCGGGGGCCTTAACGTATCTGAAATTATGATGTTCGGGAATGAAAGAGAAATCATTTTTTTCCCACACACCTTTTCGAGGTAGCTTTTTACCGAATCAATGACCAGGGCCTCCCCATAAGCACTCCAGTGGATGCCCCCAATTGGGTATAAAGGATACCTGGCTGTATCTTTAAGGATATGAAAATACTTGTTAAAATCAAGAAAATGTAAATTCTTTCGTGTAAATCCATGTGAAAGATACTGATAATTAGTCAATTTAACTTTCTGATTATGAAATCTGTCCGGAAAGTACTCTGGGTAGAAAGAACCTTTCCCTGGGGCAATGACAATAAAAAAAATGATACCTTTCTTTTCCAGGTTGTCCTGTATGTATAACAATTTGTCAAGCTCCTCATCCCAATGTTGTTCACCCATGAAGTCATCCCCGAGAAAGGATTTGATATAGCCGATATCATATAAAAAATTTTGCTTCCCGATTACGATATTGTTTGATGATTGATCAAATAATGTAAATGCGATTTGATTGTTTAGTCGGATTAAGAATGGTCTGCCCCCGATATTTTCCTCCACATAGGTATAAAATTTCTTCTGGAAAATTGAGGAACGAAGGTCATATGCATTAATAACTGGTTTTTCTGTTTTAGGATAGACCCCTTTTAATGGTTCGAAGGTTGACAGGCCAAACAATTGGAGAAAATTATTGATGCCTGGCAATAACAGAATGGCAATGACCAATCCTAACAAGATATTTTTAAATTTCATTTTGTCGCTCTGGTTTTTTTCAACCGTTCGATATCCCACTCGAAATATAAATTGAATCTGGTTGGATACCGCAGCCGCACCTCCGAACTTTTAATACCGGTCCCTAAAAGGAAATCCCTTCTGAGCTCTGCATTGGCCAACCCATCTAATAATTTAGTTAAAGATGTTGCATTGATATCGTGCATGTCGGGAGGGTTTATATTTATGGTTTTTATTACATCAATGAGAAACCCGCCCGATTTAAAAAGTTCTTCCAGTTCATCAGGAGTTAGCTCCCGGTTATGCCGCAGGTTAATTCCCTCGGGCCTGTAAGGAGGGAAACTGCTTGGTTGCTCGCCCCTGAGCAGTTTAGCCAGGTTTGACATCCCAATGGCGTTTGGAACGGTGATCAACAGACGGCCCCCGGACTTCAGAATCCGGTTTGATTCACTAAAAACGTGCATGGGATCCAGTGCAAGATGTTCCAGAACTTCGCTGCAAACAATCAAGTCGAATGTATTATCCTGGAATGGCCATGCCTGGGTCTCGAGGTTAAAACAATATTCCTCAAAATGGACAGGCTGGGTATCAGATGGAGATAGATCAATGGTTTGGTTGTAATTTCTCTGTTCCCTGGCACTGTTTTTTTCGTCGAATCCCGTAACTGTAATATCATCAAACAAAATGAGTTTCATCAGATAGGTCAGTCCATAGGGAGGGGCCCCAATTTCAAGAACTTTGGAAGTCCCAGGTAGGGATAAGATCTCTTGCAGGGTAAACAGGTACCTTGTAAAATGATTTGAATGATATTCTTTTGTTTCAGGATATTGACTGAAGATCCTGTTTTCTAAAAATAGATTCCAGGTGCTTTCAACATCAATTGAATCAATCTTCGCCACTTTCAATGCCTCTTCTATGGAAAAAGGACCATCTGATGTATTCTTCTTGAACCAGCCTGTCATTAATTTATCTTTGTTAATTCAATTTCATGGGGCAGATCAACCCCTCCGAATCTACCCAACCGCTCCATGTTTGATACTCTGAACGATTGAACCTCATCTTTCCAGTCATAAAAGATCCGTTGCGTCTTGTCACTCACTGTTGCCGATACCATATACTTACCGGAAGACAGGTAATTGGTGATCCGGTAATTCAGTGAGATCTTTCCTTTCTTGATTTTTCCTGTCTTCACTTTCTCAGAAAAGGTGTTGGTGGTAAAAAGGGCTCGTTTCTTCTGATCATAAATTATGATCCCAAAGATAAGGTCATTAAGGTCCTTCGACAGTTGATAATCCACATGGATATTATAAACCTGGCCGTGAATAATGTCTACTGCAGGCTTTCCTTGCTCATCAATAACCTGAACATTTGTGATTTCGACGAATTTCTCTGCCTCATTCTCTTTCTGATCCAGGGCTGAGTCCCGGGATGTGCCAGTGTCTGTCCAGTTGGCCGCAACTACTTTGTCAGTTTCATCCCCCTCTTTTTCAGAATCTTTAATTACATCGGTATACATATAGCGTGACAACGCTTCATTAGGAGGGCCTATGAATGCCGCCCTTGCAGACTCAAGGTAGAGAACCCGGTCGGAATACTTCTGAACCGTACCAGGGTCGTGGGAAACAAAAACAATCGTCTTGCCCTCCTTGATGAAATCTTCAAAAACATTGAAACATTTGACCTGGAAGTTAACATCCCCAACGGCCAGCACTTCATCCATTAAAAGAATTTCCTTATCTGCATGGATGGCAACAGAGAATGCCAGCCTTACCATCATGCCGCTGGAGTAATTCTTGACTTTCAGGTCAATGAATCTGTTTAGCTCTGAAAAGTTTACGATTTTCTTATAGCTCCTGTCAAGTTCAAATCTTGATAATCCAAGGATGGTTCCATTCAGAAAGATATTGTCTTTACCCGAGAGTTCGGGATTGAATCCAACACCCAACTCCAGGAAAGGAGATATCTCCCCGTTTACAATCACGGAACCCTGATCAGGAGAGTAAATTCCGGCAAGAAGTTTCAGTAGCGTTGATTTGCCGGAACCATTGCGCCCGATTATGCTGAAGAACTCACCCCGTTTCACCTCAAAGGAAATATTTTCAAGGGCGGCGAATGTTTCAAAAACCATTTTCTTCCTGAAGCTGGTAAAATGTTCCCTGATGGTATTCCGTTGCTCATGCGGTATACTGAAACTCTTTGTTAAATGGTCAACTTTTATGACAATGTCCTGGTTCATAAATGGAAATTCATCTACATGTTTTCAATCAAATTTTTTGAAGCGGACTTCAGGTACCAGAGACTTGCCAGGAAACATGGGATGAAAATTGCAATGAAAATCAGTAAATGATCAAAACGGGCAATGACACCGTCGATAAGAGCTACTTTTGAGTATTCGATCAACAGGGTCATGGGGTTAAGATAAAGCAGCGTCTGAACGTTTGGTGGTACGGCCGACATTGGATAAATTATGGGGCTGGCATAGAACAAGACCTGAAGAAGAACTTCCCAGATCTGGTTCAGATCCCTGAACCGCACGATCAGGGGTGCGGCAAAGAAAGAGAAGGTCACTGAAATACCGTATATCAGGATTATGTAAATCAGAAATACTCCCAGGTCAATGAAATCCGGAAAAATATTGTAAGCAAACAGGAACAGGAAAAGAATGAACAGGTTAAACCCAAATGCAAGGGCGCTGTGGACAGTAGCAGAGATGATGATGATCCATTTCGGGATGAAGATTTTCTTCAGGATCTCAGATTTCGATAAAAGGCTGTTCATCCCTACGGTGGTTGCTTCAGAAAAGAAAAACCAGAGAATGAGACCAACCAACAGCCTGATTGTATAGGTCGGGTTATCTTTGAAAAACAGGTTGGAGAAAACAAAGTTTAAAACCAGGAAGAGACAAAAAGGTTTCAGAAAAACCCAGATCGCCCCCAGCCACGATCCCTGATAGCGCATCTTCAGGTCCGTTTTGGCAAGCATCCAGATCGTTTCCCGGTAATGAAGCTGCTTTTTCAGGTTTATGAATGGTTAAAGATATATGCAAAACTAGGAAAAATTCATTCATTCCTTTAATCATGACTCTAATTGCCTTTAATTGTTAATTTTGTGATATGATCTGAAGGTGTATGGAAAATGAATGACCCTGTTTCAGTCGGAACATATAACCTGAACCCTTTCAGGAAGGGAATAGAGAAAGGAATATCCCTGTTCACTGCGGTTAAGAACAGGGAAAACCTTCTTGCTGAAGCCCTGCCAACCTGGGTAAATTCCCCTGAGATCGATGAGATCATTATTGTAGACTGGTCGTCCGACAAATCCCTTGTCCCCCTGATCAAAAAATACCAGAACGGGAAGATCATTCTGGCTATAGTCAAGGAGCAGGAGAAGTGGATCCTCTCTCATGCCTTTAACATGGCTGCCAGGCTTACTTCCAGAGATAAGCTGTTGAAAATTGATGCAGATGTAAAGATCATGCCTGGCTTCTTTGAAAAGCACACACTCAAGAAGGGAATCTTTTTTACCGGTTACTGGGCCATAGGCAGGGATGAGAATGAAAAGCACCTCAATGGAAATGCCTTTTTCTACAGGGATGATTTCTTCAGGGTTAACGGGTATAACGAGTATATAAAATTCTATGGATGGGACGACGATGATTTTTTCCTTAGGATGGAGGCAGCAGGGATCCGGCGGATCCATTTTAAACTGGACACTCTGTTTCACCTGGAGCATGAAAACAGGACCACCTATCAGAAAAGCACCCAGTACCTGAAGAATATATCAGATACCGAGAAGTCGAATATCCAGATCATCATCAACCGGTACATCAGCCAGAATGTAGAGAGATGGTCCCGGAACAACAGGATGCTTGGATTTGATCTGGAGATACAGGACAAACAATCCCTGATCTGCCGGCAGGCGCATAAAGATCAGAACCTTCTTCCAGAAGAGAAGATACACGTGAGTGAAATCAGGGCAATACTTGAACGGCTTGCTCAGTTGGGGATCCCTGTTGCTGAGTCTGTTGCAGGGAAGTTATCCAGGGATGAACTCATAGCCTTCTTTAACCTGTTTTTGTCAAAAGAAAATATTCCTCATGACAACCACTTGTATACCCTCATCACCAAGTTCAATGAGACCTACCTGGAAGATACAAAGCGGAACATAAAAGTTATAGCTAAATTAAAAGGATTGGTCCAGGAACATGAACTGGTGATCAAGGGGAAAGAAATTGACCTGCAGTTGGCAAATAACCGGCTGCAGGACCGGGAAAAGGTCGTTGAGACAAAAGAAGGGGTGATAAGTGAACTGAATGTTCTCGTGGCACTGAAGGACCAGGCAATTCTGGAAAAGGATGGGATCATTCAGAATGGCCAGAAAAGTATCAAGGAGAGAGACAAGGTCATTGAAGAGAAGAAACAGGAACTAAATGAGAAAGAGCAGTTGATTCTTCAGAAGGAACTGTCCATTCTTGAGCAGGAGCAAACAATCCAGGATAAAGAGAAAACGATTCAGGAAAATGAACTTATTATCGCCGAGAAGGACCGTATTATTCAGGGAAATAATTCTGTAATTCAGGAAAATGCACAATTGATCCGGGAAAAGGATCGACTAATCCTGGATACGAAAAATGAACTGGTTGATCGGGAAGAAAAACTTTCGGCAGCCTCTTCAAGGATCACGGAGAAGGAGGGCATCATTGAAGAGCGGAACCGGGTAATCAATGCCAAAGAGCATGTTATTCTTCATCAGGATCAGGTAATCAGTGAACATGAACGAACGATTCTTGAAGATGCCAGGATCCTGGAAGAAAGGGAAAACGAGCTTCTCTCTGTTCAGAATCAGTTATCCGATGTTTATTGTTCCTATTCCTGGAGGTTCGGGCATGGTTTCTTTTCACTTATCGCCAAACTAATGTTCTGGAAAAAGCGTAAACTTTGAACCCCTTACCTTACAAGCATTTTAGTCCGTGTAATTTGCCATCGAACAGAGTTATATAAATATACCTGACTGGCTTTCCTGCTGGACCGGTATTTTCCCTCTGCCCTGTTTAATTCTTTCCGGATGAAGTTTTCGCTTAACCGGACTTCAAGAAAATCTGAAAGCTCAGGAGAGATTTCTCCGTTTAATAGCTGATGATAGTGAATCACCCCGTACCGACTTTCAGGAACATGATTCATACCATATATAATTCCTATTCCTGGAGGATTTGCCATGCGGTGTTTTCCTTACTGGGACGATTGATGTTCTGGAGGAAAAAAGGGTAACAGCTCCTTCCTCAGTTTTTCAAAGGTCAATAAGGAATCATTCATTGCATCAGCAAAACGAAGCTTAAGCAGCAGCTGATAAAGTGGGAAAACTTCAACAGGGAGCATTTCTTTCACTGTTTCATTGCTACTGAAATGGTGTTTAAGACCTGGTTCGACAAAAGCGGTTACCTGATCCCGGATCGCAGGGGTAATGGGCAACGGAATATCAAACGAGGAAACAATCTGTCCGAGAACATTCAGGGGATTTTCTACGACATCGTTGTAGTCAATGAACAAACGCGGGAATCCCCTTGAGTAATACTCAGCCCTTAACATGTGGTCAAGCCACAGATTCAATGATTTGGACCTATGGAACTCATCTCTCACGGCTAGTGAGTTCGCAACCTCTTCGGGATGTCGAAAACTGATGAGAAAACTAGGTTGGATCATTTTTTGTCTCATCACCTCCAGATAAATGGGTAGTAAAACACACATGCGCGGGTCCTTGAGTAAAATATCAGACGAGTCGCCGTATTCTTCATCAAATAGAGAATTGAGTTTGTCCAGCTCTTCCGAATAAAGAACTTTATTCCACCACTGTTCAGGAATGGTTAATGTCGAATGCCAATTGGATGACAGCTTTTCAAGGAGGGATTCATTAAATAGCTGTAGACTGTAATTTTCGAAGAAACCTTTGGGATTTGCCGAATTCGGCCAGTTCGGATTTTTCCCTAGATACAGCCCCAGGAGATTGAGAATTCCTGAAAGGGTCGAGGTGCCACTGCGATGCATCCCAAGAACGACATAAGCTTTTCTTTTTACGTTCGAGATTTTCACTTATTTTCAGGAGATGTTTAACTTTGAATCCAGAAAAAACTATTTTTAATACAAAGATAGAGAGAATACTGCATTATGGAAATGACAAAGACACTGGTCATCATTTTAAATCACAATCTTCCGGAATATACTGATCGCTTGTTTTTATCCCTGAATAACTTTCGGAAGGATGAATATGAACTGATGGTAATGGATAATGGATCGGAAGAGTGCTACATATCTGAATTTACGACAGTGAGACTCGAACGGAACTGTTATTGGGGAGGTGCTCTCAACAAGGCATTTGAACTACTGTTGCAACATCCAGCATATGATTCATTATTGTTTCTCAATAATGATATTGAAGTGACAGGAGAGATATTTGTATCCGCCCTAAGAAAGGAATTGTTTTCGGGGAATTATGCGATCATATCTCCCTGTATATCAGGAGCCCCGCGGCCATGGAAACAAATGCAAAATTGGGCATGTAAGGGAACCCGTAACGTAAAATGGATTGATAACCAGGCTCCTTTATTTCATAGGAAACTCGTGGAAGAGATCCGTACCTTTGATGATTCGCTGATTTATGGATGGGGACAGGAACTGGTATGTTATGATCTTTGTATTGAAAAAGGATGGAAAATAGGAGTCTGCGATCATATATCCATTCTTCATTATGCAAAACAGACGATTGTTCTGAACCGTTTGTATAATTCGTTTGAAATGGCTGTTCCTGAAACTTTAACAAGAAACATAGGCTGGGAAGAGTTTGAAGAGAAGGCCAGAACTAGTTATATGAATTATTTCAGGGAGCATCCTCTGAAATATGACACTTTTGACGGATTGAGAGCCTATGGAGAAAATTATTCCTATTCGGTGTATTAAGCGTTTGAAGTATCGTTGAAAAAGAGGATGAAGCGAGGATAATTTAATTCTAATAAAACCAGTGAAATTGTATTCCGAGTAAGTCTTCCAATAACTTTGTATCTTCATAGTAATACTGCTGACATCTTACTCGTAACTCCGGTTTCATCAAAGGATATTTTCCTTGATTATAAGGCTCAATGGATTGAGGGATTATCTCTCTAATCTCTAAAAAATGATACACTTTCATCAATTCCCGATGAGGATTTTCGAAAAAATCTTCACTTTTAAGGATTAAGAACTGATTTAATGAAAAATACTTTAACCAATTGTTTAACTGTTTGAAATAATACCCTCTCGCAATGTAGGAGAAAGTTTGATATGCAAAGCTTGTATAATCAGGGTCTTTGTGAAAGGCCGAAGCCTCTTGCCCAATTCTCTCATTTTCCAACGAAATAGCTTCTTCAAAAGATGCCACAATTTCCTTGCCTTTTTCTTTTTCCATATTGTAGTGTGAGTATGCTCTATCGACAGGGTTACGTAATAGGAGAATAAGTTTAATCTTGGGGTTTAAATCATAAATACGTTTGGCAGTTAATGGATGAAAGAAATAATAGGGGGATGCTTCTCCAGATAAATATCTTTGGTAAATAAGAGGGAAATGTCGTTTGTACCAAAAAAGTCCTTTTTGATAATTTAAATCGAAAAAATGTATTTCTTTTTTAATCGAAAGTTTCAGTTGGGGGTGCTGGTTTAAAGAATAAAATAATGATGAGGTCCCGGCTTTTTGCACTCCAACAATAATGAACCCAGGTAATTTCCTTATAGGGCTTGTCAGGGACCTTAAAACAAGTTTACAACAAGATGTGGCATTCATATTGTTGTCAATTGATATAAAATATTCCGTATTGCAAAATACTTAATCTTGAAAAGATTCATTGTAAAAATGTTTAGCAACCTCCCATGTTCCATTCTTTATTCGCATAATTTCTTTTGGTGATAACCTTTTTTTCCATGTTTCGAGACTTCTCATTGAGGCCCTTGCTTGATATGTATAATCAATTGCTTCGACAGGATTATCATCGGATGTAAAAGAATAGATATATTGAATAGTTTCATTGTCAAATTCTTGATGGATAAATTCAAATATTTTTTCGAAATGGAATAATGGGTTTTTCGCAATATCCTCATGCCTGACAAAGAACCATTCAGGGTATCGGGCTCTATAATCATGAATTACGAAGTGTAAAATATTCCAGAGTAAGATTCCTCTATCTAGAAAGTCTCCTTCTCCTTTTGAGCGTTTAATAATATCATATTGAAATGGTGACAACCATTTTGAAATAAGCTCTTTCTGTTTGGAGAAATTCTCAAAGTGTATATCCCATCCCGCTTTTTTTAAACTTCCGATAAATGCAAGAGGATTTCTGATCATGCAGATTACCTTGAAATTAAAATTTCTATAAAACCAACCAGCCGAAAGTAAAGCGATCGGATCTTTAAATAAATATCTTGTTGCAAGATTATGGTAAGTGGTATTGTTGGTTACGTGTTCCGTAGTAGATGAAGATTGTTGAAAAGCTAAAAAATCTGATAATCGCTTGTAAATCTTAACTTTTTGATCACTATAATCTACACATGTATACATGTGTTTCAATCCCAGATCAATATGAGTTTTTGGTGAGTGTAAATTAAAGGGTTCGTGAATGTATAAAACATTATTGCTTTCCGAAATTGTTCGTCCTACCCAGGTAGTACCTGATCTGGGAGCGCCTGTCACCAGAATGTGAGTTACTTTTTGATGCATTAGTGTAAAAAATAGAGGCTGATTCACAAAGGGAATGAACCAGCCTCTACTTTAGTTTTAGTGTTCTTCAATAACGCTATTTTTCAAGTTTTGTGATGCGTTCTTTCAGCAAATCATTCTCTTTCTTCAACTCGATCATGTATAAAGTAAGCTCTTCAATTTTCTGAAGAAGAATGCCATTCATCTGTCCAAGGTTCAATCCGTTGGCCTCCACATCTTCCTGAGATGGAACATCCGGGAGATGTTTGTTGTCAAAGATGAACGATTCTACCTCTTCAAGGGGTTTGAGTTTATAATCGGGTTGAAATACATAATCCGGCCAGGGAGTCAAAGCAACCTCCACTTCCTGGACTTTGATCTTGCCGGCAACCTGGAATTTGACACCTGTTCCTAATGAGGTCACACCAATACCAACTCCACCGTTATTATTGAAATATGTATTTCCTGTATTGCTATACAAAACATCAGCAACTCCATCTTTTAGTTCAAACTGACGTGTCGAATAATTAAAAGAACTGAAACCCGCCCAGGTACTGGTCGATGCAATATAGCATGATTGTACCATCTCATTAACGCCATTCCATTTCCTTAAAGCAAAGAAAAACTGATCACCGGTCGGGGTATGGGTAACATTCACGGAGCCCAATGTTTTATTTCCTGCCTCGTTATAATTGGATTGTAATAAGATATTTGCCGGGCCATTGGATTCGTAAATATGAAGGTCCTGTGTAGGAGTAGTGGTTTTAATGCCGACGTTGGAACTGGGGAATAAGCCTGTATTCGTATAAATATTCGTTCCGTTATTCAACCATTCCTGGGCAAATAGTGTTGTTACAGCCAACACCATAATTATTGAAAGAAATATCTTTTTCATAGTATTATAAATTTATTATGTGTAAAAACTACTGATTAATAATGAACAAAGATCTGCATTCCTGCATTCATTGTTCACAACCGCAGCACCCGGAATGCCTCTTCTTTTATGGTGGGAGAGGCGTAGGTGCTAGTGAAGAAGGTGGTAGGTTGTAGGTTACAGGTTGTAAGATAGTTCAATGATGCGGTTGCTACTCGCCGCTGGGATTCGGCGGGGATACCGGAGGAACCGGTGGATTGTAGCTTGAAACTCTCTGTTTCATCTGCTCCTTTGGAGAAGAGATCTGTTTCTTTTGTGACAAAAGGAGAGATCAGGGTAGCGGCAGTTTCCAGGCAGTTGTGTTCTTCAACCTTCTGTTGCTCAGTCCGGGTCATTTCAAGAGGCTGCTCCTTTTCCTTTTTTTTCAGGGCTTTGATGTCTGTGTTAACGATCATCGCCTGGAGGGATCCACCCGCCACGACTTTCGTCCCGGGCTTCATAACGATCTTTTCACCTGCCAGCAGGATCAGGGCCTCTCCCTTCTCCACAACAACCGGTTCGTCTGTTCCTGTTACCAGCACCTGAACCACCCCTTCATTGTTGACATTCTGCTGGTTTGTCGCAGCAGGCACAATATCAGAAGCAACTGCCAGTAACGCTGGGAAAAGGAAACTGATTAAAGTGGTAAAAAAGATGAACCGCATTACAAGTCGGATTAATCCAAGGCAAAGCTAAACCTTTTATATTTCAATGTCAAGTTATTTTTTTGAAAATCAGTTTTACCCCAACCCTGAAGAGAGCCTGATTTTCAGTACTTCACAATTTTCCTGCCTATAACCTTCCCATCAGTTTGTATCATCACCAGGTAAATTCCCGATGGCAAATGGCTTATATCCAGCTCAATTCTTTGCTGGTTCTTCAGATTGGCCTGGTATAATTTCGCTCCCTGGAAATTCATGACCCGGATCATTCCTTCTTTGTGATCGTTCTGGAATACAATGGTCAGGCGCCCGGTGGTGGGATTCGGGAAGATGCTGATTCCCTTATCTTCACCGGGATGAATGGACTGATCAGCAAAAAGTCCTGGTAAAGAAGGTGGGTTTGATACCAGGTATGGCCAGTACCCGTTGCAGTAGGTGCTGTCTGTGGTGATATAGGCATTTACAATGCTCCCCTGGTAAGCCTTGAAACCGTTTTGGAAGAGGATGACATGGCCGGCAATGAACGTGGTGACTCCGCCGCTGTTTACGGTTACGTTGGTGTTAAGGATGATAGGGGAGAATCCTGCCACCTTCAGGCTGTCAACAGCATTGTAGCAAACCGATTGTCCTGTTGCAACTGTCACGGTCTGGACAGTTAAATTCGGGGCCACCGAATCCGCTATCACAATTCTGTAATCCTCCACCTCCCCGTTGGTGGCTGCCCCTGTATAACTCAATCCCCCATAGGTCGCAAACCGGAACCGGGCATAGGTTGTATCGGCCTGGGTAGTCAGGGGGATGGTCAGGAGCAGGTTGTTCAATCCGGCTGAAACTGCTTCATTGGCAAACACAGCCTCTCCGGCATCAGCCCAATCCCGGTCAGAGGATTGAGTGTCGTACCAAAAAGGAGATCACCAGTGTTGTCATTAATGGAAGAGGTATAAGCGATGTAGGCTTTTGTATAATCAGCCGCAAGGCCCAGGTACTCTCCCATCCATTTGTCGGAAGTCTTCGGAGGCGCGGGCGTAGGGAAAAAACCGCCGTTGATCTTCGTGTTGGCGGCAAAAGTATTCCCCCCATCAACGCTGGAGGTGAAGTATATGTCCCACAGCTGGTCCAGCGGATCGTTTCTCCTGTCGTACCAGGCTAAATCGATGATGCCGTTGGGCTTTACAACCAGCCAGGGCAGGATCTGATCCGATGTACCGGTATCGTCATTCACCCTTACCGGGTTACTCCAGGTCGTTCCTCCGTCGGTCGATCGGATCAGGAATATATCTGCTTCATCGGGTAACAACCCGTCCGATTCTTCCGCGAAAACAAGGTAAAGTTCATTCGGATCGGAAGGTTTGACTTTCAGCACCGGCGCCCCTTTCGCTCTGGCATCGGAGTAATTGTTCAGGTTGATGGGGGGAAGATTGATGGTATCCACAACAATATCGGCGCCGAATGAAACACCTCCATCGATGGATTTATCCAGGAAGATCACCCCCGTCGGCATCGTCCTGGCCGTTCAGGTCATCCCCACGGGCATTCGGGGAGGGCTGGCCGTCAGCCTCTCCATCCACATTGAGTCCCAGGTGAAAGCCGGGGACAATCACATGAAACGCCCCGTTGTTTGCTGCAAGCGTCGGGTATCCCGGATCCGGGGCATCCCCGGCGTCATGACCCTGTGGGATGGCGGTACTGACAAAGAGGATCATCAGCACCATCAGGAAGAAAAAGATCTTTGTTTTCATGGGGAAAGGATTAACATATACACTTCTCCTCTCTATAAAAAACCTCCCGTTTTATATTCACCAAAAGTAAAGCACCGATAAATATACGAAGCATTTCGATATTTGTCAAGCAGCCAGGCACTTAAATCCTGCTTAGAACATGGAAAAGGATTGCACGAAGGAAATTTTATTGGCTGGATTAAGGTTTGGTCAGAGGATTCACCCGCACATCAAGCCCTTTTGTCTCCCTCAGATGATCCGCTTTCTGCTTGGCTTCCAGCGTAACGGGATCGAGCTCATAGGCCCGGTTGAAATAGTAAGAAGCCACATCGAAGCGTTGCAGCCATTCGTAAATGATCCCCAGATGATAGTGGGCTTCTGCATACGCAGGTGCAATTTCGATTGCTTTGTTAAAATAGTAGATGGTGGAATCCACTGTGGTGAGGTCTACCCGGTATGTCAGGGTGATCTCATGGGCATAGCCATACCGGTACATGGCATCCGCGAACCGGGGATGAATGTAAAGAGCCCTCCGGATCGCTGTTTTTCCAATGTCTATAAGGCTGTCTTTTACCTTCGGATCGGTCTCTGACTCGGCTGTCCTGACCATTTCATAGCCGTAATGAAGCTGATTCTGCGCGCTTCTCTCCCCGGTACTGATATCGGTTGCAAAAAGAGTCAACGGATCCTTCCAGGCAGGATTTCGCTTGACGGTCAGGTATCCGTAAACTGCACTGATCAGGACCACCGGGATCAGGATGGGAGAAACCGGTTTAACCAGCTTCCATAGGGTTGCTTGTGGTGGCGCACTCAGAGGGATTTTTGTGACCTTGTGAAGGAGGTATACAACGGCCATGCAAAAAGGGAGGGAAGCGGCATAAAGATTCCTCTCTGCAAAGATCCCTCCCCGCATCAGGGTGAAAGCCATCATAGGAATCATTGCGATCAGAAAATAGCCGAGAATCAAACCCAGTGGATGCTTCTTGCGTAACAAATTCACACCTGCCACGACGAAACCGGCAAAGAGGATCAGACCCAGGATCGCCCACACACTGTTCCATTCCGTTGCCGGGATGAGGTTGAATGAGTAATCGTACCGAAGTGGATAGGGAAAAACCAGCATCCTCATGCCGAATAAAAAAAGAAGAAATGTAGTGGGTAATTTAACGGCCGCTCCCCGGTAAGGGTAATTGACGATGTCGTTGGGGATTACCGTGGAATCAGGACCCAGGGCCAGTCGCTTCTGTACCAGGACAAGAATCAGGATCCCCACGTATGGCAGTACCTGCAGGGTAATATTTCCCAATGAACGGGATTGGGTGTAACGAAATACCAGAGGAAGCAATGCTACCCCGATCATCGCACTCTCTTTCGACAACAGGGCCAGGTAAAAGAAGAGTAATCCAAGGACCAACCTCCATTTCTTCCGGGTATCCAGGTACCGGATGGCAAAGTACAGCATAGCCGTAGAATTCAGGAAACTCAGCAACTCATCACGCCCTTTCAGGTTATCGATCACTTCGGTATGGATGGGATGAGCAGCGAAAAGCACGGTGATAAGAAATGGAAAGACCGGGTTGGCCCCTGAAAATAACCTGCTTACCAGGAGGGATACAAGAAAAACAGACAGTGCGAACAGGAATATGTTCACCGTGTGGCTTACCTGTGGTGACACGCCGGCAAACTGATATTCTACCGCAAAAGTGATCAGGGAAAGGGGCCGGTAGTATCCAAGCTGCATGTTCGAAAAATACCAGAAATCGACGGTCATGAGTTTCGGGATACCGGAGAATCCTTCGTGAACAAAACGGTTAATGGTGATGGCGCTGTAATCATCCAGTACATACCCGTGGTTGATCGTATTGATGTAAAGAATGAATCCGAAACCGGCAGTCACCAGGGCCATATAATAATGAAGCGGGGTGAGATGGAAGGGCGGCGCAATCATCTCAGGCTTCCGGTTATTTTTCTTTGTTCTCTTATTCTCTTTGGGTTTGACCATATTGTGCTATTGTGATCCGGTTTATCTGTGTGGTAAAATTAGTATTTTTGTAAAATATTCAATGAGTAATGTCAAAAATCGCTTTAATCTCCGGGATCACCGGCCAGGATGGATCCTACCTCACAGAGCTCCTCCTCGAAAAAGGGTATACCGTGCATGGCATCATCCGCCGGTCGAGTTCATTCAATACCTTCAGGATCGATCACCTTTACAGCAACCGGGAGATCCTCGATAAAAAGATGTTTCTCCACTACGGAGACCTCACCGATTCAAGCAACCTCAACCGGCTGGTCGAGAAGATCGATCCCGATGAGATCTACAACCTTGGTGCCCAGTCACATGTTCAGGTCTCATTCGAAGTACCTGAATACACCGCCGAAGTGGATGGTATTGGCACGCTTCGCTTCCTCGATGCCATTAAAGAGACGGGGATCAGAACACGGTTCTACCAAGCCAGCACATCCGAGCTTTACGGACTTGCCCAAGAGGTCCCGCAAACCGAAAAGACCCCCTTCTATCCCCGAAGCCCTTATGGAGCAGCCAAACTGTATTCGTTCTGGATCACGGTCAACTACCGCGAAGCCTATAACCTGTTTGCCTGCAACGGAATCTTGTTCAACCACGAATCGGAACGCCGGGGCAAAACCTTCGTCACCCGGAAGATCTCCGTCGGCGTCTCGAGGATTCTTCTGGGATTGCAGGAGAAACTGGTGATGGGGAACCTCGATTCGAAGCGTGACTGGGGCTACGCTCCCGAATATGTGGAGGGGATGTGGAGGATGCTGCAGGCAGACAAACCGGACGATTTTGTGCTGGCTACCAATGAAACACATACTGTGAGGGAGTTCATCCAAGAGGCGTTCCGGGTGTTGGGAGAAGAGATTGAATGGAGAGGGGAGGGCGTCAAGGAAACGGGAATCCTGTGCTCCACCGGCAAGGAAGTGGTACGCATCGATCCCCGGTACTTCCGTCCTACCGAAGTGGATCTGCTGATAGGCGACTACGCCAAAGCGAAGTCAACACTGGGCTGGGAACCGAAGGTGACCTTCAGGGAGCTGGTGAGGATCATGGTAGAGGCGGATTACAGGAAGATTCAAAACGGAATGACCTGACTTGCGCATAATGTTCTTTGAATTTTTCAATTTTATCGGTACATTTGTTTTTTAAAATCAGGTTATGTTAACGAAAGATAATGTTATCAAGACGATATCGAACTTCCCTGAGAATTTCACATTGGATGAATTGGTCGACAAATTGATTTTCATGGATAAAGTTGAAAGTGGCCTTGAGCAATCAATGGCAAATGAAGTGCTTTCGCAGGAAGAAGCCCGAAATCGTCTTTCACGATGGTTAAAATAGTCTGGACCGAACGAGCAGTTCAGGATCTTGATGATATTGCTCAATTTATTGCAAAAGATTCTGAACGGTATGCCCAAGAAGTTACAAGATCTCTGTTTGAATCCACAGGCCTTATTGAGTCACACCCAAAAGCCGGTAGAATTGTCCCGGAATACAATCTTGTTTATTTAAGAGAGTTAATCAGAGGAAGTTACAGAATTGTTTATCGCATTGTCGACAAACACAGGATTGATATATTAACAGTCCACCATTCAGCAAGACAGCTGAATATCAGAAGAATTTCAAGGAAGAAAAAATAAGAGAGTTACTGAAAATCAAGCTCCCTTCAGGGTCAGGGGTAAAACGGATTTTCAGGATAAACTTCGAAATAGGAATGGAACACAAAATAAATTCAACTTCAAAGATCTACATCCCCGGCCACACCGGGATGGTGGGTTCTGCAATCTTACGCTGTCTGCAGGAGAAAGGATATATGAATTTCGTTCTTCGTACGATCGACGAGCTGGACCTGATGCGGCAGGCTGATGTGGAAGAATTCTTTGACCGGGAACGGCCTGAGTATGTCATTGATGCCGCTGCAAAGGTGGGAGGCATCGTGGCCAACAACACCTACAGGGCCCAGTTCATTTACGAAAACCTCACCATCCAGAACAACCTCATCCATTCATCCTACAAATACGGAGTGAAGAAATTCCTTTTCCTGGGAAGTTCCTGCATCTACCCGAAGTTGGCGCCGCAACCCCTGAAGGAGGAATACCTGCTTACCGGGGAACTTGAGCAAACCAACGAACCTTACGCCATCGCCAAGATCGCCGGGATCAAGATGTGCGAATCCTATGCCCGTCAGTATGGGTGCAACTTTTTCTCGGTGATGCCTACCAACCTGTTTGGTCCCAACGACAACTACAACCTCGAAACCTCCCACGTCCTTCCTGCCCTGCTCCGAAAAATACACTTCGCCCGTTGCCTTGAAAATGGTGACTGGCAAACGCTTCGCCACGATCTGAACAAACGACCGATCGAAGGAGTTGACAGTACTGCGTCAGAAGAAGAAATACTTGCTATACTGGGAAAATACGGGATAAGATTCAATGCATCAATGCACCGCGGCACCACGGCACCGGTCACCAGTCACCAGTCACCAGTCACCAGTCACCAGTCACCGATCACTGTCACCCTATGGGGCACCGGGAACGTGTATCGTGAGTTCATGCACGTTGACGACATGGCAAGCGCTTGTGTGAAAATCCTGGAAGAGTTCGACGTTCAGCGTTCAGCGTTCAGCGTTCAACGTTCCGATTCTTACATCCCTTCATCCCCTCATCCCTTCATCCCTCCTTCGTTCCTGAACATCGGCGTTGGCCGGGACATCACCATCCGCGAGCTGGCTGAGCTGATCAAATCCATCGTGGGCTTCCGGGGTGAGATCCTGTGGGATCACTCTAAACCCGATGGCACTCCGAAAAAGCTGCTGGATGTGACGCGGCTTTTTGAAACCGGTTTCCGGCCGAAACTAAGCCTGGAGGAAGGAATCCGGAGCGTTTATCAGGGGTATAAGAGGTAGAAATTTACCATTTACTATTTACCATTTACTATTTACCATTTACTATTTTCAAGCTTTATCTGGGGTTGTTTGATTTTGCTGTTTTAAGGCTAGCAATAAAAATGGCCAGGAGTTCTGTCGTTTCTCGTTTTATCCCTTTTATCATTTCTCTATCCACTAAATTGCGTTCTTCAATTAATTCAAGCCAATAAACCGTTTCATCGGCCTCTTCTTCAACAATCTTTAATTTATTTATGAAATCTCTTCTGGACCTCGCCATGCATGCAGCCCGATAATTTGCACCAACAGAAGCCCCTGAACGTACAATTTGTCCTGCGATTGCTTTTCCGGATGGGGTACATGGCA
>Ga0172370_10003178_pt1 | contig 23008 bp, 18 predicted proteins | sample LakKiv5m_FD_114538 | JGI IMG/M metagenome (GOLD analysis project Ga0172370, IMG submission 114538) | Freshwater microbial communities from Kabuno Bay, South-Kivu, Congo - kab_022012_11.5m | ecosystem: Environmental > Aquatic > Freshwater > Lake | place: Democratic Republic of the Congo...
CGGTTCGGCGACGACGAAACATCGAGTCCGCCTTCACAACGGCAGCGGCAACCACGCGGCGCAGGCGAAACTGCTGATCTCGAAGTTTTCGGCCAGCGAGCGTCCGGGCGCACGGCTGTACGAGGTGTCGCAGGTCAGCCACTCGATGGCCCCGCGGCCGTAGAGGCCGAGACCGGCGCCCCAAGAACCGTCGCTGCCCGCTCCGGTGACGGCGTAGAGGCCCAGGTAACGCGACAGCGGGTTCCAGTGGTCGGGCAGCAGCAACGTGTCGATACCGACGAAGAAATCCGCACGATTGTCGACGCCCTCGTCAGGAATCGAAATGCTGGATACGCGCAGATCGGCCGAGATCTTCAGGTCGCGCCGGTAGCGCGACCACTCGGTGTCGCCCTCGGTCAGCCCGAGCGGCACCAGAGGACGAAAACTCGTACCCACTCTGCTCAGCCACAGGTTGCTGGTCTGGTGCGTGCGCAACGCGTCGCCGGTAGAGGGATCGAGCAAGGTCGAGTCCGAGTAATTCTCGATGGCGTTCAGATAGGCACCGAACCTGAGCCAGTCCTTCTCTCCGGTCTCCCACAGCACCCCCGCGCTCAGGTTGTAGGCAACGTTCTCCTTCGAATCGGCGAACGTCACCTTGCCGACGTCGGGGATCTCCGCGCTGAGCGCCAGCGAATCCTCGGCCACCGGGATGTAGCCGATGATGCCGATCGACAGGCCCTTGACCCCGAAGGACCTTTCCAGGTCGAGCGCGACCGACAGGCTCAGGCGCGTGGTCTCCAGGTCCATCTCGGCGTCGGGAACCGCGCGCGGCACGCCGTCCGCCTCGGCAACTGCGTAGTTGAACTGAATTACTATCGGGGACCACGCCAGCGCGGCCGAACCCGAGCTTATGGTTCCCTCCACGTCCCCGGCCTTGAGGCCGAACCAACCGCCGCTGACGAACGAGATCGGCTTTTCGCTCGGCCAGAAGTCGAAGACTTCCACCAGAGTCGCGGCGTTTGATTGCCCCCACTCGTGCGCCACCCACGCCTGCCGGGCGTTGCAGTCGGCATACAGACAGAACTCCGACTTGAGTCCGAGGTCGGCACCGAGGCCGGCGCGCGCATCGGCAGCGATCGAGACCGCTAACAGCGCGAAGACGACGACCCGCAGACGTTGACCGCTCGACATGGCTACCCCCCACGCCCGGCCGGACTTCGAAAGAACCCGCCCCGTTTCGAAAGCGCTGGCGTGCGCTCTCCTGCCACAGGCGACCCGGCCGACGATGGCGCCCAATAGCCGGGAACCGGCGCAGGAGAAAACCATCGCCGCCGCTAACCGGGCCGTTGCGCGCGATGGCGGTGTCGAGACGCGACACGATGGCCTCCGCGACCGTCGTCGTCGCAAGTAACCGGACCGTTGCAGGTCGGCGGGCTGTCAAGCCCCGGCTTTGTGCCGGACGATCTCGCCTTCGACCATGTAGATCACGTCTTCGGCTATGTTGGTGGCGTGGTCGGCGATCCGTTCGAGATAGCGCGATACCGACAGGAAGTGGGTCAGCACGGCGAACTCGCCGGGATGCTTGCGCACCGCGTCCTCGACGCGCTCGAAGGTCTCGCGGTGGATAGCATCGGCTTGATCGTCGTCGGCACAGACGCGCAGCGCGACCAACGGATCGACGTTGACGAGCGCGTCGAGGGCCCCCGAGAGCATCGAACGCACGTGGCGGGCGAACGCCCCGACGTCGAGCGGTTTGACGGTCGGTACCGGCACCGAAGCCAGAAACACCGCCTGCTCGGCGATGTTGACCGCAAGGTCACCGATGCGCTCGAGATCGCTGTTCAGCCGGATGCACGCGACGATGAAGCGCAGGTCGTGCGCGACCGGCTGATAGAGTGCCAGAATCTTCAAACACTCCTCCTCGACTTCGACTTCCATCGCATCGACCTGTCCGTCGGCATCGATGATCCGCTGCCCGGCCGCGGCGTCGCGCTCGTTGACGGCGGTGACGCTCTTGGCCACAGCTTCTTCGACGAGCGCGGCCAAGGCCAGGATCTTGCGCTTGAGTCTGTCGATCTCGTGTTCGAGGTGCTTTGCCACGTGTCTTCTCTCCTTACCGCAACCGACGATGCCCCGACGTGCGGCCCCGAACATCCGTGAACGCCGGCAGCGAGGCCACCAGCACCGGACCGGATGGAGCCGCGCGCACTATCACCCGAAGTGCCCCGAGACGTAGGCCTGGGTGGCCTTCAGATGCGGCCGGCTGAAAATCTCGTAGGTGCCGCCGTACTCGATCAAACTGCCCAGGTACATGAAGGCCGTGAAGTCGCTGGTGCGCGACGCTTGCTGCATGTTGTGGGTGACGATCAGGATCGTGTATTCGCCCTTGAGCTCTTCTATCAGGTCTTCGATGCGGCCGGTGGCGATCGGGTCGAGGGCCGAACAGGGTTCGTCCATCAGCAGCACCTCGGGATCGGCCGCGATCGCGCGCGCGATGCAAAGGCGCTGCTGCTGTCCCCCCGAAAGTCCCAGTGCGCTGTCGTGCAGCCGGTCCTTGGCCTCCTCCCACAGCGCTGCGCCGCGCAGGCTGCGCTCGCAGACCTCGTCGAGCACGTGGCGGTCGCGCTCGCCGTCGATGCGCAACGGATAGACGACGTTCTCGTAGATGCTCATCGGAAACGGGTTGGGCTTCTGGAACACCATGCCCATGCGCTTGCGCAGTTCGATGACGTCGACCGACGGCCCGTAGATGGACGTCCCCGACAACTTCATGTCGCCGCTGATCCTGACACCTTCGACCAGATCGTTGAGGCGATTGACCGAGCGCAGCAGCGTCGACTTGCCGCAGCCGGACGGGCCGATCAGCGCGGTCACCTTGCCGCGCGGGATCACCATCGAAACGTCGTAGAGGGCCTGGCTGCTGCCGTACCACAGAGAGAAATTCTCGACGGCGACCGCGGCCTCTTCGCCCGCCAGCGCGGCGTGGGTCTTTGTTGCGACTCGCTTGCCACGCGCCGCTGCCGCGAGCGATTCGTCGGCCGCGCGCGCCGCGGACGCGGTCGCTTCGCGAGATGACCCGCCGGTCTCGCCGTCGCCCGGCCTCGCACGCCCGTTGCTCATCCTGTCTGCTTTCAGCGCCATCATCGTCGTCTCGTTAACCCAGACTGTTCATGAACGCTCGTAGCGAGACCGCCAAAGGTGCGCCAGCTCGGGCCGCGCGCAACGATGAGCGACGCAGTCGTACTTGCAGTACGTCGAGGAGCGAAGAGCGAGCACGGCCCGAGATGGCGTGCATTTGGCGGTCGTAGTAGAGGGGTTCATGAATAGTCCGGGTTAGAACTGGCTCGTCACGAAACGCCTGCGCAGCCGGCCACGCAACCATACAGCGGCGAGGTTCAGGCTCGCGATGATCGCGATCAACAGCAGCGTGGTCGTGAATACCATCGGCTTGGCCGCCTCGCTGTTCTGGCTCTGGAAGCCGAGATCGTAGATGTGGAAGCCCAGGTGCATGAAGCTGCGTTGCAAGTGAACGTACGGAGCCGAGGCATCGACCGGCAGATTGGGAGCCAGTTTGACCGCGCCGACCAGCATCAGCGGAGCCACCTCGCCGGCGCCGCGTGCGATCGCCAGGATCATCCCGGTCATGATCCCCGGAAGCGCCCTTGGCAAGACGATGCGGCGGATGGTCTGCCACTTTGACGCACCGCACGCGTAGGATCCTTCGCGCATCGAACTCGGTACTGCAGCCAGCGCTTCTTCGGTGGCAACGATCACCACCGGGAGAGTCAGCAGCGCCAGTGTCAGCGAAGCCCACAGGATGCCGCCGGTGCCGAAGGTCGGAGACGGAAGCTTGGAGGAGTAGAAGAGCTTGTCGATGTCGGCACCGACGATGTAACAGAAGAAGCCGAGGCCGAAGACTCCGAAGACGATGCTCGGCACTCCGGCCAGGTTGTTGATCGCGATGCGCACCGTGCTGACGATCGGGCCGCCGCGCGCGTACTCGCGCAGATACAGCGCCGCCAGCACGCCGAAGGGAGTCACCAGCAACGACATCAGCAGCGTCATCGCGACGGTACCGAAAATGGCCGGAAACACCCCACCCTCGCTGTTGGCCTCGCGCGGTCGGTCGCTGAGGAATTCGACCCAGCGCGACAGGTACACACTGAGCTTCGCGGCCGGCCCCAAGCGGTTGGCGGGATAGACGCGCACGATGTCGGCCAGCGCGAGCCTGGTCTGTTGGCCGCCCGCGGTGCCGACCAGGATCTGGAAGCGCGCGTTGCTGTCGTTCAGGACCTGTATCCGCGCGCGAATCCGCTCGAACTCCGCCGTAGCGGTGCGTTCCACCGCGGAGAATGCAGCGGCCGCGGCGGCGGCCTGCGGTGATTGCAAGCCGTCGGCGACCTCGGCGGCGCGGCGGCGCAGGCGCGCTTCTTCGAGCCTGCGATTGACCGCTCCGATGTCGTCGGTCTCGAGTACCCGCCGTTGCTTCTCGCGCTCGAAAACCTCGTCCTCGGTGTCGAGGATCTTCGTCCACACATCTTCGGGAGTCTCGGCGACCACCGCGCCGGAAACCAGGAAGGCGAGAGGCTCGCCGTAGAAGCGGCCCCAACTTCGGCGTTCGAAGACCAGCGCCCACGCGGGCAAGGACTCTTTCTCGATCTCGAAGTCGCTGACCCACTTGAAGTGCTCTCCGGTCAGTTCGAAGTTGCCGGTGCGCAACATGCGCCGCAGCGACCAGCCGTCGGCGGCCGACACCGCCGCGAGTGCGGCGTCGCGGCGGGTTTCGGGAAGCGCTTCGAACACCGAGGCGGCGGGGCGAAACCACTCTTCGCGAGCGACCTCACCCATGACGGTCTTGCCGTCTGCGAGTTGGTAGCGCACCACCGCCGAGGGCCAGAAGGTTCCCACTCCTTCGTAGACCACCAGCGCGAGCAGACCGGCGATCATCAGCAGCGCGGTGGCTAGGCCGGCGCCGGTGAGCCACAACATCGGCTCGCCGTAGGCCCGTATCGAGCGGCTCGTCGTGCTGCGCCGACGCACACGGCCGCTGTCGGTCACGCCTGCGTTCACAGCTGATAGGCCCGCTTGCGGAAACGCGACCGCACCAGTTCGGCGGCGGTGTTGAGCACGAAGGTCATCACGAACAGCACCAGCGCCGCCAGGAACAGGGTCCGGTAGTGGGTGCTGTTGCGAACCGCTTCGGGAAGTTCGACGGCGATGTTGGCCGACAGCGTGCGAAAGCCGTTGAAGACGTTCCACTCGAGCACCGGCGTGTTACCGGCCGCCATCAGCACCACCATGGTCTCGCCCACCGCGCGGCCGAGTCCGACCATGACGGCCGAGAAGATGCCGCTCATCGCGGTCGGAACCACGATGCGCACCGCCGTCTGCCACGAAGTGGCGCCGAGAGCCAAGGATCCCGCGCGCAGGTTGTCGGGAATGCTCGACAGCGCGTCTTCGGCGATGGTGTAGATGATCGGAATGACCGCGAAGCCCATCACGAAGCCGACTATCAGCGCGTTGCGCTGAACGTAGGTGCCGAGAAAGGCGCCGCGCAGATCGAAGCCGGCAAACGAGAGCCCCGCGGCAGCCGCGAGTGCGACTACGACGGCAACCAGCGACAGCGCGAGAAACCGCAGCAGGGCCTGCATCCCGGTGGCGCCGGGCAGCAATCGTTCGAAGGTTTCGGCGCGGCCCGCGATCAACACGCAAACCATCACCGAGACCGGTAGTGTCAGGATCAGCCAACCGCCGGTGGCGCCGCCACTGTTGCCGTCGAGCCACAGCTTGACGTCTGCGGCGAACAACCAGCGCTCTACCAGTGGCCCGACAAGGGCCGCGGCCACCACTCCGAGCACGAGCGCCGCGCCCGACAACGCAAAACGCCGGCCTTGCATTCGCGAACGCAAGCCCTGCGGAAACAGCTGCCAGAGGTGGGCACACAACAACAACACGAACGGTACGGTGGCGAGCGCGGCGAGGATTTCCGGCACGATCCCTTCGACCACCGGCGCGAACACCAGCGCCGCCAGGAAGCCGAGCACCACGCTCGGCAGACTCGCCATCAGTTCGATGGCGGGCTTGACGATCGCCTTGACCTCGGGCCTCAGGAACTCGCTGGTGTAGATCGCCGCCATCAGCGCTATCGGGACGCCGAACAGCATCGAATAGAACGTCGCCTTGAGAGTACCGAACACCAGCGGCCACAGGCCCAGCTTGGGTTCGAACTCGTCGGTTGCACTCGAAGACTGCCAGCTGTGTTCGGGACCCGCATATCCTTCGTACCAGACCGGCAGCGCCAGCGCGGCCCCGGACGCCTCGGGGTGCGGCGCATCGACGCTCGCGACCGAGAATTCTCCGTCCCAAACCACCAACGAATCGTCGTTGGGTGCCAGCGCCACGACGCCGACCGCACGTGACGCGCGGCTCGTGGTCTGCGCCAGCAAGCGGCCCGACGTGACGTTGAAGAGCCGTATCGTGCCGTCGCCGTATCCGACCGCGAGCGAGCGGGTCCTGGCCGACGAACCGAGCGCGGTGACCGGCGCCGGACCCTGCCCCAGATCGTGAGCAGGCAACAGGTGCTTGCCGTCGCCGGTACTCATCGCCGGCGCCGGCACCCGGAACCAGGCCTTGACGTTGCCCTTCGAATCGCCGGCAATCAGCGTGTTCTTGCCGTTGAGCCACGCGACCTGGGTCAGCCGCGCGGTCTCGTCCGCCAACAGATCCAGATTCTCGACGATCTTCAGCGATTCGAGATTGCTGACGTCGACCCGCACCGCGCGGCCGTCCTCCCACACCGCGATCGCACTGTTGCCGCCGCCGTGAAGCAACAGCCAGCGCGGCGGCCCTGCGGTGTGGCCAGGCTGAACGCTGATCTGCCCGGTTTCGATCTCGACGGTGTCCTGGCCGGTGAGCAGGTTGCGGGTCTTGGTCAAGCGCGTGACGCGCAGTACGCCGCGATCATCGAAGGAAGCCTCGACCGGCCCGGTCGGCGTTTCGGAAAAATCCACAGCCACGATCGCGGCACCTTCGGCGACCTGGATAGGTTCGTCGGCGGTCAACTCGAGCGCGTGCAATTCGAATTGATCCGTAGAAATGCGTCTGGCCATGCGGCCGTCGAAGACGAAAGACTCGCCGACACTGCGGCTGCGTTCCTCGGCGGGCATCGAGGCTACGTCGCGATACTCGGTGTGAGGCTCGGCGCGCACCAGGCGCGTGGTGCCGTCGGCGAATCCGAACAACGCGCGAGTCGACCGTACCGGAAACGCATACGCCGTCGGCGCGATCGGGAACGGCCTCAGTTCCGACAGCAATTCCCCGCCCCAGTCGCCGGCCCGATCGCCTTGGCCGGTTCCCGCCGCCAGCACTACGAAGCGTGCGGCCGAAGTATAGCCCCAGATCGTCGACAGCGTGTCGTCCTCGGCAGCGGCGATCACGCGTTCGTTCGCCGCAGCTTGGACGAGCGCGCGGCCGGCCGGCCGCGGCTGCCCGATGCTCGCGCTTCGAAACAACGGCGCGACCACCCAGACCAGAAACACGAACACCGTCGAGACCGCGACAATCGTCCCGATGCCGCCTGCGCGGATCAGGTTGCGCGCCAGGTTGTCGAAGAACTTCACCGACGGTCGGGTGCTGCGCCGGCGGCGAGGTCTGGAGACGACGTGTGACAACGGTGTGCACTGCCGGCGAACGCGCGTTGATGCGCATTCGCCGGCAGCCCATCAGCTAGTCGAGACCGAGGCTTTTTCTGTTCTGTTGGATCAAGGCCGGGGTGAGCGGGAAGAAGCCATCCTGCACCGCCACTTCCTGGCCTTGTCTGCTCAGCACGAAGCGCAGGAATTCGCGCCGGAGCGGATCCAGCGCGGTGCCGGGTTTGAGGTTCACGTAGATGTAGAGGAAACGCGACAGCGGGTACTGGCCGCTGTAGGCGTTCTCCGCCGTCGCTTCGATCGCCTTTGACGGCGGCGTCTTGGCCATCGGTACCGCGCGCACGTCGGCGGTCTTGTAGCCGACTCCGCTGTAGCCGATGCCGTAGCGGTCGCTGGCCACCGCCTGCACCACCGCCGAACTGCCGGGCTGCTCCTTGACCGTATCGCGGAAGTCGCCTTTGCCGAGCGCGTTCTCCTTGATGTAGCCGTAGGTACCCGAAGCCGAGTTGCGGCCGTAGAGGCTGATCGGCTTGTTGGCCCACTCGCCGCTCAGGCCGAGATCTCCCCAGGTGTTGATGCTCTCGACACCGGAGTTGCGGGTCTTCGAGAAGATCCCGTCGATCTCCTTCAGCGAGAGCCTCTTGATAGGGTTGTCCTTGTTCACGTAGATGGCCAGCAGATCGATGCTGGTCGCCATCTTGGCCGGTTCGTAGCCGAAGGTGTTCTTGAACTCCGCGGTCTCGGCGTCCTTCATCTCGCGGCTCATGGTGCCGAACTGCGCGGTCCCGGCCACCAGCGCCGGCGGTGCCGTCGACGAGCCCTTACCCTCGATCTCGATTTGCACGTTGGGGTAGAGTTTCTTGAAGCCCTCAGCCCAAAGCGTCATCAGATTGTTCATCGTGTCGGAGCCCATGCTCTTGAGAGTGCCGGAGACTCCCTGGACCGGAGCATAGGGCGCTATCGACGGATCTACCGCCACCTGGGCGCCGGCGCTGCCGGCGATCAGCAATGCGGCGGCGGCAGTGGTGAACAACAAACGGGAACGTTTCACGCTTCAATCTCCTGTCGGTTTGTTCTCCGCCCCTCCCGGGCCCACGTTGCGACGGGCCGGGAGGAGCGGAGCGGGGAACGGATGAAAACCGTGGGACCGCGATCCCACGCGTGGAAAAGCGGCTGCGCTCAGAAGTCGGCCTGGACCCGGGTCTGGAAGATGCTGGCGCTACCGAGGTCTTTCGTGTCCGAGTACACGTAGTTGAACATCATCCGCATGTTGGGATTCCACTCCCAGTTCAGACCGGCCGTTACGTCGGAGACTTTGCCGCCGTGGACGTCGGCGTCGTTGAGGTCGAGGGACGAGTAGCGCACCAGCAATTCCCAAGCTCCCAAGCCGCCCGCCTGAAATAGGTTGCGTTTGGGCTTGACGCGCTCGAAGTCGCCTTCGGTGGGCTTGTAGGTGCGGCTCTCGCCGGTCAGCCAGTAGCTCGCGTAAACGTAGTAGCCGCTGAAGTTCGGATCCCCCCCGGTCTTCGAATTGACCGCCGACATGTCCCATTCCCCCTGCAAGCAGAACGGGCCGTAGACGAACGCCACCTCGGGACCGAACACCATCTGGCTGTCGGCCGGAAGTTCGCCGGTATCGACGACGTAAGGCGCCACGTGCGACTCGGGGCGCTGGCGGATCTGAATTGACTTCTTGGCGTTTCGATAGCTGGCGTTGAATCCGACGTGCAGCAACTGATTCTCGGCGGCGTACCACGGCAGGCCCGTGAGGCGGCCCGTGACCGCGTAGACTTCCTTGTTGTCGCTGTTGCCGCCGTCGTCACCGTCGACGAAGACGCCGGCCGCGTACGTCATCCGTTCATCGAGCACGGAGTTCAGGAAGGAAACGCCCGGATTGCGGCTCGGTGCAAAAATGGTCGAGAGCCCCTGCTCCATGAACTCGTCGTACTTGCTGCTGGTGAGTTCTTCGATGCTGAACGCTTCTTTGACCTGGCCCAGCTTGAGATCTCCGACGAAAGGAAGCCCGTTGATCCCGATGTACATGTCCTTGACGTTGGCCTTGGAGCCGACGAACTCGTACTGGGACTTGAATACGAAGCGTTCGTAGATCAGCCCTTCGAGTTCGAGCCTCGCGCGCCTGAGTTCGGTCTCGTCCTTGAAGCTTCCCACAGCGTCTTCGAGGTCGGAATCGGACCCGAGAAAGGCCGCGTCATACTGTATGCGGCCGCCGAGCTTGAGCTTGAAATTGCCGTCCGCCGTCTCCATGCGGATACCGTCTTTCCAGAAGACTTTGAACGTCGTGTCCTGTGCCGCGGCGCCGTGCGCACCCAGCACCATCGCCCCGGCGCAGATCGCCCCGGGAACCCATCTCTTCATCATACTGGTACTCCTTTGCGAATCGGTCTGTTTATTGATCGGCCTTCCGGTCAAACCCGTAGTCGAACTTCGGGTCCCTCTTCAGCCACACCTACCCCGGCCGCGTCAGGATCATGTAAGAAAAATGTTAGGGTTTGACTAATTCGGACCTGCGCAGCGAATCAGCCGAAAGCTCGCTCAGGCAGCCGGCAATCGCATCGAGAAGGTAGTACCGGCGCCCGGCTTGCTCTCGACCGAAACGCTGCCGCCCTGCGCCGCCGCGATGTGCTTGACTATCGCCAGCCCCAGGCCGGTCCCGCCGAGTGCGCGGCTGCGGGCCTTGTCGACCCGATAGAAACGTTCGAACAGGCGCGGCAGGTGCTCGGCATCGATTCCTGCGCCGTGATCGCGCACTCGCACCACGGCATCGGATCCTTCGCACTCGGCGAGGATCTCGACGGTCGCGCCGGGATCGGAATACTTGATCGCGTTGTCGATCAGGTTGACCAGCGCTTGTTCGACCAGCGCGGCGTTGATCCGCGCGCCGACGCCGGGCTGACACTGCGCAACCACGGTAACGCCCTTCTGCTCGGCCTTCAGCGCACAGACCTCGATGGCGCCCGCCACCACCGCGTCGATCGAGACCGGCGCGCGATCGATCGAGCACTGCTCGGACTCCTGTTCCACACGCGAAAGCAACAGCAGGTCGTCGATGATGGCTCCCAGACGGTCGGACTGGCGCGAAGCGATCTCGACAAAACGGCGCGCGTTGGCCGCATCGTCGATGGCACCGGCGAGCAGCGTCTCGAGAAAGCCCTTGATCGACGTGATCGGGGTTCTCAGTTCGTGCGAAACGTTGGCGACGAAATCGCGGCGCACGGTCTCGAGCCTGCGAAGGCGGGTGACGTCGTTGAGCACCACGACCACGCCGATGCGCTCGCCTGCGTGGTCGCGCACCGGGGCACCGTGGGCCTGCACGGAGCGCGCGTCGTCGCCGTGCATCACGATGTCGCGTTCGGCCGCCTCGCCGGTCGCGATCACATCGGACACGAAACGTTGAAGCTCGGCGTTACGCGCAACCTCCTGGATGCTGCGGCCGATCGCCTGACGGGCGTCGATGCCGAGCAGGCCGGCAGCGGCTGCGTTGAGTGCCATCACCCGTTCGCCCCGGTCCACCGCCAGCACGCCCTCGACCATGCTCGCGAGCACAGCCTCCTGCTCGTTGCGTTCAGCGACCAGCGCGCGGATGCGCGCGTCGAGTTCGACGGCGCTGCGATGCATGGCGTTGGCCACCCTGGCAATCTCGACCGAGCCGCCCACCGGAACCGGCGCGGTGACGTCGCCGCGCGCGTAGCGATCGGCGCTGCCTTCCAATTCCTCGAGCGGGCGGGTTATTCTCCGCGTGGTCCACAGACCGAGCAGCGCTGCAACGAGCAGAACCGCCAGCGCCGCGGCCGCCGATCGCAGGTACAAACTGCGCAGCGCCGCTTCGACCGCCTCCAGGGCCAGACCGGTGCGAACGACACCTATGACGCGGTCTCCGGAAAAGACCGGCCGCGCCGCGTACATCATCGGCCGCTCCACCGTATCGCTGTAACGGATCGCGGTGCCGGAGGTTCCTCCCAGAGCAGCGGCGATTTCGGGCCGGCGCGCGTGGTTGTCCATCAGCGCGGGATCCTTGTCAGATTCTCCGAGCACCACACCGTCGGCGCCAACGATGGTCACGCGCATGGCTGCCAGGACGCCCAGACGTTTGGCGATCGGATCGATCTGCTCGCGCCGCGGCTGTCGCAGCCGCTCGCCGAGCACTTCCTCGACCAGCGCCGCGCGCGCTGTGAGTTCCGCCTCGGTGCGCTGCAGATGAAAGTCGTGAAGCAGCAGCGACGCCTGCCATGTCAGCGCGCCGAGCGCGACCGCGACCAGCACCAACAGCGGCAGCGCGATCTGCCGGCGCAGCCGCGCACGCGCCATCGTCACTCCTTGAAGCGGTAACCGACGCCGCGCACGGTCTCGATCAGGCCGCCGAAACCGCCGAGTTTGCGCCGCAGAGCGACGATCTGCACGTCGACCGCCCTTTCGGTCACCGGATAGTTGTCACCACGAATGCCATCGACGATCTGGTAACGCGTGAACACCCAGCCGGGCCTGCGCGCCAGGAAATGCAGGATGCGAAATTCGGTGTTGGTCAGAGCGACCTCGTCGTCTCCGGCGACCACCTGGTGGCGGCCCGGGTGGATCTCCAGATCGTGGATCCGGATCGCCTGGTCCTCGGTGGGGATGCGGGTCTTGCGCCGCCGCAACACGGTCTTCAAACGCGCTGTCAGCACTTTGGTGCTGAAGGGTTTGGTGACGTAGTCTTCTGCGCCGAGTTCGAGGCCCATAACGATGTCGGCCTCGTCACCACGCGCAGTCACCATGACCACCGGGATAGACGCCGTGGCCGGTTCGGCCTTGAGAGCCTTACACACCTCGAGACCGTTCATGCCCGGCAGCATCAGATCGAGAAGAACCAGATCGGGCTGACTTCGTCTGGCCGCGTCGAGCCCCTTCTCGCCGGTTGCCGCCACTACGACGCGATATTTCTCGGACTCCAGGTTGTAGCGGATCAACTCGGCGATATCGTCTTCGTCTTCGACGACCAGAATAGTCTCTTGTTCCATTACGCGCACTTGTCGCACAAGGCCGACCGATTGCAACGGTTTCGCATCGACTTCCTGGTTAGTTTTCGGTTAGCGGCCCGTTGGAAATGGCCCTCGAGTGCGGAGCTGGCGACGCGCGAGTATCACGCCTGTATGCTGGGTCTCGCCCCTCGCCAGCTCGAAGCTCGTTGCGTGCGCCCCCCCTCTCGAGAAACTACGCCCGCCGGAGCGGACTGCTGATGGCAGTCAGGCCGCCTACAGTTTCATCCATACGGGTGCGCCTACCCATGTAAACTCGCTACGACTTCTACGCCTCCGTTCGCGGCTTTTCGCGCGCGCCTTGCATCTGGGCCATTTTGAACGGGGCCACGACGCTTTTTGAGTCTGTTGAGATCCGGCGGCTCGAGGCGACTGCTCGAAGTTGTCGTGCGCGACTGGCTCCGCAAAGCGGGAGCGCTTAGGATGACTGCACACCAGCGGGTTCGCGCAGTGCGCGAGCCGGGAGGATTCGCTCATGCAGAGTCTCGCCGCCCGTTTCAGTCTTTTCACATCTGCCGTGGCCATCGGCGCTCTCGGTCTGTTGCTGTCGGCCGCTCCCTCGGCGGCTTGCCCCGGCTGCGAAGCCGGTGCGGCGTGCGCCGACGCTGCGGCTTGTGCCAAGGGCACGCCCGGCACCAAGTGTTCGGCCTGTGCGAACGGCGCGGCGTGTCCGGATAGCGCGGCGTGTGCCAAGGGCGCGGCGTGCGAGAAATGCGGCAAGACGGGCCAAGCGAAAGCCGACGCGCCGTGTCCGTGTGCGGCCGCGGCCGCCGCTGCGGCCGCGCAACCGGCAGCGCCGCAGACGGCCGGCCAGCCTGCCGAGACCGCTCCGGCTGCGCCAACTGCCAAGCAGCGCGCTTACATCGATCCGGCCACCGGCCAGCTCACCGCCCCGCCGGCCGGTGAAGGCGCCGCCGCCGCTGCCGCGATGCCCGCGCCGCGCGTCAGCGGAGCGGTCGAGCAGGTTCCAGCCCCGGGTAGCGGCGTCAAAGCCCAACTCGGCGAAGGCTTTCGCGCCAACGCCACGGCCGAGCGCGGCGCCGACGGCAAGGCCCACGTCAACTGCGAACACGGAGCCGCGGGCGCGGCCGCAAAGCCCGCGCCGGCCGGGCCCGCTCGCTGAAACGGCACGACTCTGCGACGCTCCACCAGCCCTTCGACTTGAGCCCGCGCCGGCCCGCTGAAACAGCACGGCCGCAAGCCTCGAGAGCTTCGCAGCCCCGGCAACAGCCGGCGCAGCTTTCCGCAAGTTTGCGAATGGCCGGCCCAGGCGGTCCGCTGCGGCCCCCGGCAACCGCGCATAGCTTCGGCCATTTCGTGCCCGCTCGCAGCGACCGCGTCGAGGCGTGCGATGGCACGCTCGGTGCTACGAGCCATCTCGTAGTAGTGGGCAAGAGCGCACGGCTCGGACAATCAGGGGGGCCGGGCAGCGGGCGGAACGACAAGACTCGCCGGACGCGAACGCCGTGAGGCAAGGCGGCCGGTGCCGGTCACCGTCCCTCGCCCTGGCCGATACCGACGACGTGCGCTCGACTCTTGGTATGCGGTGCGTCTGACTCTTCCCGGAGCCAGCCAGAGTCAGGCGGCCGTGGCGCGGCCGGAGATATCCTCTCCGACCGCGCCTTTTTTTACTCGCCGCCGCGGCACTCGAGACGCCCGCGGTGCAGACCGGTCCGGACTCGAGGCGGACGCCGTGCTAGGCCCAAGTGTATAGCCGTGCCATGTACCGTGGAGTTCAGACGCGGTCCGTTCTTGGCCGTCGTCCGAAACGGCCGGTTCGGCTCACGCCGCCTGCTCAGCAGAGCGAACGGCGATCTGATCGGAGTCACGGACGGCTCGCACTTCGTTTTCTGACAGCGTCACCACCGCCTGCGTGTGTCCGGAAGCGCGCACGAACTCGACCTCGACACCATCCGGCTCATAGACCTCGACGACAGCACCAAGATCGCCGGTCCGTAGCCCATGCTCGGGCAAGTCGCGTGTGAGTACGACGGTATCGAGTAGCCGGTGCTTCATCTCTTCTCTCCCGGGTACGCGGTCACGAAGCGCGGTGCATCCTCTCCCCAGCGAACAATCCAGGCCGTCACGACAGACACTGGCTCACCCGACTGTGCCTGGAGGGTACCATGGACCTCGTACTTCTGCCCATACTGGGTCTGCTCGCCGAACGTCGCCTCCCCGCCAGCTGCAACGCCTCGCAAGTCGGCCTCCAACTGCTGCCAAGTGTCCACCGAGTACCCTAGGCTCTCGAAGAACACGGCTTTGAACCGTCCCACAGGGTGCTCTCGTGACAGTAGATAATCCCGCACTTTGGCAGCGTCGATCCGCGCTCGTTCCGCCCCCGGAAGTTTCACCGCTCAACTCTGACACGTCGCGCTTTCCTCGTCGACACGCCACGTCCACCGTCGCCAGCCGAATGCCAAGCCTCAGCCGCCGCGAGCGCAGCGAGCAACGGCTGCAAGTCAGAAACGTCGCAAGGGGCGTGCCGCGTCCGACGCGGCCGACGGGTCGTCGTGGACAGAGTGCTACAGGTCGAGGTCTTCGATCTTGCGGTACAACGACGACAGACTGATGCCGAGCAGATCGGCGGCTTTGCGTTTGTCGCCGTCACAGCGTTGCAGCACGTTCGAAAGGTGTCCGCGTTCGTAGAACCGGATAGCGCCCTTGAGTTCGTCGCCGACGAACGCCCCCTCGGCGGCTGACGTCGCGGCCACGCGGTCGGGCAGATCGGCGGTCGTGATCCAGTCGCCGGAGCCGACGATCATCGCGTGCTCGATGACGTTGTCGAGTTCCCGGATGTTGCCCCGCCACGGCATCCGCAGCAGCGCTTTCATCGCGGTGTTGTCGACTCCCTTGAAGTGGCGGTTCATCTCTACGTTGTGACGCCGGACCAGAAACTCGATCAACGTAGGGATGTCTTCGCGGCGATCGCGCAGCGCGGGGATCTCGATTCCGAAGACGTTGAGGCGGTAGGAGAGGTCCTCGCGGAAGGTTCCGTCCTGGGCGCACTTCTCGAGATCGCGATTGGTCGCCGCGATGATGCGCACGTCGACCTTGATCGGGGTCGCGGCGCCCACCGGGATGATCTCCTTCTCTTCGATCGCGCGCAGCAACTTGACTTGCAGCGACATCGGAAGCTCTCCGATCTCGTCGAGGAAGATCGTGCCGCCGCGCGCGCGGTGGAACAGGCCTTCGTGCGAGGTGATGGCGCCCGTGAACGCCCCTTTGACGTGGCCGAAAAGCTGACTCTCCAGCAGCGTCTCGGGAATCGCGCCGCAATTGACCGGCAAGAATATCTTGTCCCGGCGCTCACTCTCGCGGTGGATTCCGCGCGCGACGACTTCCTTGCCGACGCCGCTTTCGCCGGTGATGAGCACCGTCGAGATGGTCGGCGCCACCTTGGCGATCATCGCCATGATGTTCCTCATCGCCTTGCTCTCGCCGATGAGATTCTCGATGTCGTAGCGCGATTCGACCTCGCGTCTGAGGTACTGGATCTGCCAGGCCAGTTCGCGGCGTTCGAGCAGGCGTCCGACCTTGGCCAGCACGTCTTCGTAGACCAGCGGCTTGATCATGTAGTCGTGCGCGCCCTGGCGCAGCGCTTCGACCGCGGTCTCGACACTCGCGTAGGCCGTCATCAGTATCACCAGAGTCTGGGGACACAGGCGGCGCACCTCGCGCAGCAACATCACGCCGTCGATCTCGGGCATGCGCAGGTCGGTCAGCACCAGGTCGAATTCGGCGGTCTGCAGCAACGCCGACGCTTCCTTGCCGTCGACCGCGCGCGTGACGTCGTAGCCTTCGTCGGTGAGGACGTCGGCCAGACTCTCACGACTTGCCACCTCGTCATCGACCACCAGGACCGATCCCCGCATCGCAATCATCGTCGAACGCTCCTGTGGACGGAGCGACGCCACCGCCGCCCCGTCGTTGACACGTTTGGTGAGCAGTGCGAAGCAGTACCCATGGAAAACCTAGTGGATCTCATAGGCCTCGACGTACCCGAATTCGAGCGACGAATGCGGTTCTTCGAGTTTACCGACGACGATCGCGCGCGACTCGCGGAGATCTCCAAATTCGTCGAGGAAATCGCCGGCGAGATGGTCGATCGTTTCTACGAACGGTTGTCGGCGTTCCCGGAAACCGCGCTGTTTCTCCGGGAACCGCAGTTGATCCAACACCTCGAACAAGTTCAACGCGCCCATTTCGTGCAACTGTGTACCGGCCCTTACGACACCGCGTACCTCGAGAGCCGGCTGCGCGTCGGTGTGTCGCACGCCCGAATCGGACTCTCGCCGCAGTGGTACCTCGGAGCCTATCTGATCCAGATGCGGCTGGCGGGACACAGGCTCTTCCAACGCTACGGTTCCGACCCCGAGCGCGTCGAGAGCTACCTGGACTCGCTGTGGAAGATCGTCGCGCTCGACATCGCGCTGGCCACCGACGCCTACATCTACGGCGGCTACATCGAGCGATCGCTGGCCGAGGTCCACGCCTACGAAGCCGAACGGGCGCGCGAGACGCTCGAAGCCAAACAGGGAGAAGAAGAAAAACGGCAGGAACTCCTCAGCATGGTGGTGCACGACATCCGCAGTCCGGTCACCGCGATGATGGCGACCGCGCGCGCTGGACTGCGACGCTTTCGCGATCGCGCCGAGCCGCCCGGCAAGCAGTTCGACCTGATTGAGTCGAGCGGACAGAACGTCCTGCACATCATCGACAACATCGTCACGCACGCACGTGCGCCGGGCGGAGACCTGCCGCTTATCCCCGAACGCTTCAACGTATCCGATCTGGTGCGCGAGTGTGTCGATCAACTGTTGCCTTTCGCTCAACAGACCGCGCACACACTGACGGTCCGCGACCTGGAAACCGTGTTCGCCAAGCGTCTGGACCGGGTGCTGGTACGGCGCGTCGTCTCCAACCTGCTGGTCAATGCCTGCCGCCACACACCGGCCGGAGGCCACATCGTGGTGTCCTGTTCGCTGCCGGAAGCCGGCCGCTGCCGTATCACCGTCACCGACGACGGTCCCGGCCTGCCATTGCAAGTGCAGACGTCGATCTTCGGTGACGGACCGCTGCCTACCCGCAAGGGCGGCGCAGCCTACGTCGACAGCGGCCTGGGACTGCCGTTCTGCCGCCTGGCCTGTCACCGAATGGGCGGATCGATCTCGATCGAACCTACCGGAGAACGCGGCACTCGCTTCGTAGTCGCGCTGCCGACCGATTGAGCGCGAGCTCCGATCCGCCGCGGGCGTAGCGTTCACCCGAGAATGAGTTTGCCGGCGCCGACTTCTTGCGGAGTGACGATGCGGCTGGAGGCCTGACGCCGCATCTCGCGCGCTTCTTCTATCATGCGATCGACGCCTGCCTGGATCGCGCTCGGAAACTTTTCGATCGCCTCGGCCAACGTCGCGGCTTCGACCGGCGCATGCACGGGCACCAGACCTTGAGGAGTCAGAATCTGCGTTTCAGCGGTAAACAGCAGCGGGCGGCCGGGGTCGACGCTGCCGTCCACCGTGACCGGAACCAGACGGCGGATCGAGGCTACCCGCAGGTCAGAGTAAACCTCCTCACGGTAGAGATTGGTGGTGTCCACTTTGAGGTCATCGAGCTTGATCGCATCGCTCACTTCGCGTTCTCCCGGGACCGCGCCTGAGACGCCGTCCGGCGTAGGGGTAGGACATGCAGCAAGCCGAGTCGAGCCGCGGCGCCCACTCCAGTCCGTAAGACCTGACGCGTGGCCAGATGCCGCAGGATACCGCGAGATACTGGAAGATACGGGTGCAACCCGGCGCGTGCACTTGGAGCGGCCCGCGCTTGGTCAGGCCGGTTCGGCCGGAGGGCCCGAATTGCGCAACGGAACGTGCAGCCGCGGTCGCGGCGTGGGTTGCAGCGCTTTGAACACCGCACGGTACATGCGCTCGAAACGCAGCGCTTCCCAACGGTCGAAGTTCATCATCTCGCCGTAGGTCAGGTGACGCTGGCGGTCCCAGGTCGTGTGCCAGCCTCCGCTCACGCTCACCACTACCGGAGCCTCGACCTCGGGGTACTGGTCGGCGGTGATGTCGATGTGGTGCTGGTTTACGCACAGCCAGACGTGGGACTGCCAGAAATTCCCGTTGCCGCCGCCTCGTTCGGCGTGCACGAAGGTGACCAGAGGTACCTGCAGTTCGGTGACCAGAAAACGCGCCAGCAGTTGCGAACTCTGCTTGCAGCAACCGAGCGGGAAACGGCTCATGACGCGCGCGTGGCGGCGCAGATTGCTACGCTCGATTGCTCGACGGAACTCGAGGGCCACCAGGGCCAAGTCTTGGGTCGTCAGCAGGTTACGTCGTCGCATCTCATCTCGTTTAGCGGTGGCGCCCGGCGGTCACTCGCGGCTGCGTCCGGCGGGTCGCCCGTCACGGGCTCGCCGCCGCAGTAGCTGTCACGCCCGGGTTCGCGTTTGTACCGGGTCTGCGCTCGTTAGGCTATAGCTGACGCGCAAAATCCGATTCTTGGGAAGCCCTTAGCGCGAACTTCCCAGGCCTGCCACCGCTGCGATCCTCGCGGGTGGCTGCTCGCGGGCCGCGACCCAGGTACGGGTTCTCGACTTTTTGCAGCCAAATCAGCAGTTCCCGAGCGTCGGCCGCGTGGCTTGCACGACCCATGGCACAACCGTTGCTTATGTCTGCTTCGGCCAGGAGTAGATTTCGCTTTGGCACAGGCTAGCCCGGCAACTGTTGCCGGGCTGGGGGTCCGCGTCGCAAATGGGAACGCGGCGGCGACGCGGACCCTCGCTTTTTCTCTTTCCCTTCCCGTAATGATCGGACACGCGAGCCGAGCGCGGCCTCGGCGTTGCCAACCCCGCGTGGAGACCGCTTCGCGAGTGTGTCACAGTCGCCGCCAGCACAGGGCCCCAGCGAGGATCCCCACGCCTCTGAGCATGCAAGGAAAGCCGCGACAGGAACCAACCCCCAAGCGAGTCCTGGTCGCCAGCCCGCGCGGCTTTTGCGCCGGGGTCTCCTACGCGATCGAGATCGTCGACTTGGTTCTCGACCAGTACGGTCCTCCCGTCTACGTGCGTCACGAGATCGTACACAACCGCCACGTCTGCGATCGGCTGCGGGCTCGCGGGGCGGTTTTCGTCGATGATCTCGCCGAGGTCCCCACCGGCAGCCTGCTGATCTACTCGGCACACGGAGTATCGCCTGCGGTACGCAGTTCGGCCGCCGAGCGCGGCCTGCGCGTAATCGACGCGACCTGTCCGTTGGTGACCAAAGTGCACCTGGAAGCACTGCGATTCGCGCGCCAGGACTATCAGATCCTGCTCATTGGGCACCGCGGCCACGTCGAAGTAGAGGGTACGCTTGGTCACGCCCCCGACCGCATGCACCTAGTGGAGACCGCCGAAGACGTGGAGAAGCTGCAGTTGCCGACCAGCGAGCGCGTCGCCGTGGTCACCCAGACCACCCTGTCGGTCGACGACACGCGCGACGTGATCGAGGCCATCCGGCGCCGTTACCCCGCAGCGCGCACTCCGGACAAGGACGACATCTGTTATGCCACCCAGAATCGCCAGACCGCGGTCAAGGAACTGGCCAGAACCAGCGAGTTGGTACTGGTGATCGGTTCACCGACTTCGAGCAACGCCAATCGTCTGGTCGAAGTCGCCAAGAACAGCGGCGTCGACGCGCGCCTGATCGAATGCGCCAACGACATCGATCCGGACTGGCTCGCCGGCCGTTCATCGGTGGGGCTCACGGCCGGGGCATCCACTCCCGAGTCGCTGGTCCAGGAGACCATAGATCGGCTGCGCCGGCTCGGTTGCACGCACGTGAGCGATCTGGAAACGGCGCGAGAGAATGTGACCTTCGCGCTTCCGCAGGAACTGCGCGACAAGAAAGTCTTGGCTTCGCGACACCCTGCGCCGCGCCCCTGACGGCGGCTCGCGACGCGAGAGTGCCGGAGCTACAATTCTTGGTCGCGCCGATCGCGCTGGGGATCGGCGCAAGGCCAATCAATCAATGAAACGACGGCGTCTCGGTCAAAGCGGCCTCACGGTTTCCGAAATCTGTATCGGGACGATGACCTTCGGGGTCCAGGCCGACCAGGACCAGAGCCACGCCATCCTCGACCGAGCCTTCGACGCCGGAGTGAACTTCCTCGACGTCGCCGAGATCTACCCGGTACCGCCGTCACCCGAGTACGCGGGCCGCAGCGAAGAAATTGTCGGCGCGTGGCTGCGCGGCCGGCCGCGCGACTCGGTCATCGTCGCCACCAAGGTTGCAGGGCCCAGCGGCGGCTGGTTCATCGCGCCGGTGCGATCGGGCAACACCAGCCTCGACCGCCACTCGATCCAGCGTGCGGTCGAAGCCAGCCTGCGGCGGCTCGGCACCGACTACATCGACCTCTACCAGACCCACTGGCCGGACCCCGACCTACCGTACGAAGAAACCCTGGCGGCTCTCGACGAACTCGTGCGCGCGGGCAAGGTGCGTGCGGTCGGGTGCAGCAACGAAAGCGCGTGGGGTCTGATGAAGAGCCTCGGCGTCTCGCAAATGCACGATCTCGTCCGCGTGCAGACCGTCCAGAACAACTTCAGCCTGATGCACCGCCGTTTCGAGGACGAACTCTCGCGCGTGTGCAAGCGCGAGAAGATCAGCCTGCTGCCGTACAGTCCGCTCGGAGGCGGCATACTGTCGGGCAAGTACCGGAACGGCAACTGGCCCGACGGCGCGCGCTTCTCGAACTACCGCCACAACACCGGCCGCGGCTCGCACATGGTGCAGCGCTTCGTCAACGAGCGCACCGGCGCGACCTTCGACCGCATGGCCGAAATCGCCCGCAAGGAAGGAATCGCGCCGAGCACGTTTGCGATCGCCTGGACCCTGACCCGCGACTTCGTCGGTTCGACCATCATCGGCGCCACGCGCGCGGAACAACTCACCGACACCCTCGCGGCCGCTTCAGTCGAACTCTCCGCGGAAGCGGTCGCGGCAGTCGACGATATCAGTAGAGACATTCGCTATCCGATGGAGTAAATGAGACGAAATCGCAGCCTGACGGGAGCGACCGGCCTACGAGCCGGAAAGAGCGCAGCAGGAGGAGGGCAGCAATGAGGGCAAAGACGGCCGTCTGCGGGTTGGTGCTGCTGCTCGTCGCCCGCGCGGCCGGTGCCGCGGTCCCTGGCGGCGCTGTACTAGGCACTGTCGATCCCGGTGCGAAGGCAGAGAAGTACGCAGCAGTCGTGCTCGACAGCGACACCGGCGTGGTTCTCTACGAACGCAACGCCGATTTCCCCCGCTACCCGGCCTCGCTCACCAAGATGATGACCCTCTACCTGACCTTCGACGCGCTGAAGGCAGGACGGATCAAACTGACGGATCGATTGCCGGTGTCCGAACACGCGGCTTCGCGCGATCCCTCGCGCCTCGGTCTCAGTCCCGGCAGTACCCTGATGCTCGAGGACGCGATCCAGGCGATGACGACGAAATCTGCCAACGACGCCGCCTGCGTGGTCGGCGAGGCTCTGGCCAAGGGCAGCGAGGCCCGCTTCGCCGAAATGATGACCGCCAAGGCCCACGACCTCGGCATGAAACATTCGACGTTCCGCAACGCCTCGGGCCTACCCGAAAGCGGGCACGTCAGCAGTGCGCTCGACCTGGCGGTGCTGGCGCGCGCACTGGTGCGCGACTTCCCCGAGCAGTACCACTTTTTCTCGGTGCCGAGTTTCGATTTCGCAGGTAAGCGCTGGCCGAATCAGAATCGTTTCCTTCGTACCTACCCGGGCGCCGACGGACTCAAGACCGGCTACATCGATTCGTCGGGCCACAACCTTGCAGCATCTGCCGTACGCGGCGGCAAGCGTCTCATCAGCGTAGTGCTCGGCGGCAACACGATGCGCTGGACACGCGATTACGCCTCGCAGCTTCTCGACCTCGCCTACGCGGGTATCGGTCCTGAATTCGTCATGCTCGCGAGTGCCTCGAGTGCGCCCGCGCAAGCGGCCGGCGCGGTCGCCGACGCCGCGACCGCTCCCGGCGCGGCCGTCGCCGCACCGGTGGCTGCTCCAGCAGCATTGGCACCCACTGCTGCTGCAAAGACGACAACGGCACCAGCCGCAGCAACATCGGCGGCGGCGCCGCCGATCCCCTCCGCATCGCGCTCGGCAGCCACCGAAACCTTGCTCGCCAAGGACAAGACGCCTCAACCTCAGCACGACGCGGCTAAACCGACCGACGCCGCGACCGCACAGACGCCGCAAGCCCCGAGCGCCAAGGACAAGACGCCTCAACCTCAGCACGACGCGGCTAAACCGACCGGCGCCGCGACCGCACAGACGCCGCAAGCCCCGAGCGCCAA
>Ga0172370_10003180_pt1 | contig 22998 bp, 11 predicted proteins | sample LakKiv5m_FD_114538 | JGI IMG/M metagenome (GOLD analysis project Ga0172370, IMG submission 114538) | Freshwater microbial communities from Kabuno Bay, South-Kivu, Congo - kab_022012_11.5m | ecosystem: Environmental > Aquatic > Freshwater > Lake | place: Democratic Republic of the Congo...
CGGCGCGGCAGCAGGCGCGTGCGGTGGCCGATCGCGTGGTCGGGGAGCCGCCGCTGCGACGCGATCCGATGCGCGAGGACGGCACATGGATCGATCGCAGCTTCGGCCACGAACCGGCGTCCGAACATCCCCACGACACGTTCGGCGACGGGGCTCCGGCGCGCGCGACGCACCCGACGTTCGGCTCCGGGCGCGTGCTGGAGATCGTCGGTCACGGGGCCGAAGCGAGGGTCACGGTGCAGTTCGCGTCTGTCGGCGTGAAGAAGGTCCTGGCCCGATTTCTATCGTTCGGGTGACGCGACGCGTTGACATGAGGCGCGCCGGCACGGAAACTCGCGCTCGTACAGACGGTCGCCGTCGGCAGGAGCGGATGATGGGATTCCTCAATGACATGGCTGCGAAGCAGCTCGGCAAGCTCCTCGCTTCCGACACCACGATGAAGGTGCTGTCGAACCCGCAGGTTCAGCAGGTCATGATGAAGGCGATCAACATGCGCTCCGAGGTCCGCGAGACCGTGGGGAAGCAGGTCAAGGCCTTCGCGTCCGCGTTCGACCTCGTCACGCGGGAGGACGTCGCCACGCTCAAGAAGAAGATGCGCGACATGGAGAACACGATCGACGATCTGCGCGCGGAGCTCGAAGCCTCGCACGACGGCCCGCAGGAGACCACGCCCAAGGGCGGCGACGAGGCAACCGACGCGAAGAAGCCGGCGCGCAAGCGGAAGTAGTCGATGGCGCTGCGGACCATTCGCACCTGGCCCGATCCCGTGCTCAAGGAGACGTGCGCGCCGGTCGTCACCTTCGACGCGGCGCTGCACGCGCTGCTCGATGACCTGGTGGAGACCATGTACAACGGCAACGGGATCGGCCTCGCGGCCAATCAGGTGGCCGAGAAGGTGCGCGTCTTCGTGGCCGACGTGCCGCTGCCGACCGAGGAGGGCGAGGAGCCGCGATCGACGGGCGTCATCGAGATCGTCAACCCGACGATCCTCGCGCGGCGCGGCGAGGTGCGGGTCGAAGAGGGCTGCCTGAGCTTCCCCGGCGTCAATGAGAACGTCAATCGTTCCGCGGAGATCGACGTCGAGTTCCAGGATCGCGAGGGGCGTCACAAGCGGCTCACGGCGCGCGGGCTCGTGGCGATCTGCATCCAGCACGAGTTCGACCACTTGGACGGCATCACGTTCATCGACCGCCTCTCGCCGCTCAAGCGACGGCTCGCGATGAAGTCCTACGCGCGCGCGCAGGCCGAGCGGGCGCTGGAGGACATGCCGGAGGTGCCGCGGATCAAGGTGAAGCGGCGCGAGGCGTCGGAGCGCGGCAGATAGCCGGTCGGGTCGCGCCGCGGTGCCGCTCGGTCGAGGGAGGGTGGCGATGGGCGCGAGAATGCGAATCATCTTCATGGGGTCTCCTGCGTTTGCGGTGCCGTCGCTGCGGGCGGCGACGCGCGCCGGCGAGGTGGTCGCGGTCGTGACGCAGCCGGATCGGCCGGCAGGGCGCGGCAACGTGCTCGCGGAGCCGGCCGTCAAGCGAGCGGCGCGGGAGCAGGGGATCCCCGTGATGCAGCCGGCGAAGGTGCGGACGCCGGAGTTCGCCGAGGCGCTGCGCGCTCTCTCGCCCGACGTGATCCTCGTGGCCGCGTACGGGCGGATCCTGGTGCCCGCGGTGCTCGAGCTCCCGCGCGCGGCGTGCCTGAACGTGCACGCCTCCCTGCTGCCGCGCTGGCGCGGGGCCTCGCCGGTCACGCGCGCGATAGCGGCCGGCGACAAGACGACCGGCGTGTGTCTGATGCGAATGCAGGCGGGGCTCGACACGGGGCCGGTGTACGCGCGCGTCGAGGTGCCGATCGGAGCGGAGGACACGACGGACTCGCTCGAGGAGGCGCTCGCGCTGGCTGGCGCGTCGCTGGTCGAGGACCGGATCGAGGCCGTGGTACGCGGCGAATTGCCCGCCGTGCCGCAGTCCGAGGAGGGGGTTACGCTCGCGCCGCCGCTCGACAAGGTCGACGGACGGACCGATTGGACGAGGCCTGCCGCGCTGATCCGGGACCACGTGCGGGCCATGTTCTCGTGGCCTTGCGCGTTCACCGAGGTCCCGTGCGGCGGCGCGCAGGCCGAAATCTGGAAGATCTTCCCCGGGGTGCGTGTCGAGCCGAGCGAACGCCGCTGGCCCCCCGGGGTGGTGATCGACCTGGGGCGCGAGGTGCGGATCGCGACGGGCAGTGGGCTCCTGGTGCTCGCGGACGTGCTGCGGCCGGGTCGAAAGCGCATGCGTGCGGCGGACGCGTTTCGCGGTGCGCGGATCGGTGCCGGCGCGCGCATCGGGGGCTCGCCGTGAGCGCGCGATGGACGGCGCTCGGCTTGGCGGCCCTGATGGCGGCAGGGACCGCGGGCTGCGAGGCGCCACCGGGCGCACGGGCATCGGCGGCTGGGCCGGGGGCGCCGCGGGATCTCGCGTTGCTCGTCGTGGAGGAGTCCGGGGATACGATGAAGGTGGTGTCGGTGGGGCGGGTGGCGGCTGCCGCGATCGGAGAGGTCCGGCGGGCTGCGCCGCGGGCGCCGACACACCGATGGGTGCTGCGCGGGGTGGAGGGTTCCGCGGTGGCCGAGGGGGCGGTGACGAGCCGTCGTACGCGCCACCTGCCGCCGGATCCGCGCGTCGGCCAGCCCGCGGTCGTCGCGGAGGTCGATCGGCACGCTTTCATCGTTCGCGCTCCGTGGCCCGCCGCGGGTGAGTGGATCGAGATCGCGGCCTGGGAGAGCCCCGGGCGGCGTGTCGACTGGGATGGGTCGCGTGCCGCGCCCGCGCGCGTGACGCCATGAGGCGCACGTGCCGTCTGACCCTGTGCGCCGCGGTCTGCGTGGCCAGCGTCCTGGCCTCTTCTTCGCAGGCCCTGGCCGGCGCCGCGTGTCCCGCGGAGGCCGGCGATTGCCTCCCGTTGGCCGTGCAGGGCCCTTCGGACAAGGCCGTCGACCTCGTCTTCGTGGGCGACGGCTACACCCTGATGCAGCGCAAGAAGTTCTACGCCGACGCACAGAAGGCCGCCAAGGGCGTCCTCGGCTACGGCCCCTACGCGCCCTACGCGGGCTACTTCAACGCCTGGGCGCTCTTCGTGGAGTCACCCGAGTCCGGCGCGGATCACCCGTCGAAGGGAATCGAGGTCGTCACCGCCTTCGACGCGGCCTATGAGCTGCAAGGGCTCGCGCGGCTCATCTACGTCGACTACGCGAAGGTCCTCGAGGTGCTTGCGGTCCGATTCCCGGCCTTCGACGCGGCCGTCGTGCTCGTCAATGACACTGAGTATGGCGGTGCGGGAGGCGACATCGCGGTCGTATCGCGCGCGGAAGAGTCGATCGACATCGTTCGACACGAGCTCGGGCACGCGTTCGGCTGGCTCGCCGACGAGTATTCGGACCCGTATCCCGGCGTTCCGTTTGAGGATCCCGAGCCAAATGTGGCGACGGAGGCGCACCTGGACCCGCTGAAGTGGGCCGCGTGGGTCACGCCCGGAACGCCCATCCCGACGCCCGACTCGATGGCGACCGACGTGCACGAGCCGGTCGGCGCGTACGAGGGCGCGCGCTTTCAGGAAAAGGGCATGTTCCGGCCGACCCCCGACTGCCTGATGCGCACGCTCGGGGTGAGCTTCTGTCCCGTGTGCGCGGAGGCCATGGTGCTGGCCTTCACGAACGTCGCGAGCCCCGTGCGCGGCGTGGAGCCGCCGGTGCCGGGCACGCCGCTGTGCGTTTCGATGGCGGCGGGGCGCACCTTCGGCGTGACGCTCGCCGAGGTGCCCACCCTCAGCGCGACGTGGCGCGTCGATGGGATTCCCCAGCCCCAGAGCGGGCCCAATCTTCTGTTCAAGCCGCCCGCGGAAGGGCCGCTGGCGTCGGCGAAGACTGTCACAGTGACAGTACATGACGGAACTCTGCTCGTGCGCACGGACCCGGGCGGGCTCCTCACGAAGGAGGTGGTTTGGCCCATCGTCGTCCAGGCGACGTGTCCGGACGACCCCGTGGCGGTGGAGGCCGACGTGGTGGAACTCGACGAGATCGATGTAGATGGCGGCGAAATCGGCGGAAAAGATGTACAAGAAACAATATTAATTGAAGAGATGTCGCTCGATGTGCCAACGACGTCAATTGGCAGCGGCGCACGGAGCGGCTGTGCGGTGGCGGTGCGCGGGGGGCTCGGTGACCTCGGATGGATGGGGCTGCTGTGCCTCGTCGCCGCTGCGATGTGGCGAAGCCGCCATCCGCGGTGCGCCTACCGGCCGAGCACGAAGAGGCGGGTGAGCGCGGCGCCGACCGACTCCAGCTTCACGGCGAGCGCGGGCGCGGCTATCTCCCGGAGCGCGGCGGCACCCTCCTCGATGGCCTCCACGCACTCCTCGGCGCGTGAGTCGGCGAGGTAGGTCGCGCCGAGCAGCAGCACAGTCAAGAAGAAGACCAGACCATCATAGGCGTCGCGCGCGTCCAAGGCCGCCACGGCGGTGCGCTGGACGGCGTCGGCCACGTCGAGCGAGCCGCAGAGATCGACCGGCAGGCCCAGCCAGGGGCTTGGTTGCGGTTCGGCGGGGCCGGCCTCGAAGGCATGGCGAAGCGCGGACTCGGCCTGGTGCGCGGCGTCCTCGAAGCTCGTGGCCTCCATCGCGAGCGCGGCGAGCATGGCGCGGGCGTGACAGTGCTCCGCGTGCGCGCCGTGGGACTTGGCCAGCGCCACGACCTCGAGGAGGGGGCGCACGGCGGCGCGACGCTGGCCCTCGCGTCGCTGCAGGACGGCCTCCGCCATCCCGAGCGCGCAGGCCACGTGTCCACCCTGCGCGGTCGATTGGACGCCCGTCGCGCGTACGCTCCGGAGACACTCCCGCGCGGCCACGAGATCCCGCTGCCCGAGGCTCCAGGCAGCCTTGGCGAGACCCACCTCGGCCGCGAGGAAGGGGTTGTCGAGTGTCCAGGACTCGCGGCCGAGCGCCAGATCGAGCGAGCGGGCCTCGAACGCGGCCTCCGCCGGTGAGGCCATCACGAGGTGAGGCAGGCGGATTGCGCGGGCCCAGACCTCGCCGTTCGTGTCGCCGTCGGCGATGGCGATCGAGAGCGCGCGGGCCGCATGCGAGAGCCCCTCATCCCGGCGCCGTCCCGCCAGCGCCGTTTGGGCACAGCGGACCAGCATGCGGGTTTGGAGCTCGACCGGGCAGTCGCGGCCGATCGCGGCCACGAGGTGGGACGCCGGCACCAGCCATCGGTCGCGGTCCGCGACGTGCGAGGACAGACAGGGGATCTCTTCTACGAGGGCCAACAGGGCTTCACAGGCCGCGACCCCGTCGATGCCCAGCAGGGCCGCCCGAGTCGACTCCGGCAGCGACGCCAGATCGCTTTCGCTCAAGCGTGTGAGCGGCGCAAGCTGTGGCATCATCGCTGTCGCGAACCTCCCTCCCGGGAGCGCCGAGTCTATCACAAGCTGCCGCCAATCAACGAGCGGACGCAGGAGCGTGGGCGAAGAGGCAGACGCGGGCGTCGCTTCCAGGTACGCAGGCTTCGGAGGTCAACGCCAGGCCGCTCTGGGTCGCGAACGGGGTGCCTGCGCGGTCGTGAAGGGCGACGAGGCCGGCGGCGTGCACGAGCGACGCGCCGACTTCGAGCCAGCGGGCCGGTGAGAACGTGGCGCGGGAGGTCGCGAGGTCCGCGCTTGAGCCCAGGTCCGCGCGTTCGACGGGGCGGCGCTCGACGCGCAGATGCCGCAGGCCCAACTCGGCGGAGGCGATCTCGATGAAGGCGGCTCGCACGCGCCGCGGCTCGATCGCCACCACGGCCGCGTCGGGCCATGCGAGGGCCAGGACGAGCGCTTCGAGGCCGGCGCCCGAGCCGACGTCGATCACCCGCGAGGGGCGCCGCCCCACCGCCTCCACGCACCCGCGCAGGACCAGTGCCTCGACGACGTGCGTGCGGGCCACAGGCTCGTCGCCGGCGTCGCCCACGAGGTTGGTCCTCGCGTTCCATCGGGCGAGCAGGTGTCCGAGGCGGCCGAGCGGCGCCGACCACGCGGCGTCGAAGGGGACGCTCAGTGCACCGCAGACCCCCTCGCAAGCCTCGCCTAGCCGCTCGCTCATCCAGACCTCAGCGCGGGCGCGGCTTCGGGGCCGCGACCGGTTTGCCTTGGGCGCCGGGGGCCTCCTGCGCGGCGCGGCGCAGATGTCGAGCCGCCTCCTCGACGGTCTGGCGGATCTTGCGCTCCAGCGCGGCCTTGTCCTTGGCGTGCTCGAGCGCGCGGGCCCTGAAGCGCGACGCGTCCGCCGGCTTGTCCAGCAGCGTGTAGGCCACGACGCCCAATACGGCCGTCTCCTCGTCGCCGGCGTTCGCGTCGAGCGCATCCTCGAAGCACTCCGCCGCCACGTCCAGGTAGCCCTTGTCGAAGAAGTAGGCCCCCAGGTTCCGGTGTCCATCAGGCACCTTGGCGGCGAGCGCGTCACGGGCCGCCTTGGCCTCCGCGTCTTTGCCCTGTGCCTTGCGCGCCATCACGAGCAGCACGGCCACCTCGATCGCATCGGGCTTGCGCAGCGCCAGCGGTTCGAGCCGTGCCTCAGCGTCGGCGTAGCGCTTAGCCGCGAGCAACTCCTGCGCGAGCAACAGGGGCGCCATGGTGCCGTCCGGGCGTCGCTTGACGACCCCCTCGAGGAGCGCGATCGCCTCGGGCGCGCGGCCCGTGCGACGTAGAAGATCGGCCCGCAACATCGCGACGTTGTCGTCTTCCGGTCGCTCCTCCAGCGCCGCTTTCGAGAGCGGGTCGGCCTTGTCGAGCGCGCCGACCTGGATGTACGCCATCAGCAGAGCCTGCCGAGAGGCCTCATCGCGGCTGTCCGAGGCGTCGAGCCGCTCCAGCAATTCCACGGCCTTGGCCGGCAGGTTCTCGTCCACATACATCTGCGCCCGCATCAGCGCCGACTCCAGATCGAGGTTTCTGGAGAGCGCCTCGTCGAGGATCCTCGTCGCCTGGTCGGGCTGCTTCCGTGCGAGCGCGACGCGCGCGAGGCCCGCCGGGACCCCCGGCAGCGTCGGATCGAGCGATTGCGCCTTCTTCAGGCCCGCCTCGATGCTCTGGAGGAGGGCAGGGCGCTCCGCCTCGGGGGTCGCCGCGAGCCGCTCCGAGTCGAGCTGCGCCCGGGCGAGAGCGACCTCCGCGAGATCCGGCGCGAGCTTCGAGGCCTGCTCCATCGCACCGAAGGCTTTGAAAGGCTGGCCGAGCCGGACGTACGCGTTGGCGAGGTAGACCCGCGCAAGGGCGTCGTCCTGCCTCGCGAGCGCGGCCTCACACGCGGCGAGTCCCTGCTCGGTCATGCCGGCCTCGATCTGCACCACGCACTTCGCGAAGGCCACGACGGCAGTGCCAGGCCGCAGCGCCTCGGCCGCCGCCAGATCGGCGTTCGCCGCCTTGAGGTCGTTGCGGGCGCGCGCCGCATCGGCCCGCAGGACGAGCCAATGGGCTACGGCGTCGGTCTCGTCCATCCGCTCCGGCTGCGTCATGGGCAGTCCCATCGGGTTGATGAGCGTCGCGCCGACCCGCGTCGCGAACCGGGTCCGCGAGATGAGCAGCGGGGTCTGGGGAGGCGCCGCGTCGCGCACGATCTCGGTTTGCAGGCCCTTGGCCTTGGCGAGCGCGAAGGCAACGAACGCCGCCTCGAGCGAGGTCACTACCCGTTTGTCACCGTTGCCGGTGGCCGACAGTAGCGCCGAGGCCGGGACCGGGTCCTGCCTTCTTGGCTTGCGCACGTCGCGTCCCTCGAGCAGACCCTTGGCGAGCAGGGCCTCAATGTGTGACTCGATCGCCTCCGGCCCTCCGGTCAGGCCGTTTGCGACCCCCCGCACCACGTCATCGACCTCGGCCGGAGGCGAGGCGCGCTCCGGGGCGACGCCGGCCGCGCCCAGGCGGGCACGCAGGTCCTCGGCGCTCGGCGGGGGGCTCGTGGACGCCGGCGGGCTCGGCGAGGCGGCGGGGCCACGGAAAAAGACGAGGCCGACCGCCAACGCGGCGAGGAGGAGCAGGCCGGCGCCGGCGAGCGGTGCGGCGAGGCGTCGCGGTGCGTCGTCGGGTGACGCCGAGCGCGCGGGCACGGGCGTGTCCGGACGCTCGATCGCGCGGTGGCACCGAGGACAGCGGGGACGGGCGGCGGCGTCGACCTCGACCTGAGCATCGCAGTGGGGGCAGAAGGCAGTCACGTTCTGGATCTCCTCTCACGAGAATCGGGGTGCGGCCCGATCGTAGCCGGCCTCGGCGAAGGCCGCGCGCAGGAGGCCTGGCCGGTTCGAGATGATGGCCTCGACCCCGAGCGCTGCCAAGTGGCACGCCCGATCGGGGTCATCGACCGTCCAGACCGCCGCCCTCGTCGGATCGAGCCACACGTTGGGCGGGGCCCTGGGCCGGAGCAATCGAGCCGCCGGGTGCGGGGCCAAGCGACATCGGACGGCTGCGACGAAACGCGCCCAGGCCTCGCGCGCATTCCCGGCCGGCCCGTCGAGCAGCGCGCCGAGCGACGCCTCCGCGCCGAGCGAGGCGAACACGCCGAGCGTGCCCGCATCGAAGCAGGACACGCGAACGGCCTCGGCCGGGAGGGCGGCCTCGCCGAGAGCGCGCGCCACATCCCGCGCCAAATCGACATCGGTGTCCACACGCGGCTTGAGCTCGACGTTGACGCAGGCCCCGTTGTCCCTGGCGAGCGCGAGCGCCTCGCCGAGCGCCGGAAGCGGATCCCGCGCCGCCCCGACACGCAGGTCCCTTACCTCCGTGGCGTCGAGCGCCTCGATCGGACCAGCGAGCCCGGTGAGGCGCGCCAGATCGGGGTCGTGAAACACGAAGAGCGCGCCGTCGCGAGCCCTGCGCACGTCGAGCTCGATGCCGTCCGCGCCCTGCGCGAGCGCGGAGGCGAAGGCCGCCAGTGTGTTCTCCGTCGCATCGAGCGGCGCGCCGCGGTGGCCCAGCAGCAAGGGGGCAGCTTGGCGATCGCGCCGCGTCATCCGCGGGGCTCGAACTTGAGGAGCTCGAGCTGCAAGAGCAGGAACATGGTCTGCAGGAGCGAAAGGCGCATTGGACGGGCCCCGCCCTGCTTGTCGAGGGCCTCCCGGAGCGTGCCCGAGCCGAGCAGCACCTGCAACGAGCGGGTCTCACGCGAACTCAGACGCAGCGCGTCCACGGTCAAGCCCGGGTTGCGCAGCTGCACGTAGCGCCGATCCATGAAGTCGGTCAGGAAGGGCTCCAGCGCAGAGAGGGACAGCTTCTCGCGCACGCCCTCGGTGAGGATCGGGATGGGGTTCATGTCGAGTGGGACCGCGTCCGGCGGCGGCGGCGTCCCGTCGTAGAACGCGTAGAGGCCGGCGTCCCAGGAGAAGATGTCGACGATCTTCTCGCGAAACTGCTGGTTGAGGATCTGGTAGAGCTCGTGCGGCTTGATGATGTTCATGGCGATCAGGACGTCGCCAAGGCGGCTGTTGCTCTGCGTGGACCGATCGATCGCCGCGTCGATGTCGACCTGCGCGACGAAGCCCTTGGCGACAAGGAACGCGCCGAGCAGCTCGCTCTTCTGGTTGGACGCGACGTGGACCGGCTGACCTCGCCGCCAGAAGATGTCCTTCACGATCGTGTTGCGTGTGAGCTTTAGGCGCCCCGTCGCGCGCTTGGTCGACAGCAGGTAGATGAGCTTCGGCATCCCGAGCTGAGAGATCGTGCCCGTCTGGCTCGGCACCTCGGACGCGCCATCCGTTGGCAGACCGATCGTGTCCCGCAGGAGGGTGACCTCTTCGATGGGACGAAACGGCCCCCCGTTTACGCTGACGAGGTCTCCGCGGCGCACCGTCTGCGCCCTGACGAGCGCGTCCAGATTCTGGATCGTCACCGGGCCGAGCACCTGCCCATCCCCGGTCCGCACGCGCACGAGCGCCTCTCGGCTGCGCGAAGAGAGGTCTGGGGCCATCATCCGATGCGCGGACGAGGTCGCCACGTCGATCGCGAAGGGCGCGGAGACGGGGGCGGCCATCTCATCGAAGTCGGCGGCCTTCGAGGGGCCCATCTCCTGCGTGTCGCGGGGCCCGCGGTTGACCGCGCTCGTACTCATCGGGACGCCGCCCTGAGCGGGGACTGGCGGGGGCGATGGCCTGCGCTGCGGCGCGGTCGTTTCGATTTTGACGGGTGTGGGCCTCCCCTGTGGGGGGGGCGAGACCTCGCGCATCACGAACTGCGGCCCTTGCGCGTGCCGCCGCGACGCATCCTGACGCGCTGCGAGCATGTCCTGGCTGGCGATCTCCTCGACGCGCTCCTCCTCGGGGACAATCTCGCCAGGGGGAACCGGTCCATCCTGCGGCGGCGTAGGCGGCGCAGGCGGGATTGGAGTCGACTTCTCGTCCTGGAAGAGCTCCCGCATGTAGGTCGCGACCGCGGCATGGTTGACGCGACGCTTCGCCTCGAAGAGGTAGTCCATGATCGCGTCGTGCATCTCGCTCGCGGTCGCATAGCGCTGCGCCGGATCGCGCGCCAGCGCCTTGCGGAGGATCGCGCGGACGCCCTCCGGGATGTAGTCGTGCTTGGCGAACTTGTGCTCGATGCGGGCGTCGCGGATGTTGACGAGCGTCTCCAGGTCCGTCTTGCCGAGGAAGAGCCGCTTGAGCGTGAGCGCTTCGTACAGGACGATGCCGAGCGAGAAGATGTCGCTGCGATGATCGTAGGGCTGTCCCGTGACCTGCTCCGGCGACATGTAGCCGAGCTTGCCCTTGAGGTCGCCGGCTCGCGTCTTGTGATCGTCGTTGCCGCGGGCCGCCCGCGCGACGCCGAAGTCCATGATCTTCACGTCACCGTCGAAGCCGAGGATCACGTTGGATGGGGACACGTCGCGGTGGATGATGCGCAGCGGCGTGCCCTGGTTGTCCGTCGCCGCGTGTGCGTAGGCGAGCCCCTTGGCCACCTCGGCCGCGACGAACAGGGCGATCTCCTCGGGCATCCGGCGGCCGAGCTGCGTCGCACGCGCGAGCACCTTGAGCAGGTCGCGGCCATTGCAGTACTCCATCGCGATGAAGTAGTTGCCGTCGATCTCGCCGTTCTCGAAGGTCTGGACGACGTTGGCGTGCTGCAGCAGCGCGCAGATGCGCCCCTCCGCGAGGAGCATGTCTATGAAGTTCTTGTGCTGAGAGAACTGCGGGAGGATCTTCTTGACGACCAGGATCTTCTCGAAGCCACCCACGCCGAAGACACGCGCCTTCCAGACCTCGGCCATACCGCCGATGCCGATCTTCTCGAGTAGCTGGTATCGTCCGAATTGCTGAATCGACACGGCGCGTCCCCTGGCTTCAGCGATTTCGGTCGAGGGCCGACAGGTACTCGAGCGAGGCTCCACAAGCGACACGGCCCTGTGAAGTCGACCCCTGCGCAACGGCGCGCATCTGCGTGCAGATCTCCGCGCGGGTGCCGGCGTGCCTGCACGTTCGATCGGCCAACTGCTCGCACGGTGACGCGCACCCGGAGGCGACGCCCAGCAAGATGGCCATCAACATCGCGATCGGCGTGCTCATCGGCGGCATCCTCCCTTGCGGGCGAGATCGTGTCAAATCACCCTCCCGCGCGCGCCCGCGGCTACCCGCGGCTAGTTGCAGGACCACGAGATCGCGATGTCGTCGAGCCAGGCCCCCTGACCCTTGTTGTTGAACGCGTTCGAGACGAACTGGAACTGCACGGAGATCGTCTGACCGGACCAGGGCGTCAGGTCGATTGCGAGCGGCACGAAGCCCGTCTGTTGCACGCACCGGGTGTCGACGCCGGAGCCGTTGACCGTCGTGACGAAGCTGTCGGTCGCGCACCCGCCTGGATCGCCGGGGTCCCGGTCGTACCAGACCTGGAACGTGAGCGCAGGCTTGGCGACACCTGTCGGAACAACGAGCGACGGGATGGTCGCGGTCGCCTTCGCGGCGCCGACGTCGTACGTGTGCAAGCCCGTCGCGTCCAGGTTGCCGACGTAGAGGGCCGCCGGTGCGGAGACCTTGTGCAGGCCGTCGAGCATCCAGGACACGAAGCCGTTGGTCGACGTGAAGGCAAGCCCCCCGGTCGTGCCGTCGTCGAACGACGCGTTGAACGTGGGCGCGACCGCGTTCGAGCACAGGCCGCCCGTGCCTGAGCACGAGTCGATCGTACACGACGAAGCGTCGTTGCAGTCCGCCGCAGTGCTGCAGCACGTGACGCCCGGACCGGCGTCCACGCGGATGTCGTCGAAGTAGGCGCCTTCGCCCGCGTTCGCGATGCTGTCTCCCGTTACGAATTGGAACGCGATGGAAACGCTCTGCCCCGCGTAAGGCGAGAGGTCGACGGTCTGCAGCACGAAGCCCGTGCCGACCGTGTCGGTGCACTGCATGAAGACCTGGACGCCGTTGACGCTGACCACGCTGCGGTCGTACGCGCAAGCGGACTTGTCCTCGTTGGGATCGATGCGCTGGAAGAAGCGGAAGGACAATGTCGGCTTGGAGCCGGCAGCCAATTGGATCGGCGGAATCGTGGCCGTCGTGTCGGTCGCCCCGCCGGGGCCGCCGTCGTACGTGTGGGTCGCGGAGTTGCCGGCGTAGATCGACGACGAGGGGCTGAACGAGCGGTACGTGTCGGTGTGCCACTGGTATGCGCTCCCCGGGGCCGACGTGACCGTGAGTCCGCCGAGCCCGGAGTCGAATGTGCCCGCGAACAACGCGCCGTTCTGCGGGGCATGGGAGCACGTCGAGGCTGCTGCGTCGCAGGTGTCGGCGGTGCACGCGTCCGTGTCCACGCACTGCGCGTCGGTCGCACAGCAGCCGGCGCTGCCCGTCGCGATGACGCGGACGTTGTCGACGTAGGTGCCCTCCGTGTTGTTGTTCAGCGCGTCAACCGTGTCGAAACGAAGGTCGATCTGGACCACCTGCCCGGCGAACGCATCGAGGCTGTAGATGCGCTGTGCGAACGTCCCCTGGTTGCCACAGAGCTGTGGCGCGAGCGCTGCGCCATTGACGAGGACGGTCAGGTCATCCTTGCCGCAGCCCGGATCGCCGACCTGCTGCCAGTGAGCGAAGCGCAGCTGGATGCCGCCGCTTGGGAGTTGAAGCGGAGGCAAGAGCGCGTCGGCCGTGGTCTTTCCCGTGTTGTAGTTGTGCGTCGTCGGGTTGCCGAAGTACAGCGACGAGGTCCCGTTCGACGCGCGCTTCGTATCGACCTGCCACGTCGAGGCCGCGTTGTCGCTGGTGATGCTGAAGCCGCCAGCCTTGCCGTCGTCGAAGGTCTCCTGGAAGAGCATCACCTGCGAGCCGCTTGGAATGGCCGCGTGAGAGCACGTACCCGCGGCGCAGATGTCGGCCGTACACGCGAGCCCGTCATCGCATGGGAGCGGTGTCCGCACGCATTTGCCAGACGCGCACGTATCGGTCGTGCACGCGAAGCCGTCGTCGCACTGGCCGTTCGTCGTGCAGCAATTGGGAATCGCGGCGCCGGGTTTGCACGAGCCGCCGGAGCACACATCGCCGCCCGTGCAGGCGTTGCCGTCGTCGCAGCTCGCCTTGTTCGGGGCGTGTACGCAGGCGCCGGAGGTCGAGTCGCAGGCGTCGTCGGTGCAGACGTTGCCGTCCGCGCAGGATGTCGCGACGCCGCCGCAGATGCCGGACTTGCAGACGTCGCTCGTCGTACACAGGTTGCCATCGTCGCAGGTCGGTCCGTCCAGTGGCGCGTGCGCGCAAGCCCCGTTCGACGTGTTGCACGTGTCGAGCGTGCAGGCGTTGCCGTCGCCGCAGTCCGCGTTCGTTTTGCAGCAGGACCCCGTGGGCGCGCCAGGCATGCACGCGCCCGCAGAGCACACGTCGCCGACGGTGCATGGGTTGCCGTCATCGCAGCTCGAGGCGTTTGGCGTGAACGTGCAGCCCACTTTCGGGTCGCAGCCGTCGTCGGTGCACGCGTTGCCGTCGTTGCAGCTGAGCGCGGAGCCTTTGCAGGCGCCGCCCGTGCAGGTGTCGGCGGAGGTGCAGGCGCTGCCGTCGTCGCACGGGAGCGTGTTGTTGGCGAACGCGCACGTGCCCGTCGCCGCGTTGCAGGTGTCTGTCGTGCATGCGTTGCCGTCGCTGCAGTCGCCGTCGACCTTGCAGCATCCCGGGATGGCGGTGTGTTGACAGATCCCGCCGCCGGCCTGTCCCACGCAGCTGTCCAAGGTGCACGCCGCGCCATCGTTGCAGTCGGCGCCGTTCGCGCAGCATGTGGCTGTCGTGTTGGCCGCGTCCACGAGCCGGATGTCGTCGACGTAGATGCCCTCGGCGGCGTTCTGCGAGGCGTTCGCGGTGAACACGAACGTGAGCGTTACGTTCTGCCCCGCGAGCGCGCTGAGATCGAGCGACTCGGCCACAAAGACGCCCGCCGTATTGGTGCAGAACGCACCGAGCTGCGTGAAGCCACTCGTGACGCGCAGGCCGTCGCCCGCACCGCAATTCACGCTCGGCTGTGCCAGCGCGGCGAAGCGGCGGAACGTCAGCTGCGGCTTGGAGCCGGCCGGCAAGGTCACCGAGGGCAACGTCGCCGTCGCGATCGCCTGTCCGAAGTCGTAGGTGTGTGTCGCGGCGTTGCCCGCGTACAGAGCGACCGGCGTGCTGAACGAGCGCTGCTTGTCGAGCTGCCACTTCGTGTTGGGGTTGTTGCTGTTGAGCGCGATGCCGCCGAGCGAGCCGGTCTCGAAGTTCTGGGCGAAAAACGCGCCCGCCTGCGGCTTGTGCGCGCAGAGTCCCGCGCTGCACAGATCGACCGTACACGCGTTCGCATCGTTGCAGTCGGCATCGTAGGCGCAGCAACCCGGCCCCCCGGGCTTGCCCGCGCATGCGCCCGCGCTGCAGACGTCGCCGGTCGTGCAGGCGTTGCCGTCGTCGCACGGAGCCGCGTTGGCCACGTGCGTGCAGCTGCCCGTCGCGTCGCATGAGTCGTCCGTACACGGGTTGCCGTCGTCGCATCCCTTGGCGACGCCGGTGCACTTTCCACCCGCGCATGCGTCGCCCGTCGTACAGGGAAGGCCGTCGTCGCACGCACCGGAGGACGGGAGGTACACGCACGCGCTGGTGGTGCCGTCGCACGCGTCCTGTGTGCACGCGTTGCTGTCGTCGCAGTCCGATGAGACGGCGCAACACCCGGGCTTGCCGGGCGTGTAGATCTCGAGATCGTCGATGAACACGCCCTGTCCATTGTTGAGCTGACCGTCCACGGTCACGAAGCGGAACTCGAGCTGGACCGTGCTGCTCGCGAACGCGCCGATGTCGTAGTCGAGCGTCTCCCACCCGGTGGAGTGATCGGCCGCGATGTATTTGAGTTGCGTCGTGTTCGCGCTCAACGTGAATCGATCGTAGTCCGGGTACTCCTGCGGATCGACGAGCGAGTAGTACTTGAGGCGCAGGCGCAGCGAGGTCGACGCCGGCAGCGCGATCGGGCGGAGCGTCGCGCTCGCCTCCGTCATCTGGCCGATGCCGTAGTCGTTGGTCGCCGGGTTGCCGAAGCGCATGGAGAAGCCGGGCGAGGCACTCTGGAGCTTGGAGACGGCCCACGTGACGCTCGGGTTCGTGGTGGCCACGAGGAAGCCGTGCAGCGCGCCGTCGTCGAAGTTCTGCGTGTAGATCTTCGCGCCGGGGGTCAGGGTGACCGAGGTGCAGGTGCCGCCCGTGCAGCCTCCGAAGACACAGCCCGACGCGGACAGGCCACCGCATTTCTGCAGGACGCTCGTGCACGTGGACTTCACGCACGCGTCGGTTGTGCATGTGTCGTTGTCGTCGCAAGCAAGGATCGTCGTCGGGTCCACCTTGCAGACACCGAACTGGCACGTCAGCGCCCCGTCGCAGGTGTCGCCATTGTCGTAGGGAGCGCAATCGGCGTTGGAGTTGCAGGTGCATGTGTTGCCCTGACCGACGCAGACCCCGCCGCTGCATGACGAGACGGGCGTGCAGGCGTTTCCGTCGTCGCAGGGGGCCGCGTTGTTCTTGGTGATGCACGCGCCCGTTGCGGGGTCGCAGGCGTCGTCCGTGCAAGGGTTGCCGTCGTTGCACAGCACCGGTGATCCGGCGCACGCGCCGCCCTTGCAGCTGTCGCCGCCGGTGCACGCGTTGCCGTCGTTGCAGGGCGCGGCGTTGTTCGTGTGCACGCAGCCGAGCTTCGCTTCGCAGAGATCGTCCGTGCATGCGTTGCCATCGTCGCAGGTCGCGACGCCCCCCACACACTGGCCGCCTTTGCAGAGGTCGTTGGCAGTGCAGGGGTTGCCGTCGTCGCAGGGGAAGGCGTTCGGCGTGTTGGCGCACGCGCCGGTGCTCGGAACGCACGCGTCGTCGGTGCAGGGGTTGGCGTCGTTACACGACTTGGGCGCGCCCGTGCAGGTCCCGGCGGCGCACGTGTCGTTGATCGTGCATGCGTTGCCGTCGTTGCAGGGGGCGGAGACGTTCGTGTGGACGCAGCCGACGCCGGCGAGGCACGCGTCCGACGTGCAGGGGTTGGCGTCGTCGCAGCCGAGCGCGCCGCCCTTGCACACGCCCGCCGAGCATGCGTCGCCTGTCGAGCAGGGGTTGCCGTCATCGCAGGGGGAGCCGTCCGCGATCGGCACGAGCCCACACGTCCCGGTGGTCGGCGCGCACAGGTTCTTGGCGCAGGCCGTGTTGCCCGCCGGATCGCAGGTGACGACGGTCGCGGGGTCCACGACGCACTTGGTGGCCTGGCACACGAGCGTCCCGTTGCAGTTGTCCCCGTCCTCGAAGGCCGCGCAGTCGGCCGTCTTCTGGCACTGGCACGCCCCCGGCGATCCCTTGCACACGCCGCTCTGGCATGCGTCGCCGGTGGTGCACACATTGCCGTCGTCGCATACGTTGCCGCTGAGCGCGCTGTGCACGCAGCCCGCGCTCGGCGACGTCGGGTCGCACGCGTCGAGCGTGCACGGGTTGCCATCGTCGCAGTTCGCGGCCGCTCCCTTGCACAGGCCGCCGGCACACACGTCGCCGGTCGTGCAGGCGTTTGCGTCGTCGCAGATCGTGCCATCGGGGCTCTGGTTCTTGACGCACTTGCCAAACGACGGGTCACAGATCGTCTTCGCGCAGGGGCCATCGACGCTCGTGTCGCAGGTCACGACGGACGTCGGATCGATGACGCACTGGTTGCTCATGCAGACCAGCATGCCATTGCAGAGGTTTCCGTCCTCGAACGGTGCGCAGTCAGCCGTGACCTTGCACACGCACGCGTTGGTTCCGCCGGTACAGATGCCGCTCGAGCAGGCCTCGCCCTTCGTGCAGGGGTTGCCGTCGTCGCAGCTCGTTCCGCTCAAGGAGAGGTGCATGCACCCCACCTTCGGGTCGCACGAATCGGTCGTGCAGACGTTGGCGTCGTCGCAGTTGGCGGGTTTGCCGATGCACGTGCCCGCGGAGCAGGCGTCTCCGCCCGTGCATACGGTGCCGTCGTCACACAATGACCCGTCCGGGATGGCCGTGATGCCGCAGGTGCCGGTCTGAGGGGCGCAAGAGACCTTGTTGCAGGGTGGCGCGACCAAGCCCGAGCAGTCCGGGATCGTCACCGGATCCACCACGCATTGGCCGGCGTCGCACACGAGCGTGCCGTTACACTTGTCGCCGTCGTCGAACGGCGCGCAGTCAGGATCGACCTTGCACTGGCACGAGGGGACGCCGGGGGCGCATTTGCCGCCGAGGCACTGATCGCCGGAGGTGCAGGGGTCGCCGTCATCGCAGGCCGCCATCGCCGGCAGGTGGTCGCAACCGGGCGCCGGGCCGCCTGCGTTGCAGAGGTCCGTCGTGCAGGGGTTGCCGTCGTTGCAGTCGGTCGGGCTGCCGCCGCAGACACCGCCGACGCACACGTCGTTGGTGGTGCACGCGTTGTTGTCGCTGCACGCGCCTGGCTGCGGCACGTGAGTGCACGCGCCCGATGGAGCGCAGCTGTCCGCCGTGCACGCGTTGCCGTCATCGCAGTTCGACGCGGCGCCGCTGCACGAGCCTGCTTGGCAGGTATCGCCGGCGGTACAGGGATCGCCGTCGTTGCAGGCCGTCCCGTTCTTGGCCTGGGTGTGAACGCAGCCGGCCTTCGGATCACACGCATCGAGCGTGCAGGGATCGGCGTCGTTGCAGTCCGTCGGCGCCCCACCCTGGCACGTCGGTCCCGCGGCGCCGAGGCCGCACGTCTCACCCGCTGTGCACGCGTTGCCGTCGTCGCACGCGCCCGTGAGCTTGCCAGGGTGCGTGCAGCCCGCGACCTGGTTGCACACGTCGTCCGTGCAGGGATCGCCGTCCGGGCACAGCGCATCGTTCGGGACGCTGAGGCAACCGGCGGTCGGATCGCACTTCTCCACCGTGCACGCGATGCCGTCGTCGCAGGTCATGGGGATGCCGATACAGGTGCCGGCCGCGCAGACGTCACCGGCCGTGCACGCGTTGCTGTCGTTGCAGGCGGTGCCGGCCGGCGCGGGTTGCATCACACACGAGCCGGTCTTGGGCAAGCACGTGTTCTTCAGGCAGGCCTTGTCCTTCGATGCGTCGCACGTGATGATCGTCTTGGGGTCGATCTTGCAGGTGCCGCCCTGGCACGACAGCGACCCGTTGCAGAGGTTGCCGTCGTCTTTGCTGGCGCAGTCCTGATTGGTCTTGCACTGGCACGTGTTGATGATGCCCGTGCACTTGCCGCCCTGGCACACGTCGAGCTGCGTGCAGGGGTTCCCATCGTTGCACAGCGCCTGGTTGTTCTTGTGCACACAGCCGATCTTCGGGTCGCACGAGTCGATCGTGCAGAACTCAAGGTCGGCGCAGCTGACGGCCTGCTTGATGCACACGCCGGAGAAGCACTGCTCGCTCTGCGTACAGGCGTCGCTGTCTGGGCACAGCGTCCCGTTCGGGGCCGGCTTGTTCACGCACGCCCCGGCCGTCGGATCGCACGCGGAGAGGGAGCACGCGTTCGTCGCGGGCGGGCACGTCACGACCGTAGCGGGATCCAGTTTGCACGAGCCTGCCTGACACGTGAACACACCGTTGCACTTGTCTCCGTCGTCGAACTTCGCGCAGTCGGTGTCGACCTTGCAGTTGCACTGATTCGGCCCGGGTTGGCACGCGCCGCCAACGCACATGTCGCCCGACGTGCAAACATCGCCGTCCTCACAGGCGCCGTTCGCCGGCACGTTCGAGCAGCCCTTCAGCGCGTCGCAGAGCGCGGTGGTGCAGGGGTTGCCGTCGTCCGGGCACCCGATCGCGCCCACGCAATTTCCCGCGGCGCAGGTGCCCACCCCGCCGCACAGGACGGCCCCGCCGCAGGGTGTGCCGTCGGCGGCGGGCTTCTGCACGCACACCCCGGCGCCCGGATCGCAGCTCAGCGGTCGACACGAGTCGATGCCCTGCGGGCAGGTGACGACGGTCGCCGGATCGATGGCGCACTGGTTGTTCGTGCACACGAGCGTACCGTTGCAGAGGTTGCCGTCCTCGAACGGAAGGCAGTCGGCCGCCGTCTGGCACGAGCACGTGTTCGCTCCTGCCTGGCACGATCCGGCGACGCACGCGTCGTCCTTCGTGCAGGGGTTGCCATCGTCGCAGGGTTGGCCGCTCAGGGGAGCGTGCAGGCACCCCTTGGTGGGATCGCAATTGTCGATCGTGCAGGTGGTCTGGTCCGAGCAGTCGAGGGACAGGCCCACACATGCGCCGCTCATGCAGGACTCACCGACCGTGCAGACGCTGCTGTCGTTGCACGCGGTGCCGTCGGCTTGCGCGACCTTCTCGCACGCGCCCTTGAGCGGGTTGCAGCTCGTCTTGACGCAGGGGGTGTCCTGCGTCGTGTCGCATGCGATGACCGTCGAGGGATCCACGACACAGACGTTGCCCTGGCAGACGAGCGTGCCGTTGCAGAGATTGTTGTCCTCGTACGGGACGCAGTCCGCGTTCTTGGTGCACAGGCAGGTGTTCACGCCGCCCATGCACTGGCCGGCGAGGTTGCAGGCGTCCGGCGAAGTGCAAGGGTTGCCGTCGTCGCACGCGAGCAGGCTCGGCGTGTGCTTGCACCCATTCGCGTTGTCGCACGCGTCGGTCGTGCACGGGTTCTTGTCGTCACAGTCGACGATCGAGGAGCCGACGCACGCGCCGCCGAAGCAGGCCGACGTGGGAGTGCAGACGCTGCCATCGTCGCAAGGCGTGCCATCCGCCTTGGACGCCACGTTGCACGCGCCGGACAGCGGATCGCAGGCCACGATCGCGCACTGGTTGGACGAGCCGCCGCAGTCGATGACGGTCTTCGGATCCACGACGCACGATCCCGCCTGGCAGTACAGCGTCCCGTTGCAGACGCTGCCGTCCTCGAACGCCTTGCAGTCCGCTGTGGTGACGCATGTGCACGCGCTCGGGCCCGCGGTGCAGACGCCGGCCGCGCAGGCGTCGGGCTTCGTGCATGGGTTGCCGTCATCGCAGGGCGCGTTGTTGGCGACGTGAGTGCACCCCTTCTGCGCGTCGCAGATGTCGTCCGTGCAGAGGTTGTTGTCCTCACACTGGACCAACGTGCCCATGCAGGTTCCGGCCTTGCACTGATCCTGGAACGAGCAGCCGTTTCCGTCATCGCACGCGACGCCGTCCGGGAAGGGCGTGGTCTGGCAGACGCCGGTCTTGGGCTCGCAGATGGCCTTGTGACAGGGGCCGTCCTGCGAGGGGTCGCACGTCACGATGGTCGCAGGATCCAGCTTGCACTGCCCGGCGACGCACACGAGCGTCCCGTTGCAGAGGTCACCGTCCTCGAACTTCGCGCAGTCCTGCTTTGTCGCGCACGCGCACTGATTGGGCCCCGAGACGCACTGGCCTCCCTGGCAGCTGTCGCCGACCGTGCAGGTGTTTCCGTCGTCGCAGAGCTTGGTCGAGTTCTGGTGCCAGCATCCGTACACGGGGTTGCACCCGTCATCGGTGCAGGGGTTCGTGTCTGCGCAGGAGCTGAATGCGCCGCCAGCGCACGCGCCCGCCGTGCAGTGTTCTCCCGTCGTACACGCGTCGCCGTCGTCGCACAGCGAGCCGTCCGCCTGCTTGGCGATCGCGCACACGCCCGTGCCGGGGTCGCACACGTTCTTCTGGCAGGGCCCGTCCTTCGACGCGTCGCAGAGGACGACGCTGTTGGGCTTGGGCTGACACAGGCCGCCGACGCAGATGTAGATGCCGTTGCAGAGGTTGCCATCATCCACCTTCGCGCAGTCCGCGTCGAACGCGCACGTGCAGACGTTGGAGCCGCCCGCACACTGGCCGGTCGTGCAAGACTCGCCTTGCGTGCAGGGGTTGCCGTCGTCGCAGGGCCCGCCCACGAGCGGAGCGTGCTTGCAGCCCGTGGACTCGCATGTGTCGACGGTGCACGGGTTGGCGTCGTCGCAGCTCTGCGTGGTCGCGCCCACGCACACGCCCCCCTGGCAGGAGCCGCCGGTCGCGCACCCCTGGGCGGCGTCGCACGCGGTGCCGTCGGGCAACGGCGTCTTGGCGCACGCACCCGTGACCGGATCGCAGGTCGTCGCGATGCACGAGGTGTCGCCGCCCGTGTCGCAGGTGATCGGGTTACCCGCGTTCGTGCAGTCTCCGCCGAGGCAGACAAGCGTGCCGTTGCAGAGGTTGCCGTCTTCGTAGGCCGCGCACTCGGCGTCGATCGTGCATTGGCAGCTGTTGACGCCGCCCGTGCAGCCCCCCGCGCCGCAGACCTCTCCCTGCGTACACACGTTTCCGTCGTCGCATGGGACGCCGAGCGCGCCGTCCCAAGGTGAGTGCGTGCAGCCCTTGACCGGGTCGCACTGGTCCTGCGTGCAGAGATCCCCATCGTCGCATGCCATGATCACACCGCCGCCGCAACCGCCCCCGGCGCCACAGATCTCTCCCGCGGTGCAGGCGCTCTGGTCGTCGCAGGGTGTGCCAGGGACGCCGGCCTTCAGCACGCAGAGGCCCGAGCCCGCGTCGCAGTCCGAGATCAGACATGGATCGGTCGACGCCTCGCACGTCACGATGGTTCCGCCGTCGATCACACACGCGCCCGCCTCGCATCGGAGCGTCCCGTTGCAGGCGTTGCCGTCCTCGAACTTCGCGCAGTCCTCGTCCACCGTGCACTGGCACCCGCCCGCGTCTCCGAGGCACGCGCCGGCCTTGCAGCTGTCCGACGTCGTGCAGGGGTTGCCGTCATCGCAGCTGCCGCCGTCGTTCGCCGGGAAGTGCGAGCAGCCGCCGGTTCCATCGCACTTGTCGAGCGTGCACGCGCTGCCGTCGTCGCACAGTACGATGCCCTTTGGCGAGCAGATCTTCGAGACGCAGACCTCGCCGGACGTGCACGCGTCGCCGTCGTCACACGCGCCGCCCGATGGCTTTTCGATGTGCTTGCACGCGCTCGGCTTGACGGGATCGCAGAGGTCGTCGGTGCAGGGATCGTCGTCGTCGCAAGCGGCCTTCGTGCCGACGCACACGCCCGCCTGACACGCGTCGGAGAGCGAGCAGGCGCTGCCATCGTCGCACGTGGCGCCGTCCTTGACGGGACCATGGACGCAGCCCTTGCCGTTGAGGCAGGCGTCGGTCGTGCAGGGGTTGCCGTCGTTGCAGTCGAGCGGCTTGCCGGCCTTGCACACACCCTTTGCGTCGCAAACGTCGCCGGTCGTACACGTCGTCACGCCGCCGCCGCATGGTGCGCCCGCGGGCTCGGGCACCGCCATGCACCCCGCGTTCGTGCAGACGGCGACGGTGCAGGGCGTCTTGGGCTGCGCGCAGGGCTGCGCGAATGCCGGATCGATCTGGCACGTGCCAGCCACGCACACCGGCTTGCCGAGACACGAGGCCACCGCGCCGGCGCAGTCCGTGTCCTGGCCGCATGGGCAGGCGAACTGCGAGCCGACGCACACACCGGACACGCAGTGATCGCCCGCGGTGCACGCGTTGCCGTCGTCACAGCTCTGCTCTTGCGTGGCCGTTGCGGCGACACACCCGAACTTCCCGTCACAGGCCGCCGTGGCGCACTCGCCGCCGTTGACGCC
>Ga0172370_10003185_pt1 | contig 22965 bp, 23 predicted proteins | sample LakKiv5m_FD_114538 | JGI IMG/M metagenome (GOLD analysis project Ga0172370, IMG submission 114538) | Freshwater microbial communities from Kabuno Bay, South-Kivu, Congo - kab_022012_11.5m | ecosystem: Environmental > Aquatic > Freshwater > Lake | place: Democratic Republic of the Congo...
AATACTGAATACTGTATACTCTATCTCGCCCTTCATCTCTTCCACCATAACTTCCGAGGTGCATTCCGTTATGATTTTTTAGATAAAGTAATTAGGAAAACATTATCCCAGCAACCCACTTCTAACCGAAGCGGTTGGAATTGGGTTGGCATAGCAAGCAAAATAGAGCAATTTAAACTCAATAATTTCGTTTATCCTGTTTTTGTTTTATTGAAAAAATATTACCAAACACCTATTCCTGCTTCTTTTTTTAAATCTATCCAACCCACCAACGCCTATGCCGTAAATCTAGGATCTAAAATCTATCATCAAGGATCTGTTTTTAACGATCAACCCCGTGTCCGGGCCGGTGTTAACCGATTTAAAAATTTGTTTTATCTCTCTCCTGAATCTTTGTGGAAAAAACTTTGGGTGTTTACCAATCCGCAGGTAGCTTTTTCAATATTTTGGATCGTTAAACAGAGATTATCTTCATTTTTTTCAGGTCGGTGACAAGCCCGTTGAAGTCTTTTTCGACTCTTTCTTTTTTGATCGCATATTTTTTGACCATTTTTTCGACGATTTCTTTTTTATCTATCCCTTTTTTCATCAATCTGAATATTTCCGAGGCAGTTTCGTTTAGAGTAAAAAGCATTGACTCTTCTTCATCAAAGATCACGGTTTTATCATCAATCTTTTGAATAATAAAGCCCTTGTTAACTCTATATTTCATATTGAAATTATAAATGACAAATAATCAATCTACAAATCAACCCGTCTGCTCCTTGACTTGAAAAAGCGAAAAATAAACCTGTCGAAAGTAATTATTTTTAATAAATGCATTTAAATCATTTGAAAGTATTTTATTTATTGGTTTTTCCGGGATTTTAAGGTTGTTTTTTGAAATAAGACGTTCGACAAAATCGTATTGGATTTGTTTTAAATATTTTTTATCATAAGTCGCTAACCTTATGGTTTTTCCCCATTCTTCCAAAATATCTGAAAATTTTATCTGACAATATTTCATTAAAAAGCGACTTATATTTTTCAATAAACCCTTATTATATATCAGATTAATTGAGTCTATTAATCTATAGACTTTCAACATCTCTTTTTCATTAATTTCTTTTGTTGCCTTTATGTTTCTGTGATAATGAGAGTGCAATTTTGTTTGTTCAATTCCGAGTCTTTTGGCGTTGACATAAAGGCTCGTCCCCCTAATAAGCCTTAATAAAAAGAGTTGAATTTCCGATGCGGAAAATTGACTGGCCCAATCTATTGATTTTTTCAGCTCCTCATATGTTTCTCCGGGTAAACCCGCGATAAACTGCAACACATAAGGCAATTTGTGTTTATCAAATCTTTTTAAATTGTCTTCCATTGCCACTATCTCATTCTTCCGGTTGATCAACCTCAACGGTTTTTTGTTTATTGACTGCACGCCTATGACTGAATTAACTCTTGATTTCTTTAAAAGCCTTATCAAATTATCCTCCATTCTCCACATCGAGGCATTGAGAAAAGTCGTTATCTCGGTGTTCTTATTATATTTCTTGATATAAGACAGAATTTCAATCGCCCGATGAAGATTGATATTTAAATTGTCATCATTAATCCACAAGTCTTTAACGTTCCTGTCAAAAAGATATTTCAGCTCATTTTTAACCTTCTCCAGCGGAAAAAATCTTAGTTTGTTCTTTCCCGATAAACTATATCCGCAATATGCGCAACCGAAAGGACAACCCCGTGAAGTTTCGATAACTATAGTATCACCGCTCGATAAATCAATTAGATTATTTAAGAAAGGTGAGGGAATACTACTTAGATCCTGCAGTTGTCGTCTGGGATTATTAATAACTTTACGATTTATTCTATATGTCAGTCCTCTTATGTTTTCCAACTCCAACTCCTTCAAAAAAACACTTCGGAGAATTTCGGAAAAAGCTTCCTCGCCTTCATCTCTAACAATCATGTCAATATATTTTTCTTTTTTAAGGATTTTATCCGGATCAACTGACACCTCCGGGCCGCCGAGCAGAATCAATATTCGTGGACTGACATTTTTAATTATCTGGCAAAGTTGCAAAACGATATCAATGTTCCAGTTAAAACAGGAAAAACCAATGATGCTTACGTTTTTTTGCGAAAACCTTTTTGCATAAAACAATAACGAGGGCTTATTAAGATGAGGATAAAGACTATCCTGATGGGCTACATATTTTTTTGGTTTGATTATGTGAATATCTATTAGAAGCTTTTGTTTTATCTTTGTATATTTTTCCGCATAGGCTTTTAGATTATAAAGACCTAATTGGAGATAGGTAGGCTTTGTAGTAACGGTTGTCAAAATTATTCTTCTTTTTTGCATAAATTCTCGTTCATTATAAACAATTGGTTAGCATCTTTAAAATCATTCCTGCTGTCTTAAGCAGAATAATTAAATCGCGCCATATGCTCTTATTCTTAACATAATCCAAATCCAGCATCATCCATTTTTCAAAAGATGTATGATCTGCGCCTTTTATAATCCAGTCCGAGGTCATTCCTGGCCGTACTGAAAATCTCTTTTTATATTTTGCAGGAACTTTTTTTGCTTCGCCAACCGGCAATGGTCGGGGTCCGACAAAAGCCATTTCGCCCTTAACTATGTTAATTAATTGTGGAATTTCATCCAATGCTGTGTGAGCCAAAAACTTACCAAGTTTTGTATATCTTGGATCATTATGAATTTTAAATGCGGGATAGTCCGCCTCATTTTGATCTTTGATTTTTGATTTTTGATTTTCTGCATCTTCAACCATCGTACGAATTTTATAAATTTCAAAAATTTTTTTATTTTTCCCCATCCGTTTTTGTTTAAATATAAACGGACCCTTAGAAGTCAATTTAACCAATATATATAGTACTAATAATAAAGGCGAGAAAAGGATTAATAAAAATAGGGCAAAAAATTTTTCAAACATAAGTTAAAAGTTTAAAGTTCAAAATGAAAAATTACAATTTAAAATTCAAAATTAATAAAACTTTTGGTTTTGAACTGCAACTTTGAACTTTGCACTTTGAATTTTAAACTTATTGTCTATAATATTATCATGAAACTCCCAAAAACCCTTAAAAATCTCACTAAGTTTGCTGTTGATAATTATTTCATTTTAATTTTTCTCGCCTGCGTCGGTTTTGTCGGCGTTGTTTCTTTTTACAAACTTTTTATTTCCAAACCAACCTATGTTTATGTCCGCGTCAAGATGGGCCAGGGTCTTTGGTGGGCCTCAACTCTAAAACCATCACTTTGGTTCATAAAAAATATTAAAAAAGGCGACGTTCAAACTGACCTCACCGGAAAACCTTTGGCGGAAATTTTATCAGTCCGCTACTATCCGACCAGTCTCAGCAACCAATATGATGTTTATTTAATGATGAAACTTAAAGTCTCCGGCAGCAGCAAATCCGGAAAATATAATTTTAACCGTTCCTCAATCGGCGTTGGCGCGCCGGTCGACTTTGAGTTTTCCTCATCCCAATTTTCAGGTACCATCACCGACCTGAGCAGCCGTCCGATTAGAGATAAATTCGTCGTTAAAACCGTTTATCTCAGTAAGCCATTTGCCTACACCTGGGAATATGACGGAATAAAAGTCGGTGATAAATTTTTTGACGGTGAGGAAAACGTGATTGAAATTCTTGATAAATCCGCAGGCGAATATGCTTCAATTATTTCTCCTTATAGATCAATAGTAGATGAATCATTGTCACAAAACAGAAGAGGGGTTACTGTTAAATTAAAAATAAAAGGAAAAATTGTCGATAATAAATTTGTCTTTGGCAACGATCAAGTTGTCAGCTTGGGTAAAAATATTTATTTTGCGACCGACAACTTTAATTTTTCCGATTATGTCGTCGCTGGAATAGAATAATAACAATAATGAACTAGTTTTGTTTTTGCTAAAATCAATTCATGACTCCTCAAGAGAATATAGCGGAATCTTCCAGGTTATCGCCGATATTAACCAGGCTAACAGAGCTTGGTGAACCGGTACAGCGATCTGGGCAGGTACTCCGGTTAATCGACCGTTTTGCTGATCGCGACCCGGCTCTTAATTTTAAATTTGAACAAAGTTTAGCTCATTATCAGCAATTTGCCAAAGAACCAGTGGTCGGCAAAAAAGCAAAGGAAGAACTTCAAGATGTCCTCACGGCGTATTTTTTTTACAAAAATCGTGAACTCTACCATAGGGAGGGTGGGAAAAAATACGATTTTGCTAAAGAAAAAAGACAGGTTAAAGCCGTAGTCGGCGCGCTCGAAGGCCACCATATCCATATGGGAACAGGTGAGGGAAAAAGTTCTGTTGTTATACCGATTGCATCTATTGTTGAAGCTTTGACATCAGCTAATAATGAGGCATTTGTCTCGACTGTTAGCGGAACATTACTTGAGGAACTAAAAAACAAAACCGCCCAGCTGATTGATGTCTTACCTGGCTCGATAAAAAATTCTATTGCCATACTGGAAAATAAAAAAACTCCTGCTCAAGATTTTATTGACGACGGTCTTTGGTTAACAATGCAAAAACAGGCACTCGCCAATGGCAAGTATGATCAGGAAACTAACCAAGAAATAACCCGCCAGTATTGGAAGAGCCGGCTTGAGCAAACAGATGATGATCCGGGACTCTTTCCGAAAAAATTAACCGGCCAACCACGGATCAATTTTGTCAGCGAACGGGATTTAGTATTTACCTCTTCAAAAGATCCAAAAGGATTTTTTCAGGCCTGTCCGCGGATTTTTATGGATGAGGCTGATGTTGCTTATAAACGCCGGACACCCTATATTCGCACACTTAGAGACCGGTTTGTCACTTCAGAACAAATAGAAAATTCCACTTATCAGTGGCTTGTTAATTATATGATCGCCAAACAGCTGAAACCGAGCGACTTTCACTGGTTTCTGGGAAGCCAAAAACTAAATGAACAAACTGTTAATCGGTTTAATTTAACCATAACCCCTGAAAATCAATTCTTTCTGCACGGAGTTTCGATTATTGCCAAAAAGCTGCGTTTAAATCCGAAAGAAACCGGGCAACTGGTTAAAAATGCCAGCCGCTATTTAAAAGAAAACCTACCTAAAAAAGATAAATCTTCATACATTTTGGCCGTGGGTGATATTTTAGCCGAGATGACAGAACAAAAAAATAGGATTTATGTTATCGATGAAAAAACCAATCGGCCGGTCGTCCGTGACGCCTACATGGATGAGTTATTGGAAAGCCATGAAAATCAACCTGAACATCAACTTGCCATATTGGCTTTAAACGATATCTTTGATTACGTTCCTTTTAACCAGGCAATCATGTCTGTCACCCGTTTTCCCACTTTTATTGCCCAAGCCTCAGAAAAACTCGTTTGCCTTTCCGGAACCCTGATGTATCCAGATCCCAAAACCGGAAAGATCTCTAAAAGTAATTTTGCCAAATTCTTGGAGGAAACTACAAAAAAACCCGTTGATTTAATCTCTCCTCTTGATAAAAAAACTGTCCCAACCCCAATAATTCTTGATAATGAAAAACAAACTAGAGAAACCATTTTGAGAGATCTCGATCAACAGACCAAGCCAACTTTAGTCATTGATTTTAACGGTGTCGCCGATACTCAACAATTGTTTAAAAGCGTGCAAGAACGTTTTCCTGATCGAAAGATTGCCTTTTTACCGCCAAAACCAAATAGCGCCGAAGAGGAGAAAAAATATAACCAGTATTTGGCTCGCCTTTGCCGGCAACTTGCGAATCGGGAAATCGACGTAGTTGTTTCTTCAGGAACAGCCGGTGTCGGCGTCAACATCATTCAAGATGATGGAAGTTTTCCCGATCTTCATGTAGCTCTCTCCGGCATGCCGGAAAACGGGAGCCAGTTGACTCAAGCTATTGGCCGACGACGATTAAGCGGAACTGACGCCCGTTGGTATTTGAATAATGGCGAGTTGGAAAAGTTTGTTTCTTATTTTCCCGAGGAAACAGTTGACTGGTTAACCCTCTGGATGGGAAAAACCGATCAGTTGCGGGTGCAGGAAATGATCAAAGAGGCGCCGGTAAGGCCGGAAAAAGGACTGTCGCTGGCACTGGAATTACTTGGACAAAGACAACGGAAAGAAACTGAGAACGATAAGTTAACTGTCGAGTATGATTTGTTTTTCCGAAATATTACAGACAGGTTTAGAGAAAAATTAGAGAAAAAATTAGGGTCTGTACTTGATTCCTCTCAACAGACAAAAATTAATCAATATATTAAACTCATGGGAATACCCGAATCATTATATTTTTCTATTTTAACCGATAATCAATTTTTTCCCAATTCCGGCGATCCGAGAAATTTTATCACCAATTTAACAACGGAAATATTCCGTTCCCGGTCAAATTCCGATCGTTCTTGGTTTGAGGAACAGATCGATAGTTGGCTAAAAATCAATATGGAAAGAGTTAATAATTTTTATGATAACGTTTTATTTGATGGCCGGGTAGTTTCAGAACCGACATTGACCAAACTTCAACCTTTGCCGGAACAAATTTTTAGGACTGCTTTTGACCGTTTTCCAGAATTACTTTCCCGTTCTGAAAATCAACCGTTAAAGATCGTCACTCCTACGGGGACTTATGCTGGAATACTCAAGGGAACCCAGATGTTTCTTCTGACAGATGCCCAGGAAACACCAAACGCTTTCGATATTAAGGAAATGTCTGCTTTCTCTATTTTTCCACTTGACGACAAAAATGAACTGTTTGCTTTTTTTGCAAAACCCGCTTGACAGCGGGTGGATTTTTCCTATAGTATTTGATATAATACTTTAAAGTATGGATGGAAAAACTGTTCGTGAAACAGTAACATCAACGGGGCGAGAACTAGTCAACTTGAAATCAGTCGCAAAACTGGTGCCAGTCGCCATCGCTCTCGGAGGGGCTTATGGCTGTGTGAATCCTGTTTCTGGCCAACAAACCTCACCCGAAGCCACACCCACTGCAAATACCTTAATTAATGTAGAAATTCTTCGTACAAAAGAACCAACCGCTGTCCCCAATCCGGAATTAATTGTTCCTGCGCTTGACTTCCAACAGGCCGCAACTGACGGAAAACTTGTTTATATGAAATTAGATGCTAATAATCAACCTGTGGGTGCTCAAACCGGCGACCTAGGTGATGTTATTAGTGGTAATTTTGATACTCCAAAAAAGAATATTCCCCAGTCAGTAGTCGAGCAAATTGCCCTGCCCTCTGCACAATCTGTAATTGTCATAAAAATGGGAGAAAAAAATTTACCGATAAAAATGGTCAGAGTTCCAACCACTAGAGGTGTTGACAAGGTCATTCTCTTTGGTAAATTTGATGGGGGCTGGAAACAAATCCTTTTAGCCGATGGCGACCAAGGATTAAACATCTCCTCGGGAAAAGACGGAGTAATCGTTGATGGAATGAATCGATTAAATCTTGCTTTTGACAGTCAAACGAATCCAACATTTCAAGCCCTATTAGCTCTCAACAATCCCGGAACCACCGACCAGTTTTTTTCCGCTCTCTATCCCAATATTAATGGTGGGAAACTGGAGTTGATTTACCGAGAACAAGGAAATGTTATAAGAGGAAATTTGCCTGAAGGATTGTTTGAAATAAAAAACTCAACCGGAGCGACTAAAATCTTGGCCAGCATGGCAGCCGACCTGGCTACACCCGCCGCCCCAACCGCCCCCTCTCCTACGCCAACAAACGAACCTTTACCCATGGAAACACCCGGTAAAACTGCCGGTTATTATTTCCCGGAAGTTAAAGAGGGTCTTCCCAATGTACCGATTATTCCAATAGAGGTTTATAAAAAACAAATGATGAGAGTAGAAGATGTTGCTGCGGTGCGTTATAACCCAGACACCAAACGCGTTCAGGCAGTAAACGATAAAGGAATTCTCCTTGCCGAAGCCGCTTGGGTAGAAAAAACCATGGATGATGGATCAAAACAGCTTGTCTGGGAATGGGGCACGCCGTTTGTAAAAACCGATAAGGGAACCGAGCTACGCGGTCCAACGGAAGAACTAAAAAAAGAGGCTATTGGTCCCTTCATCGGCGCCATGAAGACGATAGGAGTTGATTTGTCGGCAGAGCAGGTCGGACAAGGATTAACCGCTAAAGAATATGTAGATTATTATGGAAAGCCGTTATATGTATTAATATATAATTTGGTCCCTGATCCAATAAAAAGCGGTGAGTCTATGGGAACCCAAATCCCTATTTTCTCAACGGAGAATAATGGAGATTGGAATTATTCAATTAAAAATTTGGCGGACCGCGCTGGATTTAAAATAGGCGCAGAAGCTTTGCGTGGCGTCTTTACCTTAATGGAAGATCAGCTCAGCCAAATGACTATCACCGCCATATCTTTAAAAAGAATGAGTAGAGACGGGACTTTTGATTTGTCCATTTCTCAGGGACAATTAGAGAAAGCAATCGCAAACAATCAGGTACCCACATTCTTACATCTTGTATATAGTAATCCTGGTTATCTCCCTGATTGGTTGACTAAAGGTAGTTTTACCAAAGAAGAGTACATAAAAATATTTGACCAGTTTATCGTAGGTGCCATGACATCAAATCGACAATTAGCCAATAAACTTGCCCAAAATAATCCTAATTACCCCAATGGAAAAGTCACCCTGCAATATTCTGTTGTCAATGAAGCGGCTCAATCTACTTTTTGGAGACCAAAAGTAGGATCAGACTATGTTGAGCGCGCATTCAGAGTCGCAAGAGAAGCTGATCCAGAGGCTGTATTAATTTACAATGATTATGGCCATGAATTACCAAATCTTCCTAATGCCAATAAAGTATTTAGCATAGTTAAAGAATTAAAAGATCAGGGATTAGTTGATGGTGTTGGAATGCAAATGCACTTTCTTGGAGCTCCAGACAGTCCAGATCCAAACAAGCCAATCACCGATCTTGAAAAAGGAATCAGATCTCAAATAGATAGATATGCCAAAATTGGAGTTAAGGTATATATTACCGAACTAGACGTTGACCTTTCTAAAATAAGAGGTACGCCTGTAGAAAAATTAAAAAAGGCATTTGAAATTTACAGATTAATTACACATATTTGTGCCGATTACGAAATGCAGGTTAGCGCTTTTGGTGTAAACAGCAAAGACTCCTGGATTAATGAACTTGGTGGCAAGGGCAATTTGTTATTTGAAGATAATCAACCCACGGCAAGTTTTTACGGAGCTGAGTCTGGATTATTAGCCCATTTTGATGCACTTCCTTAACTGGCTGTATTTGATTAACCAAATATCTTGATATATTCTTATTTTTATACATGGATTCTTTGAAAAAAAGGCTTTTAATATTATTAAATCTGATTTTAATAATATTAATAGTAATTCTTGCTTTTGTAATAAATAAAAAAAGATCTTCTTTTATTGTCTCTGTTAATCCTATCAGCAAAAGAATAATTACAAAATCAAAAGTCAGCCCACTTAAGTATTATTATGAACCAAAACCAAACACAGTAGACCTCACGGAAGTTGGACAAATTAAGGCCTCGCGTCATATAAATGCAGACGGCTTGATAGATAGATTTGATTACCCGATCAATAAGCCGAATAATGTTTTTAGGATTATTGCCCTAGGGGATTCATTCACCGCCGGCCTAGAAGTAGACACAGATAAAAATTGGAGTGAAATATTAGAGGACTCTCTAAATAAAAGCTGTATCAAGAGATCTGTTGATAAATTCAAGGTAATTAATCTGGCTGTCGAGGGTTATGATATTCAATACTCCCTAGAAAGATACAAGATAAAGGGTCAAAAATATTCTCCTGATTTAATTCTCTAGCTTTTACAAGATGATGATTTTTATGAAATTAATGAGATGGTACTCTCCTACAAAAGTAGTCTTACTGCTAAAATGATGAAGAATGGGGAATGGAATAGTCAAATTAAAAAAGGTCTTAATGAAAAAGGGTATGTCTTAATAAACGTTTCCAAAATTCGTTCAAATTTTAAAAGCGGTTTTTCATAATAGGCTACCGAATCAACTTCGTCAATATTAATGTTCGCTTTCTTTAGACAGAAATTAATCGCTTGATACGGAAAACAATTATCATGTTTAATTCTCGTAAATCTTTCCTCTTCGACTGCGACAGTTATTTTCCCATCTTTAAGAAGACAGGCGCTGCTGTCGTGATAGTAGGAAGAAATACCAAGAATATACATTTTGAATCTTATGTCTTTAAATTATCGGATAAATAAAAATGGGAAGGGGTGATATTTGTGCATAAATTATCAAAAGGGTTATTATTATTAAAAAAAGGACTATTGGAATTAACCAAATCTTTTTTGCGCTTATAATTAACAAAAATAACTGTTTAACTGCTTCTATCATTTTGACTTACTGAAAAATGATTCAGTTTTAATATTAACACTCTTAATGACCAAAACAATACACCATAAGTTATTTTTACAGCAGGGTAAATAAGACTATAAGAAAATAGACACCAAAATGCCACAACCAATAGTTTAATCTGATAGGGCTTGTTTTTGAAATTAATTAGGTCGTAGAAAAAAAAATAAATAATTATTATTGAATAAGAGACTAACCCAATTACCCCTGATTCGGCTAGTGTGGCAAAAAAAACGTTGTGAGGATGCGTCCAAGTATTTAATAAGTTTTCAGGACTGGTACTTTTACGCAATGCAATATTATTAATATATTCGTAAAAATTACCCAATCCTACTCCAAACATTGGAAAGGCTTTTCCAATATCCATTGCTTTTTTCCAATAAAAGATTCTTCCCTCAATAGTTTCATAATCCGCAGGAGAAGGATCAACAATCCTGTTAATTGAGTTTACAGAAATGTATTTTAGAGAGTTTATGGTTAATAAAAGAAGTAAAAAGACACCTAATAAAACGAGCCCTTGTGCTGCTCTTTTTTTCACAATTAGTATGGAAACAAACAAGGCTACAAGGGCGATAGCAAATTGTCCTCGAAAATCAGAGACAGCGGCAAAAAAAACGATTAAAAAAATTAAGATAAAAATAACAACTTTATTGAGGGTTTTTTTTAGGAGTTGCAGTGTTATAAACCCTAATGGAATGAGCGTGTTGTCAAAAATGTTTATAAAATATCTGTTTTTGATCGAATCAGTAATTACACCGCGATACGCATTATCAGTAAGCAGACTCATTATTGTTCTAGAAAATGGCTGCAGTTGGAAATATGTGACCGCTTCAAACAACAAACTTAGCACTGAAGAATAAAATAGTATTTTAATTACAAAAAAAATCCTTTTAATACTATCAATTTCGTTCCATAATACCATCATAAACATAAAAATGAACAGCAGGTCTTTAAATCTAATTAAATATTCAGAAATATTGATGGCATTTAAAATCGAAAGTGCTTGAGTAACAAAATATACAAGAAATATTTTAAACAAAGGTTGACTAATAATTTTTTTTACTAATTTAGCATTAACAGACATATAGATAAAAAGGCAGAAAATAATATATCTCGCAAAACTATGTGAGTTAAAAAAATCACTCCGTATTGGTAGAATGTATATGGCTGGAAGTCTGGTTAATACCAGTACGACAATAATCAGTATAAAAGCCCAAGGAATTATTTTTTTATTACTCATAAAAATTCATGAATTGTTTGTTTTCTGTTATCATCCCTACATATAATGGCGAAAAAACAATTGGCCTGTTGTTAAATAGTATTAAAAATATAACCCAAGACATAAAATCAGAAGTCATTATCATCGATTCCTCTTCTTCTGATAATACACCTCAAATTATTAATAGTTATTATAAATCCCTTCTTATAAAAAAAGTGAGTATAAAAAGGGAGGCTTTCAACCACGGAGGGACAAGAAATGTAGGTGCTCGTATGGCAAAAGGGCGGTTCTTGGCTTTTTTTTCACAAGATGTTATTCCAAAAACTAATCTATTATTTAAATATTATCTTGAAGATTTTGCGACAAACAAGCGTGTTGTGGCAATATTTGGAAAAAACTATGCTAGCAAAAATACGCCAATATTACAGTCTATAGAAAATGACTGTCGCTGGGAAAGATTGGATCGTTATCTGGACAATAGTGGCGTTTTGCTGCAAGATAGACGCCATCCGTTTATTTGTTATTCAGATGAAAATAAATTTTTGTGGTATTTCTTTTCTAACACCTCCTCGTGTTACAGGAAGGATTTTTTATTAAGAAATCCTTTTCCTATTGTTCAACATGGTGAAGATTTTTTGATGGGTAAAAAAATAATTGAGAAGGATTTTATAAAAATTTATGATAAGCGTTGTGCGGTGACTCATTATTACAAATATAATATTTTTCAATATTTTAATCGAGAAAAAAGCGGTATTAATATAAGAAAAAATTTTAAGGAAAGAATATATTTGTTGTGTAAGATTAAAAGGATAATAAAACTAAGGGAGTTAACAGTAGTAAAGGTGTTTCTTTTACTCCAACTTATATTTTATTATTTCTTAAAATATATTGCCTATGTTTTGGTAAAGTACGTTAGAAACGACTCTTAATTATATTATTAACATCTGATGAAACAAATTCTCTTTACTACCAGCTGGGATGATGGTTATCCACTAGACTATAAACTTGCTTTACTTTTAAAAAAGTATCATATCAGGGGAACTTTCTATATTCCGCTAAAAAATCGGGAAAGGCCAGTAATGACGAACAAATCATTATTAAAAATTAGTCGAATGGGTTTTGAAATCGGCTCCCACACGCTTACTCATCCTATGTTAACAAAATTAAATCAGAGTAAATTAATCTATGAAATACAACAAAATAAAAAAGAGTTAGAGAGAATTATAAAAAAACCCGTTGTCTCTTTTTGCTATCCAAAAGGCAAGTTTAATAAAAATGTTGCTTCCCTCCTAAAAAATTCTGGACATAACTTAGCAAGGACGACTTCTTTATTTCATACCGATCCCAAATTTAATCCCTTTTTTATGCCGACGACAGTTCATTTTTCAAATCGGTCGTACTCTTCGTATTTTAAACAGGAACTTAAACAGGGACTTAGAGAACTAGACTTTGTTGGTTTATATAATTGGTTGTCTTATGGACTTAATAAAAACCCGCTCAAATTATCTTTAGAAATATTAAACGGTCTATCAAAAAAGGGTGGTTATTTTCACCTTTGGGGCCATTCATGGGAGATTGAACAACAAAATCTCTGGGGCGATTTAGAAACTTTTTTTAAGATTATTAACAAACAAAAAAACATTGTTTGTTTATCTAATTACGAAGTTATAGAATATTTAAACCTATGAAAGTTCTTGTTACCGGATCGGAGGGTTTTATTGGCAAACATCTTGTTAAATATCTAAAATCTAAAAAAATCACTATCGTTCCTTATGATCTTTCTCTTGGACAAGATCTTTTTGATAAAAAAACATTAGAAAAAGAAGTTAAAAAAGCAAATTATATTATTCATCTAGCAGCCGTGGGTGATGTTTACCAGGCAGAAAAAGATCCGCAAAACGCTTTAAAGGTCGGAATAATCGGCACACAAAACTTAATTGAGGTGGCTAATAAATACCCAATTAAAAAAATTATTTACGCCTCAACCTGGGAAGTTTACGGAAAACCATTTTACCAACCAATTGACGAGAATCATACTTGTAATCCAACTCATCCGTATTCCATTGCCAAGCTTGGCGGAGAATTAGTGTTTCGATCTGCTTTTAATAAAATTCCTTGGATTATTTTACGCCTTGGAACAGCCTATGGATTAAACATGAGGCCTTATGCGGTTATACCACTATTTATCAACAGGGCCTTGGAACAAAAACCAATCGTTTTACAGGGTGGAGGAAAGCAAATCAGACAGTTTACTCACGTTAATGACATTAGCAATGCTTTTTACAAAGTTATAAAATTGTCAATTGAAAATGAAGTGTTTAATATCGTTAATAATAAAACGATCAGCATAAAACAATTAGTAGGAATAATTAAATCTCGGTTAAGAATTAAAACAATTTATGGCGAACAAAGAAAGGGCGACGTCATCCCCACAGTCATCTCAAATAAAAAAGCCCAAAAAAGTATTGATTGGAAAAATAGCATAAAAATTGATAAATGGTTAATTGAAACAATTAATCTGATGAAAAAAAATCAAGTTATTTTATGAACAAAAAACCACCACGATTAATAATCGTTGTTAAAAATATCGATGGTGGAACTGGAACATTTGTCCTCAGCTTATTAAAGTTAAAAAAGTTGTTTAAGAAAAAATTAACATTATTTAAAGTAATTGTACTAGAAAAACCCCGTTATAGAAAATTAGATAAAAAATTATTACCTCTATTTATTTTTATTAGAACTTCAAATTTTTATCCGTATATCTACGCACTTTCACCTAAATCTGTAGTTGATTTTGTCAGCGATTTTTTTGTCTTAAAAAAAATCATAAATTTTTACAAACCTCGTGTTATTTTGGGTGTTGATTTATATTGTAACCTTAACGTTTTAATTAATAAGCTTTTATTTTTTAGAAAGATTAAAATTGTCGCTTCTACCCATATTAGTTTGAATAATAATTTACAGAGTAAATCATCTTTGCTTCTAAGACTTCTATTGAAAAAGGTTATAAATATTTTTTACTCTAAGGCAGATGTTTTGATATCTGTCTCAAAAAATCTTTCCTCGTCTTTAGTAAAAGATTTTAATATTAAAAAAAGTATCATAACCATATATAATGGTCTCGATACAAAAATCAGAGTAAAAAACAATAATTTTGATAAAAAAATTATAATTACGGTTTCCCGTCTAGTTGAACAAAAAGATCATTTTACCTTGATTAAAGCATTTTTTCTTATCCAAAAAATATTTCCTAATACCAAGTTATGGATTTTAGGAGACGGCCCTTTAAAAAAAAGGCTTGCTCTGTTCTCCCAGAAATTAGACCTTAAAAGAAACATTAGGTTTTTTGGATGGAAAAATAATATCTATGGTTTATTAAAATGCGCGTCTGTTTTTGTGTTGTCAACGAGAAGGGAAGGTTTCCCATATGTAATTTTAGAAGCAATGTCGCAAAAACTTCCTATTATTTCATCAGATGTTTCTTTTGGCCCATCAGAAGCCCTAGATAAAGGAAAATGTGGTATTCTTGTTCCCATTAATGAGGAAAAGAAAATGGCTCAGGAAATTATTAGCCTTTTACGAAACAAAAAAAAATACAATTTTTATGCTAAAAGATCTCTTGAAAGAAGCCGTTATTTTTCTGAAGAAAAAATGCTACAAACATACAAAAAAATTATTATTAATTTAGCAAAAAAAACTCCTAACTAATTTTATGACTGCTATCTGCGGAGCGCTTATTAAAAAAGAATCGGCTAAACCACTCATAAATATCAATGCAATGATTAAACCCTTGCGCAGGCATAGTCTTTATAAAGTATTAAAAAGTAGTGAAAAGAGGTTGTTTTTTGGTTTGTTATCGATTGAATTACCCAAAAAGTCTTTATTTGAAAATAACAAAGTAGTTATTATTCTCGATGGTTATTTGTTAGATATAGACAAATCAAAGCTAAACAACGCTGGGGAACATATCTACTCTCTTTATTTAAAATATAAATTTAATACTGCAAATTACCTTAATGGTGTTTTTAATTTGTTTATTTATTTTAAAACTGAAAATCGGTTATTAATAATCAATGATCGGTTCGGGCTAAAACCCTTATATTATTATGATGATGACCGTTTTTTTGTTTTTTCTTCTGAGGTAAAATCTATTATAAACTCGGGGTTGGTAAAAAAACAGATAAATTGGTCTGCTTGGAGAGAGTTTTTTGCATTTCAGTATTTACCCAGCGATAAAACTTTTTTTAAAAATATATATAAGACTCCTTCTGGCTTAATTATGAATGTTTGTGGGAAAGAAATTTCATTTATTGATAGAACAAGAAAACAGGGTAATTCTAAAAGTTTAGATCTACAACACAACATAAATAAATTAATGGTCTCATTAAAAAATTCTGCTAGAAAAGTTTTTCCAATCTTTCAAAAAGAAACAGTTCTATCGCTATCTGGTGGTTATGATTCAAGAACTGTGGCTTTCTTATTTAAAAAAATACTTAACAAACAGTTTCTCACTTTAACAATAAGTGGCGCAAAATCAAAAATTGATTACTTTCTCGGTCCTTTGGTTTCTGAACAGTTGGGTTTAAAAAATATAATTATTAAACAGCCTAAAAAAATTTTTAATAATTTTTTAATTATTAAGTCATATTTGTTTGACTCTATGCTTCACGAACATTTGTGGATGATACCATTATTCTTCTTTTTTAAAAAACCCGTCTATTATTTTGATGGGGCTGGCGGTGACGTTTTATTAAAAGGCCTCTTTTTCCCTAATAAGGCGTTAAATAATATAAGTAAATTTGCGTTTATTAATGCTTGGATTGAAGAAACAACAACAAGTAATTTTTTTATATCTAAATATTTTTTTTCACCGATTAATGATAGGCTCGTGCAAAAATTGAAAAATTATGATTATATTAAAAAATACAATTCTTCCGCGACTGAATTTATCCTGAAAACAAGAACAAGGAATTCTATAACACCAGCTATATTTAGTTTGTTTGGACGAAAAACAAATGTCCGATTTTTATTTTTTGAAAAAAATTTTGTTGATACTGCCCTATCGATTCCCGCAGAGCAAAAAATAAACGATAAAATCTATTTAAAAACGCTAAAAGCTTTATTTCCTGAATTCAATAAAATTCCAACCACAAATGATAGCACTTTGTTAGGCAACGTTAGCTTAATGGTTAAAAAAATATTAATTAAATTAAATTTATTAAAATTTATAAAAACATTACTAAAAAATATTTTTCTTTATAAAAACCTTACAGGAAAAATAGCCCGAGGCGATGCCTTATTTTTCAATCGTTTAAGTTTAAAATTTTATTATCCCAGTTTTTTTAATAAAAAATTATATATAAATGAAATAAATAAAATAAATAAACGATTTTTTATAAATATGTTTTTTCTTAATGCTACGGAATTTTTATTATGGTACAATCTTTTTTTTAAAGAAAACAAAAAAGTTTATAACTTAATTAAGCTCTAAGTTGGGGGGTTGGGTTTGTAGAATCAATAACCCCCCTAAATAACCAAAATATGAAAAGATAAGAAAAAAAAATCTTGTGGAGATGTAAGGGAATAAAAAAAACTGACCAAAATGCGATAATGAAAGCCTTGGTGATTCCTGTTCCTTTTCTAACTATTAGAAGATCTTTTTCCAAAAAAAATACAATAATAGTAAATATGTTATTAATCCCAAAATACCAGTATCAACCAATATACTTATAAATATATTGTGAGGATTGTCTATAAGATTTGTTTTCGGCATAATCAGAGACTGCCTATCTTTTAATAACTCTGAATGTTCAAGATCGTTCCCAAGTCCTACACCGCTAAGTGGAGCTCTTTGCCAGATATCCAACCCTTCTTGCCAATAAGAAAACCGCCCATAAACATTCTCTATGTCAGAATTTGATGGCCAAAAAATTCTTTGGATTACATTTATTCCTACTGTTCCTTGTGAAATCTTAACGGCAATTACTATAATAATAAAAACATTTATTAGTACAATAGTTAATGCAATATTCTTTCTTATAAACACAAGGGCTGAGGCAACAACAGAAAACACATAAACCAATATTTTAATTCTCCAGCTTGATAATATATCTAAAAACAAAATAAAATTTCCATAGAACAAGATTATAATTTTTTTAGCTATGATTTCTTTTTGTTGGAAATAAAAAGCTAAGAAAGGAAATAATGGCTCAATAAACATTGAAGTAAAATAGCGACCTCTATTCATTTGAAATTCAAGCGCATTAAAATATTTATCATAAAATAATTGATTGAGGTAAGCCATAAGCAAATCTGGCCAAAAATATAAAAAGAAACACAAAAAAATATTTATTAAACCTGTCGCGAATATAATATTAATTACTTTTCGCTTGTTTAGTTTTGTGGTAATAATAAGAAAATACAACATGACACAAAAAACATAGCTATTATAAGAAGATAAAAAATTAAATATATTTACAGCATTTATTATAGAAATTGTTTGTGCCACTAAAAATATGAATACTAGGAAAGTAAAATTCTTTAATTCTGTTTTTTTTTCCAAATATCGTATTTAACAAAAAGGTTATTAATATTAATATTTTGGCTATCGAATGCGAGGTTAATAGCGTGTTTCTGATTCCAAGTATATAAATTGGTGGTAAGGTAACAAGAAAAATGACAACATAAACACTATTAACTACAATGCCTTCTATCTGTTGCCTATAATTACTTTTTCCTTTTGAATTTATCATATAGATTTATCAAAGCCCTTATGTGTTGTGCGGCTAAATACTTGCTTATAAAAACTTTCTTGATGTTTTTTTTCATATAGGATGTTTTTTTTCTTTGTTTATATATTACACTTAGTTTGTCTTTGAAATTTAATTCGTCTATAAAATATCCCGTTTTCCCCTCCTCTACAAGTTCATAGAAATTTTGCCTTTTGGGCACTAATACTGGAGTACCAACTGAAAACGATTCTATAAGCACGTTCGGTAAGACATCGTAAGAAATTGATGGAATGATTGTTGCAATCGCATTTGTCATATAATTTAAAATTTCTCTTTTTTCTAAAAAACCTTTAAATATGATGTTTTTATGTCTGCTGAAATACTTGACTTCGTTAGTCAAGGGACCAACTCCAATTAATACTAGTTTTAGCTTCATTTCTCCAAAAACATTCAAAAGCCTCATTATTCCTTTGTCTTCCGCTAATCTACCCACATAAAGAAAATAATTTCTTTGTTTTAAATAAGATTTTCTTTTTTGCCCTGTTGTTAGTATTGGGGTTGAAATAACACTTGACTTCAAAAAAGACATCTTGGCTTTTTGGATAAAATACGCTCTAATAAATTTAGTCGGAAAAATATAATGATCAATTAATGAGTAATAATCAAGTCGTTGATTAAGGTAAAAAAAGATTGTAAAAAAAAATGAGGCAAGCTTTGATCTGTGGTAGCATCCGTAAATAAACGCCGGATATTTAAAACTTTTTAACACACACAATTCACAGATTTTTTTGTTTCGACACAATAGACCGCTCGGACAAACAAGTTGATAATTTGAAACCCTTTGGAAAATTAATAGTTTATGTTTTTTACAGATTTTATATGCAAGCGGGGTAATTAATGGATAAATATTTTGAAACTGGACAATATCAGGTTTAAATTTATCAATAATGCTATCTAGCTCTTTTTCAAGTTTTGGATTATAAAAAAATCCAACTATTGTTTTTATTTTATCCCAAAAAGACCTAATGTCTTTGCTTTTTTTAGAATACACATATATTTTGTGTCCTCGTTTTTTAAGCAGTTTAAACAAAGAAGTTATATATGTTTCTTCCCCTCCCCAATATTCGTGGTAGTTGTGAATTAGTAAAATTTTCATTTTTTGTAAGCTAATTTTACTAAATAGTTTTTTGTTTATATAATCTTATCAATGAATTCCCGCTTAATTAAATATCGTCTTAAACAAGTTTTATATAAACTTCTGGGGAAAACCAGTTATTCAAGAATTCAACTTAATGATTGGTTAAAAAACATTGATGTAAATAAGAATGGGGTCCTTGAGGTGGGAGCGGGCTCTAATCCCGTGATAAAAAAAGTAAAAAGCTTCCAGGTAAAACAATATAAAACTCTCGACAATAATTTTCAGATCGACTGTAAACCGGACTTCAACCTGGATCTTAATCAAATCCGCTTTAGCGATAAAAATGGCTGGATAAGTAAAGCCGGGCCCCAGACAACACCCGATATAAATAACAAGGTGATAAAAAAAGTTTTTAAATATTCTCCCAATATAATTTTCTGCCTTGAGGTAATGGAATATATTTATAAACCGGAGACGGTTTTAAAATTTTTTTATGATATTTTAGCGCCCGGCGGGGTTCTCTATATTTCTTTCCACACAATCTATCCGGTTCATGAACCATATGAATATGATTCGCTGCGTTATACCAAATGGGGAATAATTCATTTGCTGGAAGAGGTTGGGTTCTCAAAATGGGAGGTTACCCCAAGAACCGCAACCAAGGGATCTGAAGAACTAAAGAAGTTCTATAAAAAAGAAAAAATGTTTGCCTTGAAAAATAGTGAACTTCCTTATGATATCGGCTATTTTGTGAAGGCAATGAAATAAATTTCTAATTACCTAATTGACCCAATCCTTCGGCCTTGTTTACACTGAGCTTGTCGAATGTGCTCAGAATAAATAAAATCTATGCTCCAATGAGCGCGTTGCCATTTAACCTAAATACATATATAATATAAGCAATATGGTAAAAGTTCTTAATTTTAAAGTTATCGTTGAACAGGATGAAGATGGGCGTTTCGTCGCTTCTGTTCCTTCCGTACCCGGATGTTATTCTGATGGCAAAACCTATGAAGAAGCGGTAAAAAATATAAAAGAAGCTGTTACTCTTTCTTTGGAAGTAGCCAAAAACAATTCAAACTACAGCGGAAGAATTGTCTTTCCTCAAAATAACAAAGAAAAAGAAAAATTTATCGGCTTGATCGACCTGCCAATAAAATTTGCTTGTTAAAATGCCAAAATTGCCAATCATAAAACCTCTTACCTTAATTAGAATTCTCAAAAAAATTAATTTTGTTGAAATAAGACAAAAAGGAAGTCATAAATTTTTCTATCGGCGAAAAGATAATAAAGCAACCATTGTCCCTGTTCATTCAAAAGACATTGGCCGAGGCCTTTTAAGAAAAATATTAAACGAAATTAATTTATCGGTAGATGAATTTATTCAATTACTGCACAAATAGACTCATCGTCATTGAAAGCATTTTAGCAAAATTTTACTTAAGTTAAAGATGGATATGTGGAATCAAAATTTTCTATTAAGAGGTTTTCGTTAAGTAATATATAATCTACTTGATGAATCCGAGATTAATGAAGTACAAAATTAGAATGTTTATATATAAGCTTCTTGGAAAAACTAGTTATTCTCGGGTACAACTCAATAATTGGTTAAAAAAAATTGAAGTAAAAACCAATAAGGTTCTTGAGGTGGGAGCAAACTTAAATCCAGTAATAAAAAAAGTCAAGAGTTGGAAAGTAAATCAATATAAAACACTCGATAATAATTTACAAACACCCTGTAGCCCTGATTTTAATTTAGACCTTAACCTCCTATATTTCAGTGATAAATATGGATGGCTTAGCAAGCGAAAAACTGATATTAAAGCAATAAAGCGGGTCGTGGATTTTTCTCCAAATATAATTTTTTGTCTTGAAGTGATGGAATATATTTATAAACCGGAGACGGTTTTAAAATTTTTTTATGATATTTTAGCGCCCGGTGGAATTCTTTATATTTCTTTCCACACGATCTATCCGGTTCATGAACCATATAAATATGACTCGCTGCGTTATACCAAATGGGGAATAATTCATTTACTGGAAGATGTTGGCTTCTTAAAATGGGAGATTACCCCAAGAACCGCAACCAAGGGATCTGAAGAACTAAAGAAGTTCTATAAAAAAGAAAAAATGTTTGTTTTGAAAAAAAGCCCTCTCCCTTTGGATATCGGCTATTTTGTGAAGGCTTATAAATAAAGTTATAATCGACCTAATTAACCCAATAAAATTCCAAGCACCAACTACTAATTTATGCATTAAAAAACTAAGAAAAACTAATTAAAATATTAAAATTGTGTATAATTTATTATATGAAAATGTCAATAGACGATCAGAGGTTAACGTCGATGTGTAATCGAGAAAACATTGTTTATCTTGGCCTCTTTGGTTCACAGGCTCGTGGAGAATCCACCACAAAAAGTGATGTTGATTTATTGATTGACTTTGATGGATTTAAATCATATTTCGAGCTCGCTCATATTCAACAAAGTTTAGAGTCTATTTTAAAAAAAAATGTTGATTTGGTACTAAAAAACAATATTAAAGAATCACTAAAACCTTATATTTTAAAAGACCTCATTACCCTTTATGAAAAAAAATAATCAGGTTTATCTTGATGATATCCAACGGGCGATTGATAAAATAGATAGATATACTAAAAATATTGATTTTAGCTTTTTCCAACAAGATGAAATGAGACAAGATGCTATTATACGCCAACTTGAAATTATCGGTGAAGCGGCTAATAAAATTTCTGCTGATTTTATAAAAAACCACCCAAATTTTCCAATAAAAGAGGCTATAAGAATGAGAAACTTTTTAATTCACGGATATAACGAGGTCAATCTTCAGGTTGTTTGGAAAACTATCCAGGAAGATATTCCTTTTTTAAAAGAAAAAGCTCTAATACATAATCTTTTTTGCTTCAGGGAGAAGTCTTGAAAAGACCTTTTTACTATAGGAAAAATGTAATGTTTTTTCAACTTTATCAATTTTTCTCCACCATTCTCTTTTATAGCTTAAGTATTTTTTAGAGCTAATGTTCCCATCTTCGCTTGCTAGAATAAACCACGACAATCTAAATGGGTTAACATATTCTAATTTATCGGCATCATATAAAATCTTGCTTTCTAGTGTGTTTTGCTTTTCTCCAAAAGAGTGTTTTTTAATAATATTCGTTACTTTTTTGATAATAGATTTATTTTGTTCAAATTTTTTTAGGCTTTTTTTTATTGCACTAAGTTTTTTTCCTTTTCTTCCTTCTAGGTCATGTAGCCAGGCACACAAAGAAATTATTATTTTGTCAGCTTTTAGTTCTTCGTTATTAATTATCTCTATACAATACTCCTAAATTCTAAAATCTAATGCAACAGTAACTGGTAATTGTAATTTTGAGTACTCCAATTCTAACATTTCCTGTGGCGTTGCAAATCCGAGTATCTTCCGCGGTCTGTTGTTAATCTCCCAA
>Ga0172370_10003188_pt1 | contig 22957 bp, 17 predicted proteins | sample LakKiv5m_FD_114538 | JGI IMG/M metagenome (GOLD analysis project Ga0172370, IMG submission 114538) | Freshwater microbial communities from Kabuno Bay, South-Kivu, Congo - kab_022012_11.5m | ecosystem: Environmental > Aquatic > Freshwater > Lake | place: Democratic Republic of the Congo...
GCATGGTCGTAAAGCTAAAAGTTTGTTCAAGTATGGGTTGACTTATCTCGCAAAGGTGTTGTTTTCAAATGATTTAGATGAATTTAAAGTATGTTGTAAATTTTTGTCATGTACTTAAAATTAAAAATTAAAAAAATTACTAAATTTGCGCACTTTAATATGGTGGTTGTAGCTCAGCTGGTTAGAGCGTCAGATTGTGGATCTGAAGGCCGTGGGTTCGAGCCCCATCTTCCACCCGAAAGTAAAAAGGGAACGACAATTAAAGTTGTTCCCTTTCTTTGTTTGAAAACCGAAGATGATGGGACGAGAAGCCTGTCCCGCCGGAGTGGAACGGAGGCGGGAAATCCCATCATCCACCCGAAAGTAAAAAGGGAACGACAATTAAAGTTGTTCCCTTTCTTTGTTTGAAAACCGAAGATGATAGGACGAGAAGCCTGTCCCGCCGGAGTGGAACGGAGGCGGGAAGTTCCATCATCCACCGTGATTATAAAGGGAACAACAGCTAAAGTTGTTCCCTTTGCTTTTATAAGGTTGAAGATGATGAACCTATTCGGGCATTTATCGCAGGATAATTATTTTCCCATTCAGCCATCGTTCATCTATTTTAAAAGAGTAGAAATAAATTCCTTCCGGCACTTCCCTGCAATCCCATACGGTTCTCTCTGTTTCCAGTCGAAGCCTTGCCATTTCCTTGCCCATCACATTTAAAATCCGAATATCGCTTACAACATCAAACTTCAAACTCCGAATTTCAAACTCAATGTAGTCCTTTGCCGGATTAGGATAAACATTTATTTCGGATTCTTTTAAAGTGTAATTAACAGTATTTGTTGTTGTATCCTTAATTTCAAACACCCAGTAATCATTCAGACCATGCCAGTCACATATAACATCGCCTGTATTATAGCTCATTCTGCCTGCAAGTATCCAGTTATCTTCCGATATTTTGATTGCCCCGTGATAAATTCTTTCATCGTTAAGGCCGCCATAACATTGCTGCCATACCAATTCCCCTTCGTTGCTTAACTTCACCATCCATATATCGGAATATCCTGCCCATGAATGATTACCTGACACATCTCCGTTATTTGATTGGGTCTCTCCGACAATAATAAATCCGCCATCTATTGCCTTATGTAAAGTACCGGTAGCCTCAAATCCTCCACCCCCTAAACACCTCTGCCATTGTATATTACCCATGGAATTAATGTGCACCGCCCATATATCGACACCACTTATATCACCTAATGAGCCATGGTAACCTGAAACATCCTTGTCATTTGATGTTGTACCTGCCAAAAAAAGATAACCATCATCTAATTCTAAAACGCCAGATATGCCAAAATCAATGTAACTTCCTCCATATAATTGTTGCCATTCAATTTCAAATTGAGAGTTTAGCTTAACGGCCCAAACATCAATATCGCCCTTATAATCACCTTGTACCATTCCTCCGAGGCATTCTGCTTTACCTGCAAAAAAATAACCGCTATCGCCTGTTTCAATTACACTTAAAACATTATTATGCAATTGATTACCGTAAACATGACTTTCTATTATTTCTCCCTGAGGTGTAATTTTCATCAACCAGATGTCAAGAAAACCATAATTGATAGGTACATCGCCGTCTCCCGAATGTGTTGCGCTGTAAACCAAAATATTGCCATCGCTTAACAACAATAATGTACCTCCATAATCTTGTCCACTGCCTCCGTAACATTCTTCCCAGATAATTTCTCCTTCCGGGGTTATTTTAACCACCCAGCGATCAAAATCCCCATGATTACCAGATTGGACGTCCCCATCATTTGAACCTGTCCATCCGCCGAAATAATAGTAACCAAGACTATCTTTTATTATATTTGTTGCCATTTCAGGGCCAGACCCGCCGTAACATCTTTGCCATTGCATATTTCCGATGCTGTCTGTTTTTACTAGCCATATATCACAGTCTCCATGATTGCTTGTTACATCGCCATTGCCTGAGTATGTTGTACCTAAAATAAAATAACCACCCTCATCGGTTTCTATAATATCGTCAATCCAATCTGCTTCACTACCTCCAAAACATGCCTGCCATTGAATTTGCATATTGTTTTGGGCTGAAACTGAAAATATTAATACGAGGTAGGTCAGAGAAAATAATGTATGTATTTTCATTGTTGATATTTGTTTTAAAAAGCAGGTAAGGAATTTAGGTTCCTTACCTGCATGATAATGTTATTCAACCACAATCTTATCGCATTTAGAGGCATTTCCAGCATTGATCGTATAGAAATAAACACCGGGATTAACCTTTCGAGAATCCCAAACATGCTGGCCCGAATTTCCGGTTAAAGTTATAAAAGCAACTACTTTACCGGCTATGTCGGTAATCTGTAAAGTTACTGTATTTATTCCGATAGGAAGATGGTAATCAAAGGCTACCCATTCTTTCGCGGGATTAGGTTTTGCATTTATTTCAAGCCCGAAATTATTACCAACAAGATCCGTATCAATTTTACTGCTTTTCAAACCGGCAATTTCAGGAAGTTCCGGACAATCGCAATAATGATAACCATAGGCGAATTCGAGTATTCCTCTTGCATTATAAGCTGTACTACCTGTTCCATTATCTGCAATGTTAACCAAATAGGCTAACTCAAGGCTGTCCAGGTCAAAAATTGTCCTGTTCTGCTGATACAAGCCTATCATCCATTCTGTAAACGACTTATACTGGTTAAATTCAGCAATCTGATCACTTGTGAAGTTGTATAAAGAAGGAATTATTTGCAGCAGGTTTTGCGCTGAAAAATAATCATCTTCACTAATGTAGGAGGCTATGATTTGTTTATCGGCCTCATATCCGCCTATGTTATCTAACCAGTTACGCAATAAATTAAGATCAGTAATACTGTCATTCATAAGACTCCTCATGATGTCCTGTGCTGCATTCACTTTTTTTGAATAATAGGATGCCATCTGGCTTTTAAGTGCAGTTTTGTAAGTAACACCATTTGATACTTGCCTTAATATATCAATCATATATTCAGGTAATGGTTGAGCCTTGTTTTCAAGATAGCTGATCAGTTCTTCCTTCCTTAGTTCATCAGGATTAGCAGCTAAAATTTCAAATAGCACCGATTCGGGAAGCACGTCGGTTTTATTGGCTACCGTCATCAAAACTTCTTTTGACAGGTGTGGGGAATCTCCCAATAGCTTTGCTCTCAACTCCCACATATCCGACGGCCATGCTGTTGCTACTTCCGATTGTAATTGCTCGGTATTTCCTCCGTCTTTCAATGATTCGTATAAAGCTTCAACATTATTGTAATTTACCAAATTTGTATAAAACTCCTGTTCTCTTTGCAGTATTTCATCCTCTGTAAGAACTACTCTGCCATCTGTACCACCGCCACCACCTCCATAATGTGACGGACAGGTATTGTTGTAATTAATTGGAATACTTGATACATTCGTAGTGTACTCAGTCAGCCATTCAACCGGTTCACTATTATTGTAATAGAATTCTACATTCTGAGTTCCATCATTTTGAAATTGCATAATAGCTACCGGCGGATAGGTTAGTACATTTCCTGAAGGATAAGTTACACCTCCCATACTTCCCTTGATCATTGAGTTTGTAGCAACGTGGAAATCATAACTATTGTATGAATTTTGATTGCATAAATATGCTGTACCTGTCCAATCCCACAATGGATTGCTTCGGTTATATCCTTCTGCCAAATTTGCAACACTCAACGCCAGAAATTCATTTAGATAAATGTTATCACTTTCAGAAGGGCAGTCATTTACCCTAATGCCAATATAATTTCCCAATGGTGCGCCAGGCGCCTTTGTAAAATAATTTTCCTCAATGGCAAATCCTGCTCCTGCGGTTATATCTATGCCATAGCCGGAGCTTTTTCCATCGCAATTATCCTGATCGGCAGCATTATAACCGATATAAAATTCTGAGAGTAATACCGATGCATTATGAACATTCGACATACTTATTCCGTAGGAATTATCCGTGAAAATAGCCCTGTTGACACTGAAAGTATTGGTGTTTGTTCCGTCGTTTGTTGCATAAATTCCCTTATAAAAACCGGTGAAAGTACACTTGTCATAATCAGTGCAAGGTAGTACAGGGGAATTACATACCGCACTTACGCTAAATCCTGCGCTGGATGAAGCGATGGCACGATTATCGGGAAATACACCCTCAGTTTGAACCACTGAAAAATCGCAGGCTATGAATTTAATACCTTTTACTTTGCCGAGAAGGGCATGTTCAATAAAAGGGTTATCCGCAAAATAATTGCTGTTTAGCTCAAAGGTGCAATTTTTAAAGTAACTGATGTTGTCCCTTTCCGGGTTTCCATGCACATAAGGATTAAAGTTATTATATGGTACAAAAAGGACCGATTTTGCATTGTTGATAAAACTTGAATTGGTGGCTTGAACAATACCTCCCGCAGTAGCAGGATAACCAGGTCTCCAAAGTTGAACAGCCGATTTTGCATTTTCGATTATAGCGTTATTCTTTAATATCAGCGTTCCCTGCCAGAATTGCTTGTACAAGGGATCATAATATTGTGATTTGTCGGAAGTTCCCCAAATCTCTATGCCTTGCCAGGCATGATCCTTTGAATCGGTGGTAATGGTTCCACCATCAACTATTAATTTTCCATTAGGTTTTACAACGATCTTTCCTTGCCAGGGCATCACTACCTTACAACTAATTGTTAATTCTACTGCAGGTTCAACAACTATATCCCGGTACAATTTAATATTAAAGTCCCAAGTTTGATCATCTGTAATAACCAACGGCGCATTGTCAATAAATACGTCATCATTAACATATTTGCGGGTAGATAGCAGCGCTAATGAACGATGCATTATTCCTGCCTGTCTTGGTGAAATATATTTTGTATCTTCTTCGCCCATAATGTTATTTGTACACAGGTCAGTTTGGCTCAAGTAAGCATTGTCACAATCGTGATTGTGCGGACAATTTGGATTATCGGGTGACCAAGGCCCAAAAACATCTGATAAATAATCATCATCATTTTCACATATATTTGAGCTATATGTATGATTTAGATCTAAATTATGAGCTAATTCATGGGTTAGATTCACAGCCATTCCCTCATCAGCAGGATTTTCTCCTGTATTACCAACTCTAACAAAATACAAATTTTGATTTAGGTTTTCACTGGGTAGTGGCGCTTGTCCTCCCCACCCACCTGTTAAAGTGCAATAAGCTGTTGCGCCTGTCCCGCCTCCCCCTTCAAAACTAATTTCCGGAGCACAACCATACATTGAAAGACCACCTGCGGTTTTCTCAACAGCAATTACCTCACCATTATTGTTAATTATAGAATTAGCCTGTACATATCCAAAACTGCAACTATTGTATGTAAAAATAACTTGAGGAGCTGTTGTATAACCTGAACCTCCATTGGTTATATGAATATTTTCTTCGATTAAATCTCCACTTAAAAATCCCCCAACGAAAAAAACATTTAATTGTTTAAGTCTTTCAGGATATTCATCTTGTAAATATGAAAGAAAATAATCTCCTTCTGTACAACAGTATAATTCATTTGAAGGAGAATCCTGGCAAAAGTAAATTCTTTCCTCCCCAGGTTCCCCTAAACTAAAACGTATCCTGCTGTCATATCCAGGAAGTTCGTCTTCAGGATCAATTACTGGATCAGATGGTCCATAATGTGCATATCGGTAATTGATCATATCAAGAACCTCTAAGAGAGCGGCTTTATCTTCAGTTGTATTGTGGAAATTACCACTTCCATCAGATCTTTGCCAAATGTTAAAATTTAACTCTATTGTTGTAATTGGACAGTCATGTAAAAATTGACCATCCATCATTGGTTTATAAGTTTCAACATTCCAATATGTCTGAATATCTCCATTGGGATCTGGAGTACAATCCAAATCAACAGGGTTAACTTGTCCTTTTAAACTTATAACAAGTATTGCAAATAAAACAAAAAAACAATTTTTCATTTTTCCTTAATTTTGGTCGCCGGCTGTTGGTGAGCGGATGTGGTCAGTTGTGCGATATTGCACCCGTATCCCTTTCATGCCGGTGTTTTTGTTAAACACTAAAATGCTCATTCATATCCGATTCCTTTGCTCCAAGACTTTGCCGGGTTATTTCATCTATCCCGGCTTCTTCAGGTGAATTTGTTCTTCCCGGTAAGGTAAATGGATTTACCATTGATCAGAAAACTAAAGGATTGGAATTTGAAATTTCGAATTTGGTTTTTTTTCTCTCTCTCTCTCTCTCTCTCTCTCTCTCTCTCTCTGTAAACAACGAGTTTCCTGAATATAATGTACTTTGAGTGAAAATAATGAAATGGTAAGGGAATGTATTTTAAAAATACGGTAAATGAAATACAGAAAAAATACGTGTAGATTTTGTTCTCTTTTCGATTCTTTACTCATGGATCAACAAAACTTAAAGAAGTAGGTCAACAATCATTAATTCAGGAAAAGAGAGAAAGGTTACCCTGTTTCCGTAACTATTTTTCAACAAAATGAAATTATACCGCATGACCTCGGGTTTACAAAAAACAAACGACTAAATGAGGCTGTATAACTGAAACTAAATATCTTTGCGTTCGCAAACCTGTTAAGTTTCAAAATGTTTTTCAATCATCCATAAAGATATCTGCTATTAACCTGATATCTGGCACAAAAGGAACTGGTAGTTTGATCAAAGGCTGAACCGATGCAATGTCTTTAAGTCCGCTTCCGGTGAGCAATATCACATTTGTGCTGCCTTCCGCAATTTTATTTAGTCGCTGAAATTTCAGAAATCCTGCAAAAGCTGCTGCCGCAGCCGGTTCGGAAAAAATACCTGTGTTCTCAGCCAGCTTTTTCGATGCTGCAAGAATTTCTTGGTCAGAAACAGTCACGGTTTCTCCTTTGTAGTTGTTGATAAAATTTTTAGCCATGAAGAAATTCCTCGGATAATCCACCGAGATAGAGTCGGCGATGGTTTTACTTTTTTGTGGTTTAAATTCAGCCGAACCAAGGTTCCTGACCAGGTTACTACTTCCTTCAGCCTGAACAGCAACAAGCACAGGCATTCTGTCAATCAGCTTCAGGTTCAGAAGATCCTCAAAACCCTTGTAAACACCCGAAATGATGACGCCATCACCAACAGGTATAAAAATCCTGTCGGGTAACACACAGTTCAGTTGTGAGAACAATTCGAAGGCAACCGTTTTTTTCCCTTCGATGGTGAGTGGATTAAAGGCTGTGTTACGGTTATACCACCCGAATTCCTCAGTGGCCATAATGCTGAGATCGAAAGCATCATCATAGCTTCCGGCGACAGGTATGACTTTGGCTCCATACATGACGATTTGAGTGAGTTTGGCTGCCGGAGCAGATGCAGGGACAATGACAACAGCTTTCTGATTCTGCGAGGCGCATATTCCGGCGATGGAAGATCCGGCATTACCGGTGGAGGCCGCAACGATTGTATTCAAGCTTTTTTCTTTCGCAAAAGCGGAAACCAAAGCGGAAGCCCTGTCTTTTAATGAGAAAGTAGGATTCTGTGAATCATCTTTCAAAAACAGTGAAAAGGGTAAGTTCCTGTCATCCAGTTTTGAAATTTTGTACAAAGGGGTGTTTCCAATCTGAAGCGGAGGAAGGGATTTCAGCGATGCGATAGGCAGCAAATCAAAAAAACCCGATCCGGCCAGGCCGTTAAAGTCCTTGATTTTTCCTGAAATGGCGGCATAGTCATACACTACTTTCAGAACACCTTTTGGGGGGAGTTGGTTACCGCGGCTCGAACAGGAGGGACATAAATAAATGATTTTTCCTGCGGAATACTCACTGCCACAGTTTATACACCGGTAAATGAATTTATCATTCATATTCCCTGATTACTCCAGTACGCTCGTTAAATTCCCTGATCTTCTCATCCCAATCATCCACATTTGCATATAGCGACTTCCAATAGTTGTCGTCGTACCACTGTGCATTCAGCTCCTCGACGGTTTTCCCCTGCTGTTCCACCCAGGTAAAATATTTGAGGTTGTGCATCCGCTTTTTCTCCTGGTAGGTCATTTCGATCATATAATCGGTACTGAGGTTCATCAAACCGGAATCAAAGATAACAGCAGCTTGCCTGTTATTCAGTTCTCCCTTTCGCTCTGCTTCCTCCTTTAATCTCGACTGGTACATCACCATTGAGTCCGTTGCAACCGTAAACACAAAATCCTTTTCGGTCATTTCATAGTATTTTGCCAGTTTAATCGAACCCATGAGATTAGCTATCGAAGAAATTCCAAGTAGATCAAGCTTATCAACAAGCCGGGGATCGGCTTTGAGCTCCTGTTTAAGAAATTCTTTTCCCGCCGGCTCGTTAAAAAGCCTCATGACATTAATATTGTGACGGTCATCAATTCCTGCTGCAAGATCCATATTCCGGATGTTATGAATCCATGGAACATGCTTATCGCCGATTCCTTCGATCCGGTGGCTGCCATAGCCGTTATACAGAAGTGTCGGACATTGCAGGGCTTCTCCGGCACAAACTTTAATCAATGGAAATTTTTCACGAAGATAATCTGTACTCCCAAGCGTTCCTGCCGAACCCTGTGTCAGGAAAACTCCGCTAATGCGACTTGCCGGGGATTTTAGCAGGTTAAAAACTTCTTCCATTGCCGGACCGGTCACCGCATAATGCCACAAAGGATTTCCCGGTTCTTCAAATTGGTTCAAATTTACAATCTCGTCTCCACGCAGCGCCTTGAGTTCTTTCACTTTGTCATAAATTTCTTTCACATTGCTTTCGCTGCCGGGTGTTGCAAATACTTCGGCTCCGACTTTATGAAGCCATTCGAATCTTTCCTTCGACATTCCTTCGGGCAAAACAGCGATGGAATCACATCCCAAAAGATAAGAATCATAGGCTCCGCCGCGGCAATAATTACCCGTTGATGGCCATAATGCCTTTTGTGTTGTGGGATCAAACCTTCCGGTGACAAGCTTTTCGACCAGCGGACCGAATGTTGCTCCTACCTTGTGTGCCCCGGTTGGAAAATATTTTCCGATAAGCATGATGATCCTTGCCTTAACCCCGGTAATCACTGACGGCAACTCGATAAAATTGACGTTTCCGAATCCCCCGCCGAATTCAACCGGCTCATTCTTCCAGGTTATCCTGAAAAGGTTTAATGAGTTCAAATCCCATAACCCGATGTTCTTCAGCTTTTCCTTTATTTTTTCCGGAATCAGTTCTGGATTTTGCATTTGCTTATAGGTGGGAATAATGATGTGTTTTTCCCGGCATCGCTGAATCGAATTTTCCAATACTTCCTGACTGCTTTTCATATATTTAAATTATTCATTTTTTGAAATTATAAAATTCAAGTACTCCTTCTAATATATATTTCATTTCGACGGCCTTGTTAAGCCCTAATTCGGTAAAATCATTATTGATCTCAAAATCCGTAATCATAAAGTTTTCCTTATCAATTCGCAGAAAAGAATTATTCTTCTTGTAAATGTATTCATTTTGATGAATGATCAGAGAGTGATTGCTTTCAGGCTCCTTTAAAAGAAGCGCAGATTTCTCAGAATCAAAATAGTATCCGTCATCGTTTGTTTCAAAAGATTCTTTCTGAAGATACAAATGAGGCTTGTTCAGATAAGGTGTGCCAGAAGAGGGACAAAATGTTGTGCAATTTCCACATTCGTTGCACCAGTCAGCGATGTGGAGAATCTGTAAAGGCTGAATGACATTGTAACTTTGACCAGGAACTATGTTTCTTTTTCCATCCTTAATTATTACCTTTTGAAGATGGAGATTTTTTGGCTCGATTGTATAAGAAAAATTAGCCAGGTTCGGACAAACGGTGACACAGATATTACAGACCTCATCACATGCCAGGCATCTCGAAGCTTCTTTAATAGCATCATTTTCTGCTAACGGTAAGGTGACAAGGTTGAAATTCCTCCGATAAGCAATACTGATTTCATTTTGGTTTACAGCCTGGTTTTTATGCATTCTTTTAACCATGAGGCTTCTATAATCCTGTTTTGGCCTTTCAACCGGAAGTGATACCTGAAAATCAATTTTAGCCTTTTCAATTATTCTTTGGGCTGCTTTACGTCCGTCGCCGATGGCATTTATAGCTGTTGATGCTCCCCTCATTGCATCGCCTCCGATAAATATATTTTGAGTTTTCGTTTCGTAAATTCCGGGTTGAGAATCAAGAGTTTCAATGTCAGTAAAATCAATTGCCAAATCCTGGCCGATCGCAGGGATAATACAGTCGAATTCAATATCAAATTCGGATCCTTCAAGTTCTATAGGTTCAGGCCGTCCTGAATGATCTTTTTCATCAAGCTTCATCCTGACACAAGTCACGGATTTAACAGCGTTGTTTTCGGTATTGATTTTTTTTGGAAGAACAAGCTCTTTAATTTCAATTCCTTCGTCTAAAACGGCTTTGATTTCACCAATATCGGCAGGCATTTCATTTATCGTACGTCTGTAAAGAATGGTCACTTTTCCTTCTTTCCCGACAAGACGCCAAGAAGTTCGTGCCACATCCATAGCCGTGTTGCCACCTCCGATTATTGCAATATTTTTTCCAGGCGCTGTTTTTCTCCCACTTTTAACATTAAATAAAAACTGTAACGGTTCAATAACACCTTTGGAATTGATATTTGTTAATTCAGGCATCCTTTCGGTTTGAGCGCCGGTTGAGATATAGATATAGTGGAACTCATGTTTGATCCGTTCAAATTTCTCTTTATCAATTTTGTCCGCGTAACTGATTTTTACTCCAGCTTTCTCTATTCTTTCCAGATCTTTCCTGAATGCCTCTTCTGTGAGCCTGAAAGAGGGAATAGCTCCGGCAACCATTCCGCCTGGTTGGTCTTTCAATTCGAAAACCACGACTGAAAATCCGGCCAGTGCAAGAAAGTAAGCACAGGAAAGTCCTGATGGCCCGGCACCGATAATTGCAGCCTGTAAATTTGTGAGTGCGGGTTTATCATTTACTTGATCGTAATCATGGTTCTCCGCCACAAATCGTTTTATCTCCCTGATCATTAAGGAACTGTCGTAGCTGATGCGTGTGCATTTGGTTTGACAAAGGTGATCACAGATCATTCCGGTCGTATTCGGGAAAGGATTCGTCCGTATAATCGTTTTAAAAGCATTTGAAAGATCACCCTTTGCGGTATAATAAATATAATCCGGTATGTCCTGGTTGGTCGGGCAGGTCTCGGAACAGGGTGCTTTTATACAATCGAATACACCCAGCTTCCTTTCTGTTTTAATATCCGGTTGCCGCAATTCCACCATTTTATATTCCTTATCATCCAGAACCTGTTCGGTATATGCGTTCAGATTGGCCATAGCCATTTGTTTTTCTGACCCTTCTGATCCGGTTTTAAGGATAAATCCTGAAATAGAATTTGTTCCTGCAGCTTCAATCTCAGTTTTCAGGTTTTGCAGGTATTGTTTCAGGAGGCCATATCCCCCTGGTTTCAGAATATCTGAACAGACCGTTACAGGCGACAATCCGCTTCGAATTACCTTACTGAAATTAAAAGCATTAACTCCTGCTGAAAACGAAATCTCGAGCTGGCCTTCAAAATCGCTTTGCAACTTAGCTGCAAGGTTTATGGCTACCGGATGCAGCGCCCTTCCACTCAAATACATTGTCTTTTCAGAGCCAGGAAATATTTTTTTATTGTTTTTGCACTCGAGGGTATTGGTAAGCTTTAATCCAAAATGCAATCCTGCCTTTGCTGCAGAATTTTTGAGAGAGTTGATAATTTTAATGGCATCCGGATACTTAAGGTCATGTTCATAAGCTATATCAGGGACACTTACATTAAATCCACTATTCAGAATAATTTCATTCAGTTTTTGCTTGCCCAAAAGGGTTGGATTCAATTTTATGATGGTGTGCAGTTTTTTTTCTTCAAGCAGATAAAGACCGATTTTCTCTATTTCTTCGGGTGGGCAGCCATGCATGGTCGAAAGAGTAACATTATCTGAAATTTGATCGGGGATAATGATTTCACGGATTCGTGGACAGAGGTCTTCAATTTCTTTAATCTTCGCGGCTTTTTCCCTGCGGCAGTCCTTCATCCTGCTAAAGAACCATTGCACATTTTCCTGCTTTATACCTTTCAGATCATATCCTACGCTCATATTAAAAATGGTTCCCGTACCAATCTCAGCGTTATATCCAAACTTGTCTTTAAGAATATGGATTAATATCCAGGCATTCAAATACTGGTCAAAAGATTCATTTATTCTTAACTCCTGTGACCATTCACAGTTATATCCTTCGTCCTGCATATCAATACAGGGTTTTGAAATTTTCAATTCATCTAAGGTCTGAATGGTTTTTAGTTCGATATATCTTGCTCCGCAGAGCCAGGCGGCGATAATATTCTGAGCCATTTGAGTATGAGGCCCGGCAGCGACTCCAAGTGGCGTTTCCAAATCAGTCCCGAAACGGTTAATGCGAAACGGATCATCATCCGGTTTAAAAAACATTTCTTCAGGAATCCCAAAATAAAATCTCCTGTTGTCAAGCTGGTTTATTACTAGTTTGAATAGCTCCCTGAAAGGAATAATTGAAAATTTATCGCTCATTCTTATCCTGCCTTAACTTTGTTTTACCTGCAAATTTTCCTTCGATATTCCGTACAATTCATCTTTTTCTATATTACCAAGCGGTTCGATATGAACCAACACATCGTAGATGTTTTCAATGTTTTTCTTTAGGCTGCTTTCAACCTGTTTGGCTATTTCATGTGCGGTAATGACCCTGATATCCTGTTCCACCTCTATATCAAGTGCGATAAGGAACATGTTGGCTATTTTCCTGACCCTTATCCTGTGCGGATTCAGGGCGCCTTCCACCTGGTCCACCGATTTGAATATCTTATTATAAATGGAAATATCCTTTACTCCGTCCATCAATTCAAGACTGGACTCTTTGTAAATACCAAAGGCAACCCAGATGATCCAGAAACTCACTCCCATAGCTGTTAAAGTGTCCAATATTGGCATTTTTAATATAAAAGCGAAAATAAGGCCCAACAAAACCGAGGAAGAAATAATTACATCATTCATCATATTCCTGGCATTTGCAAGAATCATTGCGCTGTCCGTTTTCTTCCCGATCCTCGATTGCCAGAAAAAGAGGATGAATTTTCCGGCAATACTGAATATTGTAACATAAATAGCTATGGCTGACGGCATTTCACGGGCTTCACCATCAATAAGCCTTGATATTGTTGAGATCAGAAGCTGCGCTCCTGCAAAAAATATGATGAATGCCAGGATTTTTGTCGCGATTGTTTCGGCTTTTTTATAACCATAAGGATATTTGCAATCCGGCGGTTTGGAAATGATACGGGCGGTAAAAAGAGTAATGAAATAGGTGAGCACGTCGGATAAAGTATCAATACCGTCACCAATAACTGCGAAACTTCCTGCGATAAAACCGATAGTGACTTTTAGCGAAGCAAGAACAACATTACCAACAATTCCGATCCATGAAGCTCTTCTTAATTCAGCCGACCTCTCTTGCATTTACATAAATTTTTACAGATTTTAATCAAATAAATCCAAAGCAAACAAAAATAGTATAAAAGATTTTATAGCTTTGTTTCAATTCTTGCAGATGTGATTAAACCTTCATGTATCATTCTCGCTGCCGGCAATTCATCCAGAATGGGTGTTTTGAAGCCTTTCCTGAAATTCAGTGATGGATGTAATTTTTTAGAAAATATAATCTCCCACTACAGGAAGGCTGGTGTCAAGGACCTCGTTATAGTTGTTAATCAGCATCTCCTTGATGACAACAATTACTCAAAGATTTCGCTGTTGAAAGATTGCCATTTGGTTTTAAATAAATATCCAGAATATGGCAGGTCTTATTCAATGAAGCTTGGATTAAAGAAACTGGATGATAAAAATCCTGCTTTTATTCAAAATATTGACAATCCATTCCTGAAACAAAGCACTTTAAATATACTGTTTAATGGAATCTCTAATGCGGACGTGGCAATCCCAACATTTCAGGGGAGAAATGGCCATCCGGTTCTATTGAATAAACCGGTTATAAACGCAATAATAAGAAATATAAATCCTGATATTAATTTCCGCGAACTGATAAATTCGTTCAGTCAGATTAAAATTGAAGTGGACGATCCGGGAATTTTGGTAAATATAAACACCCCGGAGGATTATTCAAATTATTTCCCAATAAAATCTGAACATCCTGATTCATAGTGCACTGAATAAAGTGTGTTAATGTTGTTTTTCAGATTGTTGTTAAGGAGTACCCGAAGAATTTTTAAGTTCATTTATCTTTTCAATGGATGAAATAATTACTTCGTTGGTCGCAGGTAGTGAAAATGGAGGTTCAAATTTATGATTACCGGTAGCGGAAATAGCATCCTTGATCGCCAGCCATACTGAAAGCGCCAGCATAAAAGGTGGCTCTCCGACAGCTTTACTTTGCATTATCGTATTGCTGTTTGGCGTATTTTTCAATATTTCGACCCGGAAATCGTCAGGAATATCTTGTATGGTAGGGATTTTATAGGTATCCGGTGAATGGTTCAACAGGTTACCTTTATCATCATATTTCAAATCTTCAGTTGTCACCCATCCCAAACCCTGTATAAATCCGCCTTCGATTTGTCCCCGGTCTATTTTTTCATTCAATGAATTTCCAACATCATGCAGAATATCCGAACGCAAAGCCTTCACATACCCTGTTAATGAATCCACAAGGACCTCTGATACCGCCATTCCGAAAGCAAAATAGTGAAATGGCCTGCCTTTGCCTGCTGCTTTATCATAAAAAATATCAGGAGTTTTATAGAAACCTGTAGCGCTCAGACTTACCTGACTCAAATATGCTTTTTGAACCAATTCGATAAATCTTATTTTCATATCGGGTTGTTGAGGATTATAAACATGATTGTTTATAAATTCCAATTTGGTATTTGGATTTTCTTCATTTAAAAGTTTAACCGCAATCGGGGTCAACCTTGATTTTAGTTTATCAATAGCATTTTTCACTGCCATGCCGTTCAAATCGCTTCCTGATGACGCTGCTGTTGCAGAAGTATTAGGCACTTGTGAAGTGCTGGTAGCATTGACCTTTATATATTCAGGATCTATTCCAAGTTCAGTCGCTGCTATTCTTATAATTTTTGTATGAAGGCCTTGTCCCATCTCAGTCCCGCCATGACTGACCTGCACGGTTCCATCCTGGTAAATGTTTACAAGTGCACCGGCCTGGTTCAAAAAAGAAGTAGTAAATGAAATTCCGAATTTTACAGGAGTCATAGCCAATCCCTTTTTGACGAATGGATTGAACCGGTTGAACAGGTTAATTTGTTCTCTCCGTTTATGATAATCCGAAGACTTTACCAATTGTTCAAATAACAAATCCAACCTGTTATTTTCGACTTTCTCACCATAATGAGTTGTGTTTTCGGATTCTGATTTATAGAAATTTAGTTTACGGATTTCGAGTGGATCCTTTTTCAGGAATCTTCCAATTCTGTCAATAATATTTTCAATCACTGCCATTCCCTGAGGCCCGCCGAATCCCCTGAAAGCAGTATTGGAGGGATGGTTCGTTTTCCAGGTATTTCCAATCACCCTGAGATTGGGAATGAAATAGGCATTGTCCACATGGAACATGGCTCTTTCCATGATTGCCATAGTAAGATCCGTTGATGAACCGGCGTCGGTATTTAGTTCAATGTCAAGAACGGTGATCTTTCCGTACTCATCAAATCCTGCTTTATAGTTGGAAAGAAAAGGATGCCTTTTGCCGGTACAAATCTGATCATCATCCCGGTTTAAATGAATTTTTACAGGGCGACCAGATGCCTTTGCAAGTAATGCAGACCAGGCAGCATAGTGGTTGGCCTGTGTTTCTTTTCCACCAAAGGCGCCACCCATCCTTCTCACTTCGACTTCCACATCTTTACGAGCAATTCCTAAAACTTCAGCAACAATAGCCTGGGTTTCCGACGGATGTTGGGTCGAGCTATATACTTTAATTTCGTTGCCTTCTCCGGGTACTGCAAGACTGGTTTGTGTTTCAAGGTACCAGTGCTCCTGTCCTCCTGTGAATAATGTCCCTTCAATGATATTCACAGCTTGTTCAAATGCTGACAAAACATTCCCACATTCAATTCTTCTTGGAGGGTGTAGGCGGTTATTTTTTTTAATAGCATCTTCAAGACTGTTGATGGCTTCCAAAGGCTCGTATTCAATTTGTGCTGACTTAGCAGCTTCACGGGCTATATCCTGAGTTTCAGCGGCAATAAGGAGAATGGCCTGACCGATGAAATGGACCTCCCTTTCTGCAAGGCAAGGTTCATCGTGAAGTACCGGCCCCATCTGATTGGCTCCGGGAATATCACGAAAGTTTAATATTGCTTTGACACCGGCTGTGGATTTTGCTTTTTCCAGGTTTACGGATCGGATTAGGCCGTGAGGGATTTTACTATAAACCACATAGCCGTGAAGAAGCGATTCTCCGAAATTAAGATCGTTAATATAAACCGATTCGCCGGTAACATGTTTTATTATGCTTTCGTGCGAGATCATAAATTACAGTATCTCATGGTAAAATTTCAACAACAAATTTTTTGCAGCCATTTTTCGAAAACCTGAACCTGACCTTGCATCGGATATTGGTGAAAATTCGTTCTCCAAAATTTTTGCGGCCAATTCAATGTTTTCTTCGCTCCATTCCTTTTGAAACAAAGCGGCTTCAGTTAATACAGCCCTCTTTGGCCTGTCGGCCATTGCACCAAATGCCAGACAAATATCAATGACAATTCCGTTCATTATTTTCAAACGGAATCCAGCGCTTACCGTTGAAATATCCAAATCTCTGCGTTTCGATACTTTATAAAACCTGACAACATTTTCCTGAGGCAATGGGATAATTACTGAATGAATCAGCTCATTACTCCTGAGGTCAGTTTCTCTGTAGCCTTTAATGAATTCTTCAATGGGTATTTCTCTGATTGATGTCTCATTTATAAGCCGGATTTTAGCTTCATAAGCTATCAGTAAAGGAATAGTATCGCCAATGGGTGAGGCCGTCCCAAGGTTACCACCAAGAGTTGCAACATTCCTGATTTGTTTTGATGCGAAAACTGAAAGCATATTACCAAAGGCCGGCAGTATTTCTGAAACTTTGGCTTTGATGTCCTCAAGGGAAAGTCCCGCACCAAGTATAATTTCATTATTGTTTTCAATAATAAATTTTAACTCCCTGATAGCCGACAGATCAATGATTTCGTGTAAACGTTCAAATTTTTTGGTTTGCTTAAGTGCAATATCCGTCGAACCATTAACTATTATTGCATTTGGAAATTTCTTCCTTAAAACCAAAGCATCTGCTGATGTTTGAGGTACAAAGTATTTTTGAGTTTCCGTTATAATTTGGATATTTAGCGTTTGGGATTTGATTTCTTGTAATTTGGAAACAATATAGTTCCGGCTATTTGAAAACTGGTCCGGTTCATTTTTTGAGCATGCCAATTCGGTTGCTTTAAGAATGGGCTGGTACCCGGTACAACGGCAAAGATTTCCCGTCATTGCATCCTTGATCACTTCACTGGATGGATTTGCAGAACTCTTATACAAAGCAAACATTGACATTACGATTCCCGGCGTACAGTACCCGCACTGACTTCCGTTCATATCAACAAGAGCCTGCTGTACCGGGTGAAGTACAATATCATGGCCGTTTTTTTTAGCGAGGTTTTCAACGGTAATTAATTGCTTGCCATGAATCATCGGAAGAAAAACAAGGCATGAATTTACAGCTTTATAAAAAAGCTTGTTGTCTTCATCCAAATCAGCGACTACCACTGTACAGGCGCCACAATCCCCTTCAGCACATCCTTCCTTTACACCTTTATGGTTGGGTAAGGACCGTAAAAAATTTAAAATCGTAAGCGTAGGACTAAGTTTCTCCTGTTCGAAGTCAATGGTTATGATTTCGTCATCCAGAATGAAACAGATCGTATGCTGGCTGCTGTTCAAACTCATTTGGCTGTATTTTTCACGTCAATCAGTTTCGCAAGTATGCTGATGGCGATTTCTTCTGGTGTCTGTGCATTAAAATTAATTCCAATTGGCATATCAACGTTGTCCAGTTCCTTTTGCGTAAGTCTTTTTTCTTCAAGCATTCTTTTACGTGCAAGTATAACTTTCGTTTTGCTTCCTATCATTCCGAGGTAGGCATAAGGAAGCTTAGCACAGGCAGCAAGAACTTCTTCATCGAATTCATGTTTTGGTGTAACAATAACTATATACGTATCTTTATCATAATTCAACTTTTGAATTGCACTTATATATTCCTCACAGATCAATTCAATTCCCAGTGATTCAAACTTTTCCATCAGCTCTTTCCTGTGATCTATCAGGGTGATGCTGAATCCAAAATCGGAGGCGTATTTAATAAGCGCTTTTCCAATATGCCCTGCGCCGAAAATAAAAAGTTTCAGTTTAGGTAGGATGGGCTCAATATAAACTTCGGTAGTGCCTCCACAATGCATAGACAAATCATCCTCAAGATCATAATTGAATTTCTGAGGCTGGTTTTGTATCATGACTTTCCGGGCGTCCTTTATTACTTTCAACTCAAGACTTCCTCCGCCTATTGTTCCAATGCCGGTACCGTCTTCCAAAACTATCATTTTTGACCCTGCTTTACGGGGAGAACTGCCTTTAGTGTCAACAATAATGCACAATGCAGCCTTTTTCCCTGACTTTTTAATTTCAACTATTTCTGATAATATATTTTCCATGTCCTTCTTTTAATCTGTAACCTAATGGATTTCTGTTTTTATAGGATGGTACTATCAATTCCTTGATGATTTCATAAATTCTGATGATATGCTGGTTTTGCTCGGCAGCATTTGATTCAATTGCCTCAACCTTTTCGACTAATTCGCTATAACTTGAAATTAATTTTCGCATTTTGACAAATACCCGCATGATTTGAATATTGACCTGAATAGCTTTCGGACTACGAATTATTCCGGATAGCATAGCAACACCCTGTTCAGTAAAAACCATAGGTAAATGCCGGCTTCCTCCCCAACTTGAGGTCACAATTTGTGACCTCAAGTTCTCGAACTCAATTTTATTCAGGACAAACATAAAATCCTGAGGGAACCTTTCGATATTCCTTTTTACATTTTGCTTTAATGCCTTAGTTTCCACGCCATATAGTTCCGCCAGGTCACCGTCAATCATTACTTTCTGATTCCTTATCACATATATTTTACCGGCTATAAATTCTTCTTTTGGTACCAGCTTATTCATAATCTGAACTTTTTGAAGTCACAATTTGTGACCTCAAGATTTATAAGAATTTTGCATAAAACTCAAGAAACCGATCAGCAATAGCTTCCCAGCTATATTCATTCCTTATCAGAACACTTCCGGATTTACCGATTCTTTTTCGCATTACTTCATCATTTACAAGTATTCTCATAGTCTCAGCAAATTGCATTTCATCTCCGGGATCAATAAGCAAACCGTTTTTCCCATGTGTAATTGCATTTTTTATACCTCCAAATTTTGATGCAATAACCGGGCATCCGCATGCCATTGCTTCCTGTGTAGTCATACCAAATGGCTCAAATATAGATGGAAGCACAAACAGTAAGGCATTTTGATAATAGGGCAGCATCATTTCATCAGTAATATATCCGACCAGATGAACTTTGTTTTCTATTTTATTTTCCCTGATGATCTTTCTCATCATATCGAAAATTTCTGTTTCGCGGGCTTTTGGACTGGGTGAACCACCACCGATCACAAGATGGATATCATTTGCTTTATCAGCTATTCTGGCATAGGCTTTCAGGAGCAAATCGTGACCCTTATTTGAATCAATACGGCTTAGATTTAATATGTACTTTTCGGGGAGGTTTATCTTTGTGATTTGTTCTGATGCTCTCAGCATCCGGAATCTGTAAATATCGACTCCGGGTGGAATAATTTCGATATTATCCGAAGTAAAATTATAAAGGTTGTTGAGCTTTTCAAGTTGTACTGATGAAGTCATCGTCTGACCCTTAACGGCTTTAAAAATCCTTAATTCTTCCGAAATCCGGTGTTTAAAATTGAATTTCTGTTCCATTTCATTTTCATCTCCACCCATTTGGTCCCTTTTCCAGGCACCCAGTGAATGGGCAGTAAAATAAGACGGCTTCTCAAAATATTTGGCCACATCGAGCATCACAATTCCGGCATCCACATAATGTCCGTGGTAAAGATCATAATTCAGGTTGTTCATACTGATGTACCTGGTCAGATTGGAAGATAATTCAGGAAGTAAATCGTAAATAAATTCTTTTGGTACAAACTCCCAGTTACCGCAGGGAATTCGGATCACTCTCAATTCTGGAAATCCGGGAACCGGATCAACCTGAGGTTTCGATTTATCAAACCACCGGGTGTAAATGTCCACCCTGATGCCCTTACGGGCGAGAGCTTTGGATAGTTCGAGTACATAAACTACCTGTCCGCCGGTATCTGTAATCCCCAATGTAGGTACCGGGTCAAAATAACCATGAGTACTCAGCATTGCTATATGTTTGAAAATCGGTTCGCTCATTTTCTGTCAATAATTATTGGTTCAATTCTGTACAAAAATCATATTTACCAGCCTGAATCAGTCATTTTTTTCAGCGTTAAAATTTTTGGTTACTATAATATCCGCAAGATCTTTATGCTGCGAAATTATACTGTGCTCAATGGATAATATTTGCTCCAGAAATTCATCCTGCTTCTCTCGCCCTCTCATCCGCCTTGATTCAAGTGTGTCGAGTTTATTCCGGTCAATAAAAATTCTGCAATCCACGTTTTGCAGGGTAGTAGTGTAGGTTCCTTCCACCAGCAAAACATCGAACTGGCTGAAATTAGTTGTCTCTGTTCCAATTGTATCCTGATTAAAATCAATTAGTGGTTTCGAAATGATAGTTTTACCATTAATAATATCCCTGATATTCTGATCAAGTAAATCCAAATTCACTTCCTGCATTCCGACCCATGAAATGTCTTTTTCTCTTTGTCGTGCATTGGTTAAAGGAGGCAGTTTGAAATAATCATCCTGGCCAAATACATAACACTGAAATCCATGGCCGGTTAAAACTTCAGCAAGTGAGGAAGCTATTTCCGATTTTCCTGCACCCGATTCTCCGCCAATTGAAATTGCATATTTTTTATCGGATTTCCTGACATCCATTAATATTAAATCAACAATTTGTTTTGCCGCTTTCCGGTGATTTTCATCAATAATCAAAATGTCACCCTTCATAAAAATCCTCATAAAAATTTGATGTTCAAAAATACAATTTTTTACCTACTTTCGGGCAATGGAAGTGAAATCAAACGGAATAGGTGAAATACGTAGCCATTACCTGTTAAAACTACTTGATTACTATGATGAAAGGGAAGCCGACAATTTAGTATTTATGATTATTGAAGAATACTGTCATCTTTCCAAAGCCCAGGTACTCACTGAATACTTTAAGACGATAAATGAACCGGAGTTGTTAAAAATTCATTTTGCTGTTAATGACTTGATGAATTATAAACCCGTTCAATATATTTTTGGTAAGACAGAATTTTATGGATTGCCCTTAATTGTGAACAGTGATGTGTTGATTCCCAGGCCGGAAACAGAAGAACTGGCTGAGATGGTTATTAAAGAAAATAATTCTAAAAAAAAACTCAGAGTACTTGATATTGGAACAGGCTCTGGCTGTATTGCAATCGCAATAAAAAAAAACTTACCCGATGCCGGGGTTTTTGCGATTGATAATTCTCCTGCTGCTTTGCAAACTGCTAAATGGAATGCAAGGCTCAATCACGTGGAAATTCAATTTATTCTTCAGGATTTCATCAAGCAGGATAATCAGCACCGTCATGGTAAATTTGATATTATAGTAAGTAATCCGCCTTATATCAGGATATCGGAAAAAAGCTTGATGAAGAAGAATGTGCTTAATTATGAACCTGCTTCGGCACTTTTTGTTGACGATAATGATCCTCTGATTTTTTACAGGGCAATTGCTGATTTCTCAATTCAATACCTGAATAAACAGGGTAAGGTTTATTGTGAGATAAATCAGTACCTGAGCAATGAAACTCTTAGTTTGTTCAGGAGGTATAGGTTTGAATTCGCAGAACAACGAATAGATTTAAATGGAAACAACCGTTTTATCATTGCACAATTATAAAAATAAAAAAAGCTCCCTGTTCGAGAGCCTTTTTATATATATGAAAATTCTAAAATTATTGTGTTGGTTGAAAAACAACCATAGATTCCTGATCTTTTTTAAATGTAGGCGGAAGAAAATGCTGGTATGTTTTATCAAGTAAAAATGAATTAGGATGATTTTCAAGATTTAATACCCAGTAAAAACCATCTTCTTTGTTCTTAATGATGCAATAAACATTCTTCACACTTATATTTTCATCACTCTCTCTGATGTCCTCGAACTGATCCATTTTTTTATTTGTTTTCATTTTCCGTTGAATTTGTTGCGATTATGGTTATCCAAAAATTGTACAAATTCGTAAATAGCACTAAATCAAATTAATAAAATATTACTTAATTCTCTATTTTGGAAAGAAAGCGGGTTAAAGATTAGTTTCTGGAAATTAATGTATTGATTATTTCTGGAAAAACCAATCGGCAGCCGGGGCCGATTTAAGAAAATCTATGTTAATTCAAATCTTGGCTAAATTATTATTTGATGAGCCAGACAGAAAGTAATCCTGAAAACTCATGTCCCCAAAATTCATGAAATACATTCTTATTTTCGTACGAGAATGGAAATTGTATATTGTTTAGCCCGTAGGGCTTCAAGATCAATAGAAATA
>Ga0172370_10003189_pt1 | contig 22957 bp, 13 predicted proteins | sample LakKiv5m_FD_114538 | JGI IMG/M metagenome (GOLD analysis project Ga0172370, IMG submission 114538) | Freshwater microbial communities from Kabuno Bay, South-Kivu, Congo - kab_022012_11.5m | ecosystem: Environmental > Aquatic > Freshwater > Lake | place: Democratic Republic of the Congo...
GTCTTGCGACACGGACGGTGCCAGCGGCGGCAGCGCCGGCAGCCCGGGCACCGGCACGAACGGCGGCGGCGGCAGCGGCGCCGGCAGCGTCGTGGGCGGCTATTGGGTTCCGGGCCCTGGCGGCGACGGCGTTGATGGCGCCAACGGCCGCGGCGGCGGCGGCGGTGGCGGCGGCGCGGGCGGCGCAGCGTGCGCCTCGTGCGCGCTATGCGAAATCATCTGGTGCTTGTGCAACGCGGATCGCGGCGGTGGCGGCGGCGGTGGCGGCGGCGGCGGCTGCGGCGGCACCGCGGGCAAGGGCGGCACGGGCGGCGGCGGATCGTTCGCCATCTTCACCTTCAACGCATCGCCCGCCATCTCGAATTGCACTTTGAAATCACAGGGTGGCGGCAGCGGCGGCAACGGTGGCAGCGGTGGCGGCGGCGGCAAGAGCGGCAACAACGGCGGCGGCGGCAGCGGGCCGGACGACGGCGGCAACGGCGGCAATGGCGGCAACGGCAGTCCCGGCGGCAACGGCGGCGGCGGCGGCGGCGGCGGCGGCGGCGCCACGTTCGGCATCTACAAAGCCGGTGCCTCGCAACCCAGCGTGGGTTCGGGCATGGACTGCTGGGGCATCGGCCAGGGCGGCATCGGCGGCGCGGGTGCGGGGGTCGGCAGTCAGGGCGAAGCGGGCTGCATGAACTGACGCGCCCTACCAGACCCACGACGCGGCCAGACTCAGACCACCTTGAGCGACGCCGGCAGATACCAATGGAACTGCTGACTTCTGCTGCGCACGGTGGCCAAGCCACGGCACGCCGAAGCCCACGGCAGAACCCACGACAGCACCGGTGACGACGTCGGTCAGGTAGTGCTTGTCGGCGGCAATGCGCAGCCAGCCCGTCGCCAGCGCCACCGTCAGGCCCGAGGCCCACACCGCCGGCGCATAGCGATAGCCGCGCATCGACGCGACGGTTCCGCTCGACACCGCCAAGGCAAAGACGAGATTGGTGTGGCCCGAGTAGAATGACGCATTGTTGTCCGATGGTTGTGCCGTGCTGGCCTTGTCGGCCGGCGCCAGGGCGTGCACGAACGGCCGCTCGCGGCCGACGGCGAACTTGACGATCTGGTTGAGATCGGCAGCCAATGCCGTCGCCTCGGCGATCAGCAACCCGTCGACCGGCGCCCGGTCCCAGGCGCCGTCGTGGCCGGCGGCTAGCGTAGTCGTACCCAGTGCAAGCAGCGGCGCCAAAATAAATCCGGTGATATTGCTGAGACTATTGGCGCGCGCCGTGTTGTTCCAGCGCAGCGCGTTGCGGGTGCCGCGATCGACGCTGTTCAGGTTGTCGCTGCCGTCAGCGTCGCGGTCGCACCAACGGCAGGCGCTTGCCGACAAGTGGCTCTTGAGCAGTTCACTGGTCAACCAACCCGTCGCGGCCACGGCCGTCACGGGCACGTCGACGCGAAGATCATACGAAAGATCATCGTGTTCCGCCGCGACGACCGCCGCGGGCAAGCCAGACAGGACGGCCGCAGCAAGAACGGCGACGCAACGCAGCAGGTGCAATTACATCCCCTCCAGGCTGCCTGCGTACATCGCATCGATCAGGCTGGCATAGTGTGATTCCACGACCTTGCGCTTGACCTTGAGGCTCGGCGTCAGTTCGCCCGATTCCACCGTGAGATCCGCCGGCAACAAGGCAAACTTCTTCAATGTCGCATACTTCGGCAATTCACGGTTGAGTTCGTCGACCGACGCCTGGATCAGTACGCGCACGGCTTCGTCCTTGGCCAACTCTGCGTAGCTCTTGCCCTGCAAGCCATTTTGTTCCGCCCAAGCCTTGATGTCTTCGTCAGCGAGAGCGATCAGCGCGGTGCAGTAAGGTCTTGTGTTTCCATGAACAACCACGGCGGCAGCGTAGGGGCAGATGGCCTTGAGCTTGCCTTCCAAGGCCTGAGGTGCCACGTACTTGCCGCCCGAGGTCTTGATGAGGTCTTTCTTACGGTCGGTGATGCGTAAGAAGCCATCGCTGTCCAACTCGCCGATGTCGCCTGTGTGCAGCCAACCGGCGCCGTCGATGGATTCCTTTGTCGCATCAGGCAGGTTGTGGTAGCCGCGCATCCGGCCGCGGCCGCGCAGCAGGATTTCGCCGTCGTCTTGCGCGATTTGGACCTCCGTGCCAGGCAGCGCTTGGCCGACGGTGCCAAACTTGAACCATTCCGAGCGGTTGACAAAGCTGGCAGCGCTGGTCTCGGTCAGTCCGTAGCCTTCCAGGATCAGGATGTCTGCGGCGTGGAAGAACTCCGCCATGTCGCGCGACAGCGGGGCACTGCCGGAGATGAAAAAGCGCACGCGGCCGCCAAATCGGGCCTTGAGCTTGGAAAACACGAGCTTGTCCGCGATCTTGGCCTTGAGGGCCAAGAGGCCGCCCGGCTCGCGCTTGTCCTGGCGCAGCGCCGAGACCTGCTTGCCGACGCCGATTGCCCACTTGAAGATCTTGTACTTCAGCGGACTGCCAGCTTTGGCTCCTGCCACGACCTTGTTGTGGACCTTCTCAAAGATGCGCGGCACTGCGGCGATGAAGGTCGGCTGAATCGCGGCGAGGTTGTCGACCAGCTTGTCGATGCGGCCATCGATGGCCGTAGGAAAGCCGATGCGAATCTGCGCGGCTTCCAACACCTTGCCAAAGACGTGCGCCAGAGGCAGCCAGAAGTACTGCAGATCGTCCGCATGGATGAGGCCGAGATCGTCGATGGCCTTGCCCTCATACACCCAACAATCGTGTGTTAGTTCAACGCCTTTTGGCTGACCAGTGGTGCCCGAGGTGTAGATCAGCGTCGCGAGGTGCTCGGGCTTGACCGCGGCGATGCCGGCTTCGTACGCGCCGGGGTGGGCCGCATGCCAGGCCTGGCCTAGCTGTTCCAGGTCGGCCAGCGTCAGCACCCAGCCGTCGTGTCCCGCCTGGCCGTCGAAGGTGATGATGTGCTTTAAGTCCGGCAAGTTGGCGCGCTGCGCAGCGAGCTTGGCGATCTGGCCAGCGTCCTCGGCGAACACGGCGACGGTGGCGGAATCCTGCAGAATGTAAGCACATTCTTCGGCCGTGCTGGCCGGATAGACCGTCGTCGTCGCGCCACCAGCGCACAGGATGCCGAGATCGGACAGGATCCAGTCGATGCGCGTGCTCGAAAGGATGGCGCAGCGCTGCTCTGCGGTGACCCCCAGGGACCGCAGGCCGCAGGCGATGTTGCGGACGCGCGCGCCGGTCTCGCCCCAGCTCAGGTCGCTCCAGCTGTTGCCCGCAGGAAAGCGAAAAGCAAGCTTGTCCGCCGTCGTGGCAGCGCGGTGCAAGAACATCAATGGAATCGTGGGGAATTCAGTCGACATCGTCGCGCCTCCGGTGTTGCGGGAGCGGTGATTGTGGCGCCGCGCGCGGCTTTTCGGCAAGCCTCGCACGGCCGCCCGGACTGGCGAGTGCCGTGTGCTGCTGGTTGGCCTGCAAGGTCAAGCGGCAACGCGCTCGCGACGGTGATCGCGGTACATGCGCAAGGCAAAAGCACCTGCCGGCGTCGCACGCAGTCTTGCGATTTCGCGGGCCATCTCCGGCGGCAGATCCGTCAGCAGCACCTGAATCGGATAGCCATCCGGCAGCAGCGCGGGTGCCGACAGCGCCGCGAACGCGAGATCTGCCGCCGAGAAGCGCTCGCCAACCATGAACTTGCGACCATCTGCCAAGCGCTCGGCCACTTCGGCATACAACGCGTCGATGCGCTCGAGCGAGCGCTGCGCACTCTGCGGCGTGATGTTCAGTCCGCGGTGCAAGAGTAGACGCGCCAAAGGAAACATCGCACTGCCCAGTGCCAGTTCCACCTTGCCCACGCCCGCCCCGACGGCGCGCAGTGCCAGTGCCTTGTCGGGCAACAGGTGGAAATACGCCCACCGTCGCGTCGCCGGTCCCAGCTTCTCATCGAAGCGGTCCTCGAGCGCGAGCACTTCGGCGCGCTGTGCTGGATCATCTGGATACAAGTGGGCTTCCGGCCTCGATTGCGTGTCCAGGTGCAGCAGGATGTCCGTCGAATCGTCCCAGATCTCGCGGCCGCGCAGCAGGATCGGCACCGTGCGGCGGTTGCCGAGAGGGCGGGTCGCCGTCCAATGCAGCAGGGGCAGATGCCCCTCTTCGCGGTAGGGCAAGCCAAGGCGATCCAAGGCCCAGCGCGCCTTTTCGCAATAGTGGCTGACAGGAATCGTGATGAGGCGGTAGGTCATGGTGGCTCCGGTTGACACGAGCGTCGGCTCATGCGGGCGCTGCGTCAACTGGTGCGTGGGCGGCCGGGTAGCCGCGGGCAGTCACCCGCCCGCGGCTCCCGCAGATCCGGACGTGCGGATTTCCCGCATCCGGCTCGTCGCCGTACGGATTCGCTGCGAACGTCACCATGTAGCCGCGTGCACGACGCGCGGGTTGGGCAGCGGCCAGTGGCGCAGGAAGCGGTGAAACCACTCCCACGAACTCTTGGCGTGTCCGGACCTGCGCGCCAGCCAGTAGCGCCATGCTGCGGCGGTCTCGTGGGCAAAGCCCTGGAGCGATCGGCTGTTGCCGGACTCGCTTGCGGCCTGCTGGCTAGGCTTTGGCCGCGTGGGATTCGCACCCACTGGACTGCAAACATGAATTCCAAGTCAGCTCATCGTCGCCTCCTGGTCTTCATACCAGGCTTTCCTGGCGCAACGGTTCCAAATCCGGGGTCCGATAAATAGGCACGGCGAGGCGCAGCGAGGGACGCGTGCCACCTTCAGTGGCGCGCGGCCATGGACGGCCACGCCGCTGCCAACAGCGCCTATCGATGGGCGGGCCGGCACGACTGCCCATGGCGAGACCCTGGATTTCGATCCTGACCCCCCGAAAGAAATGAGTGCTTGACGGTGCGGCCACGGCCAGTTACAAGTCCGCCCCGGAGCCCTGTCCGGTGCCCCCCAGCCGCCGGACAGGGCTCTCTTCATTTTTGCTCTCTTCGTTTTTGCTCTGTTCACCGACGCACAGTTTTCTCCTTTCTGTCCAGGCCCGCTTCACGACGGTGCCGGTCTCCCGCCCCGCCCCTTGCCGCCGGCAAAGCGCGCGGCGCCGTCGAGACCGTCTTGGGCCCCGAGCACTTGCATGCCATGGGCGAATTCACCGACCAGCGCCGCGGCCAGCGGCAGATCGCCTTGCTCATACGCCGACAGCCGGTCCTGGCGCAGACACAGTTGCGGAAAGGCCGCGATGGCCGATGCCAGTTCCTCCGCCGCCGCGCGCGCCTGACCCTTGGCGACGACGCGGTTGCACAGGCCCATCGCCAGCGCCTCTTGCGCCGCGACCGGCCGCCCGGTCAGGATGAGGTCCAGCGCCCGCGACAAGCCAATCAGCCTGGGCAACCGCACCGTGCCGCCGTCGATGAGCGGCACGCCCCAGCGCCGGCAAAAGACGCCGAGGATGGCATCCTCTTCGACGATGCGCAGATCGCACCACAGGGCCAGCTCCAGCCCGCCCGCCACCGCATGCCCGGCAAGCGCCGCAATCACCGGCTTGTGCAGCAGCATGCGCGTCGGACCCATCGGTGCATCGACGGCCAGCCGATCCGCGCTGGGCGGCTTGAGCTGGTTGCGCGTCGCGGGCGAGGCCATCGCCTTCAGATCTGCGCCGGCACAAAAGGTTCCCTCTGCCCCTGCCAAGACCGCGACCCGCGCGCCCTCGTCCTGCTCGAAATCGAGAAACGCCTGCGCCAGCGCCGTCGCCATCTCGCGATCCACGGCATTGCGCGCCGCCGGCCGCTGCAGCAGTACGGTCGTCACCGGTCCCATTTTCTCGATTTGCACGCTTGGCATTTCGTTTTCCTACAGGTTGCCCACCACCAGCCGCCGCCGCAGGTAGGCCATGTTCAGCTGATTGAAGCGCGGAATATCCGTCAGCATCTCCGCGGGATTGGTCACCTTGCCTGTCTGCATGACATTGAGCCCCGCGGTGTCGATGTGGTGCGATCCTGGATTCGATTGGGTAAAGGGCAGGTCGCCCACGCCGCCAAACAGGCCCACGGGCGGCGGGCCATCGGGCACCAGACCGAGTGAGTGGCCGATCTCGTGGCAGAGCGCGGACGCCACGGCCACCGGCAGTTGCTTCCATACGAGGCTGGCGATGGCGGCGCGCAGGGCGTGCTGCTGCGGCGCATCGTCTGGCGGCGCGTAATCGGGGTCGAGCAGCAGTTCGTCGCCGGCCACCGTACCCAAAGGCTGGCCATCGAGCGGCGAAATCTCCTGCAAGAGCGCCGCACCCGCCGGATTCTCCAGCACCATGCGCACCACGGCCGTCAGAAAGACACCCCAACCATACGCAGTGTTGTCATCGGTCTTCTGGTTGTTCGCATCGACATGGGCGTAGCCGACCAGGTGCCCCGCCAGCCCCTCTGCGTCGGCATCGCCACCCAGCGCGATGACCGAGTGCGCCTGCGGCAGCGCACCCGCGTCGCCCTCGAACACAAGGCGCAGATTCGGCCCATCTGGCGTCGGCATGCCCGCGGCATCGAGCTGAAACAGACGGTAGGCTTCGGCACGCAGCCGCACCAGGAATTGCGCCTTGGCCTGCTGCGAGAACGCGGCGTTCGTAGACAGGAGGCCCAGTGCTTCCAGGGCTTCGTCGAGGTCCGCCTTGCCATTGCCGGCCGGCAGGTATTTGGTCTTGAGTTGATAAGCGCCGGCATCGGTCATCTGCAGCGTGTGCGCGAACTGATCGCGAGACAGGGTGACCAGCCAGGTATCCATCTTGGCAAAGGGATCCAGCTTGGCCGGCATCTCGGCGACGGCCACGGTCAGCGTGCAGGCAGGACCGGCCAGGGCGCCCGAACCGACAAAGTGCGCTGTCAGCACAAGGCTCGGTGCGGCTGCAAATCCGGGAGCCGGCACGAGGCAATGATGGGACAGCGTCTTTTCCTCCGGCCAGCCCACCGCATCAGGCGTCTGCGTGCACGTCAGCATCGGCATGAAGTCAAAGCCCGCCTGCGTGGCACCCAGCGGCGCGTCCGCACGAATCTCGGCATTGCCCTGCCACACCGCGCCAGTCGAGGTGTAGAGGTCGATGGAAAAGCCGCTGCGTGGCACGCGCAAGCGAAAGTCCTGCGGTGCGCCGTTGCCTTGCCTGTAGGGCATGCTGCCGTTCATCGCCGCGGGAATCGCATTGACCGTCAGCAGGCAGGCCGGGGGCGGCAGCGCCGGCACGTCCGCCGCAGCGTCGGGGGGATCTGGAGGCGCATCCGTCGCGGCATCCACTTGCGCATCGCTGCCGGTCACGGCGGCTGCATCGGCCACAGCTGCCGTCGTGGGCGGAGCGCCGCAGGCGGTTGCCAGGAGGCAGAAGAGGCATCCGAGTGTCGCCAGCGATGGGGTGCGCAACGATCCTCCTGCCTGGCGCTCGACCTCAGGCCGGCTGCCCGCGCCGGCACCGTACGCCGCTGGGGCTGGGCGGTCAAGCGTGGTTTTGTTGATGTTTTGGATGGCCTGGACGGCAGTCGCGGGTGGCCCGTGTAGGGCCTGCCCTCGGATCGGCCGTGTCGCGAGCCGGGTGGCCGCCCTCGCGACTGAAGTCCGGCGCCATCGCGACCGTCTGCGTCGGCCTCGCGACCCGCTGCACCACCCTCGTGACCCGCTCCACCACCCTCGTGACTGGCCGTTGTCACCCTCGCGACTGACCAAGGGTACCGTCGCGACCCGGGCCGGCAGGGTCGCGGGTGGCAGGACAAGGCCTCGCGACCGCGGGGCGCGCGGGTCGCACCGGGCCTGCGCCGCCTCGCCCAAACCCACCTTGACAAACCCTCACATCCAGGAATATACCCTGACAATAGAGTCGCAAGCCAGCGATCCATGGGGAAATCCAAATGGCAGCCGACGATACCGTGCTCGATCCCTCGACCGATACGTCCACCATCGACAAGAAGCGCTCCTGGCCACTGGGCCCCACCAAGAAGGCGGCGGCCAAGCTGCAGGGCATCCTCGATGGCGCCCACAAGACCGGCAAAGCGGGGCTGTTCAAGGGTGCGCTGGCCTATGATTCGCTGCGCAAGGACCTTCTCGATTTCGCCGACGCCCTGCGCGAGCTCGACGGCGGCCGCAGCGAGGGCCGCACGACCCACGAGTCGCTGCGCAGGGACGAAGACAAGGCCGAAAAGATCGTCAAAGCCGTGCTGAATTACGTCGATACCCTCTACGATCACGACATCGCCGGTCGCGGCGCCTTCTTTCCGGTGGCGCCGGGGCAGCAGCCGCTGGCGGAACGGTTGGCTGCGTGCATGCGCGGCGTCGCGGCGGATGCCAAGCGCAAAGACCCGGTGCTGCCATCGAAAACCGAGGATCCGCTGCTCGACATGGCCGCGGCGGATGCGGTGCACAAGCGCCTGCAGCAGGGCACCGCGACTGCGGGCGATCACGAGGACGCCAAGAAGGCTGCGATGTCACGGCGCAATGCGATCGGCGATCGGATTCGCGACAAGGTCGTCAAGGCCGAGAGGTTCGTGCGGCAGTTGCATGAGGCGAGCCCGGCGATGCTGAAGGTGTATGGGCTGCGGGCGTTTCGGCACCAGTGGTGAGGCGAGGGGCCGTCGGCATCGAACCGCCACAGATTCATCCGGCTCGGCGCTGACACGCCAAGCCGCGTCATCATCCTGCGCGCCGTCGTTCAAGCGAAAGCATCGCATGGCGCAAGCACGGACGCCACCTACCCCGCCCGGCCGCTCCGTGCTACCCTTGCGGCACGCCGCCGTGGAGATCAGCGTGACCCTGGACCCGAACCAACGCCGTCAAATCCAGACCTTGATCCGCGGCGCTGTGCCGTGCGTGCGCGAGGTCCTGCTGTTCGGCTCGCAGGCGCGCGGTGATGCCCATGCCGACAGCGACGTGGACCTCCTGCTCCTGGTACCCAACGGCGAAGATCGCCTCGCGACTGCGATTGCCGCGCGCCGCAGCTTGTGGGGCTTGGGGCTCGGCTTCGACATCGTCGTGCTGGGTCTGGACGAGTGGCAGCGGCTGCGCGCCTCGCGAGGCTACTTTGACCGGCAGATGACGCAAGAAGCGGTGCCGCTCGATGACGTGGCTTGATCGGCCTGAAGTGCAGGCGTGGTGGGCGCTTTCCGCGTCGGACCTGCGCGTTGCCCGCGTGGTTGCCGCGCTCGATCCGCCCGAGTGGCATCTCGCGTGCTTTCTTGCGCAACAGTCTGCCGAGAAGGCGCTCAAGGCTTTGCTGGAGGCGCAGGAGTTGCCGATTCCTCGCACGCATGACCTTGCTTTGCTTGCGGAACGGCTCGGCGCGATCTTGCCGGTGGTCCACATCCGCGGTGCGGCGTTGCGCCTTTCAGTCCATGGGGTCGGGCCGCGCTACCCTGGCCCAGCCGGCGCGACGACAGAAGCCGCTGCCCGCGCGGCGATCGAGGACGCGGTCGCGATTCGTGCGTGGGCCCAGCAGCAGTTGGGTGTCGCTGGCGCGGGAATGGCATAGGTCAGGCGTGGGCGTGAACGCAGCACGGTCGAGCAAGAGCTTGGCGTCGTCAAACGTACGGTGAAGATCGCCTCGCGACTGCGATTGCCGCGCGCCGCAACGCTCCAGCCCGAGTGTCGAGCGACGTCCCATTCATGCCGGCCCACACCTACGGCCACGTCAGCGTGCCATCCAGCGACTTCAGCGTCTTGCGCGTGCAGAATTTCCAGTATGTCGCTTCATACTCGCTGTGCATGCGCTGCACGATGGCCGTGCGCGCGCGGCCGTTGGGCAATCCGTCGTCGAGGGGCTCGATGAGGTCGCTCTTGGGCGCGCGGCCGCAGCGGTCGTCCATCAGCGGCGAGACGCAGCGCAGGCCGCTCGGCTGGCCGACGAGATAGCGAAAGACATCGCCCGATTTCAACAGTTCGGTGTGCTTCAAGGCGACCTTGCAATCCAGCACCTTGCGCGCGCCGAGTTCGCGGTCGAGCCAGCGCGCGACGAAGAGGTCGACGATGCCCTGCGCCGAGAACTGATAGCCGCCGCCCTGGCGCGCCGGCTGGAACAGGGCCGATTGCAGGATGCGCTCGCACACCCGCGCCGGCTGCACCGCCGCAGTCCCAGCCGCCGGCCGCACCGCCGCACTGCATGCCTCGATGTCAAAGCGCAGATCGCGCGTCTCGCTCGCCGTCCGTTGCGCGGCCACCAGGCCATCGACGAGTTGGAAGGCGTGCTCAGCGGTCCAACCCAGGCTTTCCAGTTCCTTTTTCAAGCGCGCGCCGGCAAGGACTTCGTGGGCCCGGCTGCGGCTCGACGTGTTGTCGGACTTGGGGTCGACGGATTGTTGGCAGAACTCGGCCAATGTCGTGACGTCGCGGTAGCTGGACAGGTAGGGATAGGCGCAGATCTCACCCGTTGCGCTGGCACTGCATTCCTTGGCATCCAAACCATGGCGCTGCAGGAAGCGTTGGAACACGGCGCGCTTGTCCGCATCCGGCACGGCCTTGGCGATGTAGGCGTCGGCCTGCGCCGCGGAAAACGATTGCAGCGTCAGGTGCAGATCGATTTGCCCAAGGCCATAGTCAGCATCGAGAATCGGCGGGCGCGCCAGCAGCAACAACTGCGCCGCAGGAAAACGATCGAGCACGTGCAGCAGGGCATCCATCACCCGCGGCCGGGCGTCGATGTCGATTTCGTCGATGGCATCGAGCATGACCAGCATGCGCGCCGCGGGATCGGCGCTGAGCTTGTCCAGTTCGGCGCGCGCCTGGCGGCCGATGACCTCGAGCACGGCGTTGCCCGGGCCGCTGGCGCGCGCCACTTCGGCAGCCGTCACAAAAAAGGTCGGCACCGTGGCGCAGAGTTGCGCGCGCAGCGAGGTCGACAAGCGCGTCTTGCCCAGGCCGCCGGCTGCGAACAAGGCAATGCGCCGGGCCTGGCCACTGGCCAGCCTGGCCACGAGGTCGGCCTCGCTGAGGGCCTCGCCCTTGTCGGTGGCGAGGTGGGCCGGCTCGTACGCGCCTTCCTTGAGGTCGCTGCGCTGGCTGCTGGCCTGCAGTTCACATTGACGCTGGTAGCTCTGGCCGCCGCCCGCCGTCGATGAGGTCATCACGACGTGGCCGCTCGGGCCGCAGTCAGGCAGGGCAAGCGCCGCCAGCACGAGAACCGAAATGGGGGTCACCTTGTGCAGAACCATCGTACACCGCCGCTTTGTGTCCACCCGCAACTTCGGCCGGGGCGCCGAGACATGGAGCGGGCACGGTCGCTGATGCCGCGGATGGCGCAGAGGCGGGGGCAAGGGATCCCGCGGCGCCGTGCGCGTCAGAAATGGCGCATGGTCTTTTCGCGGGCGAGGCTGAGCCCACTGGTCGTCACGCGCAACCGGCCGCACAAAAAGGTCGCCATCGAGCGGTAGACCTTCATCGCCATGAGCGGGTTCTGGGCAAGCAGCCTCTTGAGGGCATCGAAATCGATGGTGACGATCTCGGACTTCTCGGCCGCCTCGATGGTGGCCGAGCGCTTCTCGCCGTCGACGAACGCCATCTCGCCGAAGTGCGAGCCGGTCGCCAGTGTCGCGACATTGATCTGGTTGTCCTTGGCGCTCTGCTTGACCTTCACCGAGCCGTACTTGATGACGTATACCGAACGGGCCACGTCGCCTTCGCTGAACACTTCATCGCCCTGGCCGTAGGTCTCGGATTGCGAGAGCGCGCCGACCTGCTCGAGTTCTTGGGGATTCAGATCCTTGAAGAGGTAGACGTTCTGGAGAAGGCTTGCATTGGACATCGATGGCTCCGGTGACGATGCGAAGGTGGGCGAAGGCCAGGGATCGCGCGTCGCTGACGGCGCCGCTGTGGCGGGGCCTGATCGCGCGGGCGCCGACGCTACGCCGCTGCCAGGCCGGTGTCAACGCGACGGTTGTGTGGCATTCGCCGCTTGCCCACACGAACCGCAACCTACTTGCCGCGCTTGCCCTTCTTGCCCGCCACCGCTGGCACCGCCCACACCAAGCCGAACCCCGCATCCGCGAGCACTGCCGCCTCGGCCTCGAGGTCGGCGCGGGTGAGCGGCTGGTCATCGAGCCAACGCGGCGGCAGCGTCAGCGTCAGGACGCCCTTGTCCGCGCCCAGCTGCAAGGGCGGCAACGGCTGCTGACTGCGCGAGCGGTTGAGCAGCGCGGCCAGGCGCAGCAGAACGGCCAGGCGCACCGCGTGCGGTGCCGTCAGCGCCGGCGTGTCGCGCACGATCGCTGCCAGCTTGCGCCGGTGCACGCGGATCAGGCCCGCCAGAAACGCTTGATCATCGCGCGAAAAACCCGGCAGGTCCGAATTCGACACCAGGTAGGCGCCGTGCTTGTGGTAGCCGCTGTGCGACACCGCGAGGCCGACTTCGTGCAATTGCGCGGCCCAAGATAGCCACGGCCGCCACTTGGCCTCGTCGAGATCCCAGCTGCGCGCCACCTGACGCAGCAGCGTGACGGCCGTGCGTTCGACGCGCGCGGCCTGTTCGGCATCGACGCGGTAGCGCTCGCACATGCGCTGGATCGAGGCATCGCGCACGTCTTCGTGGCGCAGGCGTCCGAGCAGATCGAACAGCACGCCTTCGCGCAGCGCGCCCGGCGCGGCCGCCATGCGCGCGATGCCCAAGGCGTCGAACAGACCGGTCAGGATTGCGACACCGGCCGGAAAGACCGGCGCGCGATCGGCCTTCAAGCCCGGCAGATCGAGCCTGGCGACGTGACCTGCCGCCACCAACTCGCGCCCCAGGCGCGCCAGACCTTCGCGCGTGATGCCTTGCTGGGACCAGCCGTTCTGGCGCAGCACCTGTTCGATGGTGGCGATGGTGCCGGACGAGCCCATGCAGGTGTCGAAGGCCGGCGCGCGAAAGCGCATTTCGGTGGGTGTCAGATCGAGGCGCGTCGCTGTCTCGGCCGCTTGCATGGCGCCAGCGCGGATGTGGCCGTCGCCGAAGTACTGCGCGGTCAGGGTGACGCAGCCGACCTTGAGGCTCTCCATGGCGATGGGTTCGAAGTGCTCGCCCAGGACGCACTCGGTGCTGCCGCCGCCGATGTCGATGACGAGGCGCCGTGCGCCATCGTCCTCCAGGCTGTGCGCCACGCCGAGGTAGACCAGGCGCGCCTCTTCGCGACCGGAAATGACTTCGACCGGATGGCCGAGCGCGGCGCTGGCGCGAAACAGGAACTCGCTGGCATTGCGGGCGCGGCGCAGCGTACTGGTGCCCACGGCGCGCACGCCGATCGCCGGCAGGCCGCGCAGGCGCTGGCCGAAGACTTCCAGACACTTGATGGCGCGCGCCTCGGCTGCCGCGGTCAGACGGGTGTCGGCATCGAGGCCGGCGCCCAAGCGCACCGGATCACGCATGCGATCGACGATGCGCAACTCGCCGTCCATGACGCCCGCGACCACGAGGTGAAAGCTGTTCGAGCCGAGATCGATCGCCGCCAGGGTATCGGGTGTCGTCATCACGCATTCCCCCTGGCGCAGCGCACCGGTGTCGGATCACTGGGACAGGTCGGCCAGCGTCTTGGGCTCGTACACCGCTGTCAAACGCCCCGGCGACCCGGCCATGTCGACCACGGCCAGGCCGGACTTCTTCAGGGCAGTCACCGGCAACTGCGCGCCAACCAGCGTCGCGATGACGCCATCGAGAATCGGCGCATGCGCGACACACAAGATCGGCCCCGTTGCGTCGCGCAAGCGACCGGCGATCGTGCGCGGATCGGCGTGAGGCACGAGATCGCCGGTCTGCTCGATGCGATCAGCTGGTACACCGAGCACTTGGGCAGCAATCTGCGCCGTCTGCATCGCACGCAGGTAGGGACTGGTCCAGATGCGATCGACCTGCAGCTTCAGGTGCGCCATGCCTTGGGCTACACGCCGCGTGCGCAGTTTGCCTTGCTCGGTGAGGGGTCGCAGCGGGTCGGGCGGGCACGCAGGGTCGCTCGGATCCATCGCCAGTCCATGGCGCAGGAACAAGTGGTGCATCGTCGGCCTCCAGTGGTTGCGCCGAGCGTGCCAGAACGGTGCCACGCGGACAATCACCGGCGCGCGTCAGTAGGCCTTGACGGGCGAGAGCACGTCCTTGCCGGTGCCGATGCCGCATTGGCCCAGGCTGTTGGCGCCCCAGCACCAGATGCTGCCCTCTTTCTTGCGTACGCAGGTGTGCGAGTCTCCGGCGGCGACTTCGACGACGTTGTCCAATCCTACAACCTGCTTGGGGATCTTGGTGAACAGGATCGAACTGTTGAGGCCGGCCTGGCCATTCTGGTTGCCGCCCCAACACCACAGGCCGCCCATAGCGCCGACCGCGCAGGTGTGGGTGCCGCCCGCCGCGATGGAGGTCACGCCGCTCTGGCCTTGGGCCTGGACCGGTGATGGGTAACTGCTGTTGCCGCCGTTGTTGCCGAGTTCGCCGCTGTTGTTGCGGCCCCAGCACCAGACCGCGCCGCCTTTGCGCAAGGCACAGGCGTGCTGATCACCGGCTGCCAGAGCCTCGATATCACTGAAGTCGCCGACCTTGGCGGGCGAGTAGGCGAACTGGCTGGTGCCGCCCTTGCCATTGCCGATCTGGCCGCTGTAGTTGTCGCCCCAGCAATAGGCCGTGCCGAATGCGGTTCGGGCGCAAGTGAAGATCGTGCCGGCGCGCACTTCGATTGCATAGTCGCTGAGCTTGACGGCGGTGACCGCGCCGCCGAGCGCCCCGAGACCGTCGCCGAGCTGGCCGGCGGTGCCCAGCCCCCAACAGTAGACCTTGCCCTGACCCAGGATCGCGCACGTGTGGTTGTCGCCCGCGGCGATGCCCGAGGGCAGGCCCAAGCTGGAGAGGCCGGGGACCTCTGCCGGCACGAGTTGCAGTTCGCTGGCGGCCTCGCCCATGCTCTCGGAGTACTTGTTCGAGCCCCAGCAGGTCACCTTGCCCAGGCCCATGGCACAGCCGTGCGTGCCACCGATGGCCAGGTCGGTTGCGCCGGCCACGTCAGCGACAGCGACAGGCGTGGCACTCGTCGCGCCCGAGCCGCTGCTGCCGTCGCCGAGTTGGCCGAACATGCCGTCGCCCCAGCACTTCACAGTTCCGCCCTCCAAGAGCGCGCAGGTACTGACGCCGGCTGCCACGACGCGGATCGCCTTGGGTGGATCGGGCAGGCAGATGCCGCTGTGGCAGGACTTGCCGGTGCCGCACGACGCGTCATCCGCCGCCTTGACCTCGGTGCACAAACCGCTTGCCTGGCAGATCGCTGTGTGGCAGGCGCTGGCTGGCGGGCAGCCACCCACGGCGCAGCCCGCGTCGGCGACCGTGGCTGTGTCCTTGGCCGCATCGACCGCGGGCACATCGGCGAACGCGGCATCCTGAGCATCCACGTTCGGCGCGGCATCGCCAGCCGGCGCCACATCTTTTGCCGGCACGACATCGCTTGTCGACGCCAGATCTGCGGGTTGGGCCGCGTCTTCGGGCTGCAGCGAGTCCAGCACGCCGACATCGGCCGCCTGCCCGGCATCGGCCGCTGCAAAGCGCGCCGTGGCCGGCACGCTGTTCGGGCATCCGCAGAGAACCAGCGCGGGCAAGCCGGCAAGCACCCATCGCAGCCACCCAACGTGCGCGCTGTCGGTCGTCATCGGCCTTGCCTCTCAGAGGTTGTGAATCTACTGGATTCACGACCTCCGAGCCTCTTGTTTCGAACCAGCAGCCAAGAACTGCTTGAAGTGAGTTCAAGCAGTTTCGGCCGCTGCAAGTCCGCAGCCGCGGCCTTGTAAGAGCTAGTGAATGGAAGATTCACAAGCTCTCAGGCCGGCACACCGCACGCCGCAGCGTCGGCGCTACTTGCACATCAGAGTAATATCATCAACATACGCCGTCGAAGCGGTGTTCGTCGGAAGCTTGCCGAACGTCAGACTCGGCGTCACGTCCCGGCCCCACGCCGCCGCATCGACCGAGCCGTCGAAGGCCTGCCACCCGTCAGAACTCGCGCAGTGCTGCTTGAGCGTCACGTTGCCGTCGGTCGCCAGCGCCGGCAGCGTGGCCCCCTGCGAGGGCATCGTCACGAGCCGCAGCGCCATGATGTTGTCCGCCGGGCACGTCGCGTTCTTGAGGAACACGGTGGCGGCGTACTTGAAGGTGGCGCCCAGCACAGAAAGCGTAAACCGTTCCGAAGACTTGGCTGTCAGGTATGCCACAGCATTGTCTTTGGGCGTGTTGTCGTGGGCCATGTACACGGAATAGGGCGGCGAGCTGGCATCCGCGTCTCCCAACTTCCACATCAGCTTGAGGGCGTCGGAGCTCGATGCGGTCCACTTGGCAAGGCCGGCATCGCTGTCGAAATTCTCCTGGAAGCACGCGTAGCTGCAGTTGCCTTGCACCGCGATGTCATCCAATTCGAACTTGCCTTGCGCCGCCGCCGTGCCGCCCGTCGAGACCGCGAACTCGATGTCGATCGTCTGGCCGGCATACGGCGTCAAATCGATGGACTTGAGCAGCCAGTCGGTCTGTGCCGCACACTGCTGGAAGATCTGCGTCCCCGCGATTCGCAACGTGAAGTCATCGTTGCCGCAGCCCGCGTCGCCCACGCTCGGCACGCGCAGGGCAAAGCGCAGCTTGTCGCCGGATGTCGGCCTCACGCTCGGAATGATGAACTTGGCCGTCTGTGCGGTGCCACTGGCTGGTGCGCCGCTGTAGACCGCCTGCAGTTCGGCATTGCCGGTGTGGCCTGCCGTCTCGTTCACCGCCCACTGCACATACGCCGCCGGCGTGCCGATGGCCGGGCTGAACTGCCAGGGCTGCGGCACCACGTTGTTCGGCACGGCATCCGGATCCTCTGTGGTCATGCGCTTTTCAAAGTCCGCACCCAAGCAGTCATTGCCGCAAGCGCCGGTCACGCGCACGTTGTCGATGTCAACCGAGCCACCACTTGATGCGCCGACGCCTGCCGTGACGCGGAACTCGATGTCTGCCGGTGCGCCCTCGTACTTGGCCAAGTCAACCGAGATGTGCTTGAAGTTGTTGAAGTCCGGGCTCGTGACGCTGTCGCACTGCTGCCACGCCACGTTGCCATTGACCGTCACGGTCAGATCGTCGGTGCCGCAACCTGCATCGCCCACCGTCATCGCCACGCGGAAGTCGAGGGTCGGCGAAGAGCCGCTGTCGATGAAGATTTTGCGGTGCAGATAGCGCGTCGTCGCGGCAAAAGTTGCTGCATTCGGTCCCTGCCATTCCGCGTGCAGGGAGCGCATGCCGGCCCAAGGCGCCGCGTCGCTCAGCTTCCACTGGGCGTACGCCGCATCGGTCGAGACCACCGCGCCATCCGACAGCGTCGCAGCATCGAACTTCTGGAAAGCGCACGTGTTGCAGCCCGCAATCGCCGCATTGACACAGGCATTGGCCGCGCACGAATCGAGCGTGCAGGGGTCATCGTCGTCGCAGTTCTTCGCCGAACCGCTGACGCACGCGCCTGAGAAACAGTAGTCCGCCACGGTGCAACCGTTCTTGTCGTCGCAGGCCACCGTGATGTTGGCCTGACAGTGGCCGGTCACTCCCGTCTTGTCGTCCTGGAAACACGAGTATCCGGCCGGACATGTCGTCGGAACGGCACTCGGTGTGCAGGTGACGTCGATCGGCGGGTAGCTGATCTTGGCCGCGACGGCGCACGTGAACGTGCCTGCGCCGGTGCTATTGCACGATGCCGTGCCGCACTCCGTCCAGAATTGCGTGCACATCTCAAGGGTTCCTGGCGTGCAGGAGCCGTTCTGGCAACTGTCGGCCACCGTGCAGCCATTGGCATCGGCATCGCAGGCCTGTCCCGGCGTTGCCGCCTGCGCGCCGCATTGGAAGGTGTCGGAACTCTTGGACGTGCACACTTCCGCCAGGCAAGGTCCGGGTTCGCCTGGGCAGACGACTGGCGCTCCCGCCGTGCACTTGCCGGCCTTGCACTTGTCGTTCACGGTGCAGCCATTGCCGTCCGCGTCGCACACGGCGTTGTCGGTCTTCGGGTTGCCATCGCAACTGAAGGTGGTCGGGCCGCTGCTCTGGCAGAAACCGACCGTGCACGAGCCGCTGTACGCGACACAGTCGACCGCAGGACCGGGCAAGCAGGCGCCATCGACATTGCACGCGTCGCCCTTGGTGCAGCCGTTGTGGTCCGAATCGCACAACTGGCCGACTGGCGCCGCGACGGCATAGCACTGGCCGTCGCTGTTGCCGTTCGACTTGCAGGTGCCGACCAGGCAGCCATCGCTGCTGGTCAGGTCCGTGCAAATCTTCTGCGGTCCTGGCGTGCACTTGCCGCCTTTGCAGGCGTCGCCAACGGTGCAGCCGTTTTCGTCGGCCTCGCAAGGCAGGGTGTCGGGCCGCGGCGTGGCGAGACACTGGTGCACGTCAGCCCCCGTGCTCTTGCAGGCGCCGATGGCGCACGCCGCCGTCAGGTTGCTGCAGTCCGGCGGGCCGCCAGGAATGCACATGCCGTTGATGCAGGTATCGCCGACGGTGCAGCCGTTGTCGTCCGCGTCGCACGGCTGTCCTTGGGCCTGGGGCTCGCCGATGCACGCGCCCTGGCCACCGTTGGCGGTCTTGTTGCAGGTTCCCGTGGCACAAGTGTTCGTGTAGGCAGAGCAATCGTGAGGCTTGGTGCCCGGCACGCACTTGCCCGACTTGCACGCGTCGCCCTCGGTGCAGAGCTGGTGGTCGTCGCACGGTGCAGCGTCCGGCTGCGGCGCAAGCAGGCAAGTAAACGCCATGGGTCCCGTAGACTTGCAGGTCGAGACCTGACACGGGCCTGCAATGCCGGAGCAGTCGATCGCGGAACCGACCTCGCACTTGCCCGCGACGCACGAGTCATTCGTGGTGCAGCCGTCGCCATCCGCGTCGCACACCGGGGTGCCTGCCTTGGGCAAGGCGACGCACACGTAGCCGCCCTGCGCCTCACTGTCTTCATTGCACTTCGCGTCGTTGCACTGGTCGGCCTTGGCCGAGCAGTCGGTCGGGCCCAAGGGGACGCAGGTGCCGTTGGTGCAGTGGTCGCCAGCCGTGCAGCCCTTGCCGTCGTCGCACTTCGAGTCGTTCACTAGATCCTGCATCGTGCAAGCGCCGGTCAGCACCTGGCAGGTGTTCTTGTTGCAGGGCGTGTCCTTGAGCGTCGGGCACACGACAGGCGGCTGCGATCGGCAGATGCCACCCACATCCGAGACGTTCTTCTTGACGCACTTGAGCGTGCCATTGCACTTGTTGTTGTCGTCCCACATGTCGCATTCGGAATCCTTGCCGGAACTGCACAGCGGAACGAAGATGTAGCCGCCGCCGCAAAGCCCGCCCATGCACTTGCTGAACGCCTTGCCGACGCACTTGGGTTCGCTGCTGCCGTAGTCGCACGTGACGTCGTCCTTGTCGTCGCACGCGCCGCCGTCGGGCTTGTCGGATGTGATGCAACCCTTCTGCGCGTCGCACATGTCGATCGTGCAAGGGTTGCCGTCATCGCAGATCTTCGGCGTCGGAACGCAAGCGCCGTTGTGGCAAGCGTCGATCGTGCAAGCGTCGCCGTCGTCGCAAGTCGCCGCGGTGTCGGCGGCGGGCAGGTAGGTGCAGCCGGTCTTCGAATCGCAGCTGTCTACTGTGCAAGGATTCGTGTCGTCGCACACCTGAGGCTGCGACGTGCAGGTGCCGGCCGCGCATTTGCCCTTGATCGTGCACAGGTCGCCGTCCTCGCAAGTCTGGCCATCGACGTTCTCGTGCGTGCAGCCGACGCCCGCTTTGCACCCATCGAGCGTGCAATCGTTCTTGTCGTCGCAATCCGCGTTCTTGATGACGCAACCAGCCTTCGGGTCGCAGGACTTGCTGGTGCACACGTTGTTGTCGTTGCAGTCGAGCGCCGTGCCGGCGCAGATGCCACCCGCGCACTTGTCGCCGAGCGTGCACATATCATTGTCACTGCAAGGCTTTCCGTCATTCGGCGCCGTGATGCAACCGGTCACCGGCGAGCAGCCCAGGTTGGCCACGCACGCCGAAGCCGACGTGCAGTCCAGCGTCGTGCCCGCGCATGCCGCCTGGATGTCGCAGGCGTCACCGCTGGTGCAGGCGTTGCCGTCGTCGCACTTCTTGCCCATTGCGGGGTAGCTGACGCAGGCCCCCAGTGTGCAACTGTCGTCCGTGCACGGGTTGCCGTCATCGCAACTGCGTGCTTTGCCGATGCAAACCGAAGCCACGCAGGCGTCGTACTCGGTGCACAAGTCGCCGTCGTCGCAATTGCCCGTGCGCACGACGTTCTTGCAGCCGCCCTTGCCGTCGCACGCATCTGCCGTGCAGGGGTTGTTGTCGTCGCAGGTCATCGGCACGCCCTTGCACACGCCGTCCGTGCACGCATCGGGCAAGGTGCACGCATCGCCGTCGCTGCATGGGCTCGAGTCGTCGATGATCGACGTACAACCGCCTGTAGCTGTACACAAATCGATCGTGCACGCGTTGGCGTCGTCGCAGTTGAGCGGCTTGCCTGCGCACACACCGCCGATGCAACTGTCGGTCTTGGTGCAGGCATTGGCGTCATCGCACAGTGCGCCAGCGGACAAAGCCGCGTGAGCACATCCAAACACCGGATCGCACACATCGACCGTGCACTTGTTGCTGTCATCGCAGTTGAGCGTCTTGTTGGCCACGCAAGCGCCACCGGTGCAGGCATCGCCGACGGTGCACGCGTTGCTGTCGGTGCAAGGCAGTTCATCCGCCTTGGCCTTGGCCTCGCACAAGCCAGTTGCCGGGATGCACGCGTTGGTCTTGCAGGGCTGGCCGACCAGGGCCGGACACGTCACCACCGAATTCGGCGCTTGCACGCACAGTTGATTGCTGCACTTGAGCACGCCGTTGCACAAGTTGCCGTCGTCGTACTGCACGCAGTCGGCGTCGCCGACGCAGTTGCAGGTGCTCACCCCGCCACACTTGCCGGCCTTGCAGAAATCCGGCGCGGTGCAGCTGTTGCCGTCATCGCAAGGCGCGCCCTCGCTCAGGGCTTTGTGGGTGCAGCCCTGCAGGGCGTCGCACGCATCGACGGTGCACGGTTCGTTGTCGTCGCAATCCAAGGCAATGCCCTTGCAAGTGCCATCCGCTGCGCATGTCTCGGAGCTGAAGCACTTGCTGCCTGACAAGCAAGGCGTCCCCTCATTCTTGACCACCGGCGCGCAATTGCCGGTCTTCTGGTCGCAGGTGTTCTTGCTGCACGCGTTGTCCTTGCTGCCATCGCAGGTGATGATGCTGGTCGGGGCCACGCCGCAGAACTGCTTGGTTCCATAGGTCAAGCACTGCATCAGGCCGTTGCAGACGTTGCCATCATCGAGCGATTGGCACTTCACATCGCCGGGCCCGGTGCACGCCGTGCATTTGTTGGTCGTGGGGACGCACTGGCCGCCATCGCACTTGTCGCCGATGGTGCAGGGCAAGCCGTCATCGCAAGCCGTGCCGCCGTCGTATAGCTTGTGCGTGCAGCCCTTGACCGTGTCGCAGATGTCATTGGTGCAGCTGTTGCCGTCATTGCAGTCGGTCGGCGGGCCGTTGCACAAGCCGTCCTGACATTGGTCATTCGTCGTGCACTTGTTGCCGTCCTCGCAAGGGCCGATGAACTGGTCGTGCTTGCAAAGACCCGACGCCACATCACACGAGTCCGCGGTGCACTTGTTCGTGTCCGCGCAATCCTTGGCCGCGCCCTTGCAGGTCGTGCCGGCGCATTTGTCCAGCGTGGTGCAAGGCTGGCCGTCATCGCAGCCCTTGCCGTCGGCCGGAATGTGGATGCAACCGCCGCCCTTCTGGCAACCGTCCGTCGTGCAAGCGTTCTTGTCGTCGCACTGGCCGGTCGCCTGCCAGTCGAAGCCCTTGCACGCGCCGGCCACGCACTTGTCGCCCGTCGTGCACTGGTCCAGGTCGGTGCAGGTCGCCCCGTCTGCCAGCGGCAAGTAAGCGCAATTGCCCGTCTTCGGGTCGCAATTGTCCGATGTGCAAGCGTTGCCGTCATTGCACAGCAGCGCCGTGCCCGCACAAGTGCCGTTGCTGCACAAGTCGCTCTTGGTGCACGGCTTGCCGTCGTCGCAGCTCGTGTTGGTTTGGGAAATATGGTTGCAGGTTCCAGTCTTGGCATCGCACTGGTCTGTCGTGCACCCATTGCTGTCATCGCAGCTCTTGGCCGCGCCCTTGCACGAGGTGCCCGCGCATGTGTCGCCCTGTGTGCACAAGTCGCCGTCGTCGCAGATCGCGCCGTTGTTCTTGGGTGTGTGCTTGCATCCCGTTGCCGGTACGCACGCATCCGTGGTGCAAGTGTTGCTGTCGTCGCACGTGTCGGTCACGCCGCCCGCGCACTGCACCGCGGCGCCTTCGCCTTCGCATTGCTGGCCTGTGTGGCACAGATCGCCTTGGGTCGTGCATGCCGTGCCCGCCGCCTTGGCCGTGTGCACGCAACCTTGCGTCGGAGAACACGAATCGACCGTGCAGTCTTTGTCGTCGTTGCAGTCCACCGGCACGCCGCTGGTGCAAGAACCGACGTTGCAGGTTTCGCCGTTCGTGCACGCGTCGCCGTCATCGCACGGCGTGCCGACCAGCTTGGCGAACTGGCACTTGCCGCCGTCGCCGCACGATCCGGTGAAGCATTGCCCGATGTCCTGGCCCGCCTTCGGGTCGCCGGCTGGGAACTTGGTGCAGTCCTCCTTGCCCTTGCACACACCACTGGCGCAGACATCGCCGGTCGTGCATTCCAGGCCATCGTTGCAGGTGGAGCCGTCGGTCGCCTGCACGATCGTGCACTTGTTGTCCGAGCACTTGGCTGCCTGGCACGCCGCGGTGGGCGCCGTACAATCCGCGTCCTTGGTGCACTCGATCTTGGCGTCCGATTTGACATCGATGCCGACATCCGGAGCCACGTCTTCCGCATCGCCGATCTGGGCATCGTCTGTGAGATCCGGGCTGACGTCTTTGATGCCTGCCGGGCTGGTATTGGACGGCTTGTCCGTGCCACA
>Ga0172370_10003191_pt1 | contig 22949 bp, 16 predicted proteins | sample LakKiv5m_FD_114538 | JGI IMG/M metagenome (GOLD analysis project Ga0172370, IMG submission 114538) | Freshwater microbial communities from Kabuno Bay, South-Kivu, Congo - kab_022012_11.5m | ecosystem: Environmental > Aquatic > Freshwater > Lake | place: Democratic Republic of the Congo...
CTGAAAGCCCTTCTTGGTCAGCAAATCATAGATTTCCAGACTGACTGATTTTGGCCTGGCGGAAAGACCAAATAGCGCAATCGTGCGGCTTTGGAAAAACGATTGGATTTGATTTCTCGATGCAGACATTTCTCTCCTCAAAAAGAAGCTCCGCAATATAGGTTTTTTAATTTTCCCGTTCAAGCGCAATTATGTAGGTTGGGACATACGCCTGTCTGACGACATTTGAGTAGGAGCATTGGCGGAAAAAACAAAAGCCCGATCTTGACGGGCTTTCATTTAAAAGTCGAATGATTTTCGAACCGCAATTTCCTCGCTATCTTTTTCCTGCTTGCTTCTTGTCGAGCACATCTCGTACTGTTTCGAGGAGGGTGTAGGAGTCGTATGGCTTTTGCAGCCAGGTACCTCCTATCCGGCTGATTGTCTTGTTGAACTCTGCATTTCTGTGATACCCACTGGATAGAATAACGGAACAATGCGGTGCAACGTTGTAGATTTTTTCCGCGCATGCCGGGCCGGTCATGTCCGGCAGCATGACGTCGATGATGGCCAGATCGATCTTTTCCACGTGCTTTTTGAGAATCTCGATTCCTTCCTGACCGCTGGTGGCTGTGAAAACCTTATAGCCGTATCTTTCCAGCATGGTGGAATTGACTTCGATAATGTCCTGCTCGTCGTCGATAATCAGCAAAGTCTCATCTCCGCCCTTCACGTCGGAATATTGGCTTGACTCGTGATACTGCACGCGTTGGACAGCCGGGAAGAACAAAGTAAATGTCGAGCCTTGATTGACTTTCGAATCAAGCTTGATGAATCCTTTGTGATTTTTGACGATCCCGTAGGCCGACGCAAGTCCCAGGCCTATGCCGTTTCCTGTGGGCTTGGTGGAGAAGAACGGCTCAAAAATGCGATCTTGAACCTCCGGCGGAATACCGCTGCCGGTATCGATCACCTGCAACAGAACATAGCTTTTGCCCTCGGCCGGGTTCATTTCAACCAGCGCTTTGTCATCAAGACTCCGATTCATGGTGCGAAGAGAAAGTAGGCCCCCATTCGGCATCGCGTCGCGAGCGTTCATGCAGAGATTGTTCACCACTTGCTGCAGTTGCGTGGCATCTCCCATCATAAGATCGAGATCATTGTCAAGCTGCAGATCGATGCTAACATTGTGCGGGAAGAAATGCCTTACCAGCTCGATGGATTGATTGACGATCCGATTAAGCTGAACCGGCATCAAAGTAGGTTTCTCGCTCTTGCTGAAGTAGAGGAGCTGGCGAGTAAGCTGAGAAGACCATTGGGCTACCTTTTGGATGTGCATGATGATTTCCCGATGTTTGCTATGGAGATTTTCCTCCAGCAGCAAAAGCGAAGTGTAGCCGAAAATTTCCGTAATGAGGTTGCCGAAATCGTGGGCGATTCCGCCGGTAATCAGGCCAAGGCCATCGAGCTTATGCAGGTGTCTTATTGCATTAAGCGATCCTTCTTTGGACTCGACCTCGTTCAAAACGGCTTGCACGCCGGTAATCTGACCGCCTTTTATTTGCGGCCAAAGGGTCGCTTGCAGCTTTTTTCGAGATTTGTCCGCCTTGATTGCCGTAAAGGCCACGTGTTGGCTTTTCTCACGACCTTTGATAATTTGCTGCAAGGCCGTCCAAACAGTTTCGCGATCCTTCTCGCCGACCAAACGAGTGAAAGGCACATCCCCAATCGCGTTTTCGACCTTATCATAGCCAAGCATCGAGTAGCAGACATCGTTGTGCAAAACCATTCTGCCGTCTGTGCCGATGGTCAAGAATGCACTGCCCAAATTGTTGAGCAGCAGGAGCACTTCCTCTTCGCCCAACAGGGGGGCGTTATCCGTGGCACTGGCTTGATCAGCCAGCACCGGCTCGGTTTCAGAGGGATTCTCTGCTTCCGAGTTCGTTAGCTCGATACAAAGCCCCTGTACACCCACTATTTTGGCGCCGCTATTCAGCGGGAATAACACATGACGAAGACGGCGAGAAGTCGGAGTTTCTCCACTGTTGTGGATAGTCCAAATATCACGCTTTGTTTGACCGGTCTCAAGCACGGTCAAGCATGCGTTGACAAATCGCCCCCAGCTTTTCTCAGTATGCTGCGACTTGGTGATGACCAACCGCTCCAATGGTGGATTTACCTTTGCAGAAACGAAAAGGCCGCCAAGCGGCGAATTGGCAATCTTCCCCGCGGAAAAGTCTTTAGCACTATCGATGAGAATTGCCCAGTGGCAGTCGAAAACGCCCGCGATCATTTCATCGCTGGTGAGGGATTCCAAATAGGCGGGAGAATCTATAGGCTTGTCCTCGGATTCAGGCTGCAAAAACCATAATAGCTGGAACGCTGCATCTTGCTTAGCGGTCAGCCGACGTAAGCTTACGGAAAGCGCACGACTCTCATGCAAAGTAGACACGGAATTGGCAGTGACCTGCGTGCTTGTGCCGCCGGCAATTCTGCCAATGCTTTTTCTCAAGATTTCCTGATCTTTTGCTTCGAAAAGGCTTAGCACGGGTTGGCCGACTATTTTTTGTTCCTTCACCGCCAATAGCTTGAGCGCCGCATAATTTGCTTGTTCGATTACTCCATCCAAATCTGTTAGCAATGTTGCGCCAAGGATGGGTGCTGATAATACGTCGGAATCCGATCTCTCCATCTCATGGTCGTAGAAAGAGGCTGCGTCCGAAATTCCCAACACAGAGTCCTCGACTTCGCCAGTTCCTTCTTCCGGAAAAACAGACGAAAATTGGATGTCCGGTGGCGTAGCCATTTTGGCAATTGAGTTGCTGTTTGCCAGCTCATCCAAGAGATCAGAATCGACCTGAAAATCTCTTTCAGCCTTATTCGCGGCATAATCATCACCGAAAAAGGATAAAATCTCCTCAATGGTAGGGTCCCATCCTCCTTCTTCAGAATGGCCATTCCCTTGCGCGGTTACATCATCGAGCAGCACTTTGTTTTCACCGGTCAAAAGCTCGGAGAAATCAGAGTTGGTTTTGATAAAGTAATTGAAGCCGAGTACGGTCTGGTCTGCATCTTGGTGCGGAATGATGCTCAGGTCGGCAAAAAAGGTATGGCCATCCTTGCGCTCGAGAGTCAGTCGGTAAGGTTCCAGTTTCCCTGCTTGAATCAGCTTCGCTCCAATGATGCGACGATCTTCAGCCTCAAGGACAAAGTGGTGCAGAAAATTAAGACCGAATATCTCGTTGGCGCTGTCAAAGCCCAACAGGGCCACCGCAATTTTGTCCGCCTTTTGAATGTCACCGGCGCGGCTGGTATAAATTTGACCGTCTTTTTCTTCCCCGGAAAGGATAGCCGGTACGGCCGGTGATTGGCTTGACGTGGAAGGCGTATGAAGAGTGTTTTCTAGATCAATGCCTGCTTCCAAAAGCATTTCGAAAGCCGTCTTTAGCTCTTCAATGATCACGAAAACCTCTGGACTCGGCGTTCTTGGTTGAGGGTCGAGGAGCGCCAAGGAGGTCGTCGAATTGATGGGATTTTGCTTTAAAACTTGAGCCCAATGCTCGAATTGATTATAGTCATTCTTTTTTTCTAAACGTATGAAAGCGACGATGCCGATAATACCCCCCTGCAAAAGCATGGGACAAAAAGCGCGTGTGATGAGTCCATCCATAAAACTGGCAAACACCGGCCTGCCGTCTTCCAGCCCCAATTCTTTGACGTCGATCGGTGCACTTAGAAGGACATCCAATAAGCGCTTGTCATCAACATCGAACCGGGAAGATAATGAAAAGTAGTTCGATACTGTTGTTAGAGGCGCCCCCTGTTCATTAGTGATTACGATTCCTAAGCCATTTTTTGATGCGAATGATTCCTGTATTTGCTGCAAAACCTTCGGCTCGATCAACTTGATTAGAGACTCGATGGGCATAAAAGTGAAAAATCCTCGTGGCAATAATACAGCTTATTTCAAATCATAGCATTATCGACCAGAAAGCTGTGGCGGTTTTGCTTTCAAAAATGACTAATGAGTGTGAAAATCGATCATCCTTTCTATCGCCTTTTCACACACCGGACAGAATGGCCCGACGGTTTTGGAGAACATCTTGCAGTCGATCGCCGGTCGATAAATTCCCTTGCTTGCGTAACCGGCGCCCTCGAAGCATCCCACTAAATTCGCACGAAGGCTCAATAGCTTTTGCACCTGCTTCCTGATTTGCTCGGACTTTTCTTTATCCTTTGGATCGTTTTGCGACAGTTTTCGCAAGACCGCATTCAAAGAATCGTATTCCGCTTTGGACCAAGAAGTCGGAATTTGAGTATCGGGCTTTATCCATTCCGCCCATTTGGGATGCTTGACGTCCAATAGTCTGGTGATGTTCGGCTCCCATGGCTCAACGTTCTTGGGGTAAAACTCCAAGTAGGAAACGTCGGACGTATAATATTCGTCCGCCAAGCCGGCGAAAAGATGGCCGAATTCGTGCACAAAAACATAATCGGACCACCAGTCGGGGTCCGAGTTTTGTGAGCCGGTATAGCAGGTCGCGAAAGAGTTGAAAATACCACCGCCGCCATACCGCTTCGTATTCACCAAAATATAAATATAGTCATAGGGCGCGATTGCGGATAGGTTTCTGACTTCTTTGTTGGAAAATGTCAAAACATAGCGCTGAGAATCAAAAGCATTATAGCTGGCGTCCAACGCGGTCTGCCGCCATTTGTTTTCGCGTGGATCATCGATGCCGGATTCTTGCGATATGGCTTCAATCATCCAAACGTTGAAATCACTCTCACGCTCTTTGAACGGTTGGTTCTTGAACAAAGTTTGCGTGTAGCGATTGACATCCGAGCGAAATTTGGCCAATTCCTCTTGGGTGTATCCATCACCGATGATAAGCAAATCAACCTTTTTTTCCGGCTCGCCATTTTTTAAAAAGGGCTTGATGGCAAAAGGACTTTTCTTTTGTTCGCGGTTGACAAAGCGGGAATCCGGCTCAACCACAGTCGAGAATTTGTCGATGAATATGTTTTTTTGATTGCGTGCTGCGACGACGACCTGCACCGGTCTTTTTGGAAAAGGAAATCTCAGGGTTTCGTGAAACGTCCGAAAAGTCCCATTGAGTGCTTCCTCTGTGGTCTGCCATTCTCCAAAGACAGTAGCATATCCGCGCGAGAAAATCAACTGGTTGCTTTTCAGGTCGAACACTTTCAGCAGGTATTCGCCCAAATTGAGGGTATCGAGTAGATTGATTTTGCTACCCGGCCAAAGGGCTTCTTCATAAGCTTGGTCCAAGCTAAAATACTCGTCCTTGGCCGTGCCGGTATGAAAATAATCCACGCGCATGGTTTTATCAGTAAAGTAGCGCGAATACGTGGCCGGCGGCTGCGCCCAAACAGACGAGCACACAAACAGCAGCATAAGAAACACATTCAAACGACGCACTTTTACCTCCTCTGAAAATTAGCACAGCATGTGAAAGCAGGATTGGAAGAGCATGATTAGAGCTAAACGGCGATGTTTTCCTTCTCAAGGTATTTCGTCAGCAACGCTTGCACACGATACCTGATCGGCGGCTCAAGGCCTATGGCCTGCAGCTCATTGGTTCGGACGAAAACGTCGTGCGGAGTATCATCCATTGCGATGCCGCGGTTATTGAGAACGACGAGTCTATCGGCGACCAACGCCTCTTCGGGAAACTGGGTGATCAAGATGGTAGTGAGGGCAGGCTGGAGAGAGCCATTGCGTTCTTGATGCATTTGGTGAATGATGTCGAGTATCTCATTCCGGCTTTGCGGATCAAGGAGCGATGTCGGCTCATCCAACACCAAATACTTCGGTCGCATGGCCAGCACGGCCGCCAAGGCTAATTTCTGCTTCTCGCCGCCGGACAAATAGTGAGGGGAGCGATGACGATACTCTCCCAAATCGAACTTGTCCAACATCTCATCGACTATCGCATGCATCTCTTCGTACGGAATGCCGATGTTTTCCAGCCCAAAGGCAATCTCTCTCTCCACAGCGGCTGAGACGATTTGATTGTCCGGATTCTGAAATACCATGCCGACCTGGCGGCGGATCGTTCCAAGGTTTTTCGCATCGCCTGTTGTGAGCCCGTCAATTGTCACAGCGCCGGCAGCAGGAGTCAATAATCCATTCAGGCACAGCGCCAAGGTCGTCTTGCCGGAGCCGTTGGGTCCCATGATGGCGACGGATTCGCCTTCGACGATGTTTAGGCTTAAGCCTTGCAATACTTGCCTGATGCTACCGTTTTCGCCGGGGTAGCTCAAGGATATGTTGTCGATGTGAATCATTCGCCGATCAACTGCATGACAATTTCCCGATGGCGAGGCCGGTTATCGAAATCGATGAGCACGATTTGCTGCCAAGTTCCTAACAGAAGCCGTCCATCCTTAAACGGCACGGTCAAAGAGGCCCCCAAAAGCGCGGCGCGTACGTGCGCCGAGCCGTTTCCGTCGCCCCAGGTTGCGTCGTGGTAGTATCGCTTACCGACGGGAGCTAACTTTTCAAAAGCTTCCGGTAGATCTTTTAACAAGCCCGGCTCGAATTCGATGGTTGTCAAGCCGGCCGTTGAACCGGAGACAAAAAACAGCGCCGACCCTTGTTGCAGCCCCGTCTTTTTCAAAAGTGAGGCCGCCGGTTCGGTAATGTCGATCATATCGGTATTGCCCCGGGTGGAAACGGCAATGTGATCCGTTACGATTTTCAACGATCCATCCATTTCGAGCTTGGTTCAAAACGGGTCATTTCATGCAGCTTGGCGACGCGATTGGCGATGACGCTTTTTGCCAGTCCCTTCAATCTTCCGACGTTAAAATCCTCGACGCAGAAGGATGCCAGAGCACTGCCATAAACCACCGCTGCCCGCAAGGTATCGTCATCAACTTTTTCCGACTTGGCGAGATAGCCCATGAATCCACCGGCAAAACAATCGCCGGCGCCGGTAGGATCGATGAGATCGTCCACAGGGAAAGCCGGGCAGACAAAGCATTGATCATCGTGGATTAGAACAGCCCCGTGCTCGCCCTTTTTAACGATAATGGTTTTTGGCCCCATCTCCTGAATGCGGCGCGCACCGTGGAAAATATTGTTCAGCCCGGAAAGCAGCTTAACTTCCGAATCGTTGATCAACAACGCATCTACCAAAGCCAAGGTACGCTTCAAAGAGGCCAAAGTCCTGGTGATCCAAAAGTTCATCGTGTCCATGGCGACGAATTTGGGCTTGTGGATTTGCTTGATCACATTGTGCTGCAAGTCGGGCCCGATGTTGGCCAAGAAGACGAATTCGCTGTCTTTGTACTTTTCCGGCAGGATGGGATTGAAATGCTCGAACACATTGAGATGAGTATAGATGGTCTCCCGGTCATTCATGTTTTCCAGGTATTTTCCCTTCCAGCGGAATGTCTCCCCCGGCTCAGTGGTCAAGCCGGTCAAGTCCACTCCTTGACTGCGCAAAAAGTCAATGTCATGAGGATCAAAATCCTCGCCGACGACGGCTACGAGATTGACCGGCGAAAAATAGCTGGCGGCTGCGGCGAAATAGGTGGCCGAACCGCCCAAGGACTTTTCTAAACTGGCATGCGGGGTCTCAACAGCGTCATAGGCCATCGAGCCGACAACAAGAACACTCATGAAAACTTACCTCTCCTTCTTCTTTGACGACTACATCTTTTCCGGCGCAGAAATTCCTAACAGGCTCAAGCCGTTACTCAGCACCTGTCGGGTGGCTTTCGCCAACATTAGGCGCGCAGTGGTCAAGCGAACATCCTCTGTCACCACGCGATGATCGTGATAAAAGCGGTGAAAAACGGTTGCCAATTCGTGCAAATAATTGGTGACGCGATGCGGCTCAAGAAACTGGGTGGCCTTGGACAGGACCTCGGGAAAGTCGATGAGCTTCTTGATGACCGCCATTTCAAGAGGATTTTCCAGAGGGCTTGTATCGGCATTCTCCGGAATGTCTATGCCTTTTTCTTGGGCAAAGCGAAGGATATTGCAAATTCGGGCATGGGCGTACTGCACGTAGTAGACCGGATTTTCATCCGACTGTTTCTTGGCTAAATCGATGTCAAAGTCCAGCGGCTGAGTGGTTTTGCGGTCGATAAAAAAATAACGCGCCGCGTCCACGCCCACTTCATCGATCAGCTCATCCATCTCGATGATCTCCCCGGCTCGCTTGGACATCTTAACCACTTGCCCGCCGCGCAGCAGATTGACCTGTTGAATGATGGTCACCTGAAAGCAATCCGCCGGATGGCCTAAAGCCACAATCGCCGCCCGCATCCTGCCGATATAGCCGTGATGATCCGGTCCCCAGAGATCGTGAACGATGTCGAAACCTCTGGCGTACTTGTTTTGATGGTAGGCGATGTCGATCAAGAAATAGGTGGGCTCGCCTTCGCCGGTCACCAGCACGCGATCTTTTTCATCGCCAAACTGAGTGGCTCGAAACCAAATAGCGCCGTCCTGTTCATAGCTGTAGCCGTTTTGGGCAAAAAAGTCCAAGGTCCTCTGCTGCTCTTGACTTTCGCGGAGGGAACTCTCCCGGAACCAATGATCATAGTGCAAACGGTATTTGTCCAAACTGGCTTTTTGTCCTTGCAGCATTTGCTCCAACGCCAGTCGACTGAAGAGAGATTGTCTCTCCTCAATCTCCAGATTGGCGTATTTGGCTCCCTCTTTGGCGGCGATCTCTTTGGCAAGGTCCCGTAGATATTCGCCGTGGTAACCTTCTTCAGGGAAAGGCTCTTCTTTCCCCAGCTCCGCCATGTAACGCGCGCTGAGAGAAGCTCCCAGTAGACGAATCTGGCGTCCGGCATCGTTGACGTAGTATTCGCGTTCGACGGTGAATCCCATCGCCTGATGCAAGCTGGAGAGAACGTCGCCCACTGCTGCCGCGCGGGCGCTGACGATATTCAGTGGTCCGGTGGGATTGGCGCTGACAAACTCGAACTGAATCTTTGTGCCTTTGCCCCACTCGTTTCGCCCGTAGGCTTTTCCTTCCGCAAGCAGATTGACTACTGCCTGCTGCAAGCACGGTTTGGCCAGAAAGAAATTGATAAAACCGGGACCGGCGATCTCAATTTTCTCTATATAGGCCGGATTCTTATCCAGCTTTTCGATTACCTTTTCCGCAATCCGCCGCGGCGGTTCTTTGGCGATTTTGCTCAAAGCCATGGCGATCGGGGAGGACAGATCTCCGAATTCTTCCTGCTTGGGCCTTTCCAAATTCAAAAGCCGGAGGCTGTCGATCTGATAGCCGGAGAACTCTGCTGCCTTTTTAATATTTTCCTTGATGAAATCAGGGGGCCTCATTCTCGTCCTTTATCTCTATGAATTCTGCGTCGCCCCAAAGTCGCTCCAAGCTGTAGAATGCTCGCGTTTCCGGCTTGAAGAGATGCACCACCACGTCCACGAAATCGAGCAGTACCCATGAAGAAGCGTTTGTTCCCTCAATGTGCCAGGGCCTTGCTGATTCCTGTTCGAGCTGTTCCACGACGTGCTTCATGATCGCATTGATTTGCAGCTCGCTATCCGCCGAACCCAGGACGAAATAATCTGTCATGGTGGTGATGCCGTGCAAGTCCATGATCAGCACGTGATCGGCTTTTTTGGCAAGCATGAGGCTTGCGATTCGCTCAGCTAATGGGCGTCCTTCCAACAGGTCTTAGACCTCCAACTTTGTAACAAATAAACATGCAAAATTCACCCTTGTTTCTTGCCGCGAGAATCACTCGGACCGTCGAGCAATTCCGTCGCTAAGTCATAAACCCGATCCGGCAGTAATTCTCGCATGCACCGAAAGTGTCCCTTTGGGCAGCGCTTTGAGCCCATGTGTGTGCATGGACGGCAGCTTAACTTCTCATGTTCTGCCACACGGGTCATTTCACCAACCGGGAAGAAGCCTAATTCCTTGGTTGTCGGACCAAATATTGCGACGGTTTTGACATGCAAGGCTGTGGCAAGATGCATCAAGCCCGTATCGTTCGTAATTAGCAAATCACATCGGGCCAGAGCGCAGGCGGTTTCCATCAAACTAAATTGGCCGGAGACATCGAAAACGTGTGGGCCGATCAACCCGGCAATTTCGCGTGTGATGGGACTATCCGCTTGACTGCCAAACAATAGGACTTGCGCATTTCTTTCAGCGACCATTCGCCGCGCGACTGCCGCATAGTGTTCCGGCAGCCAGCGTTTGGTGGCAAAGCCTGCTCCTGGTGCCAGCCCGATGATCGGACGCTCAACCTGCAAATTCTTTCGGGATAAAAGCTCGTCTACGCGCTGTTTGACATCAGGGTCCAAGAAAAAGTCCAGCCCCGCGCCGTCATCTTGAATGCCAAATTCGGCAACGCTCATCAAGTAGCGTTGATAAACTGGAATGACTTGACGATAGGTATTCCAGCCAAGCTTGATGAGCAAGAACCGCTGCAAGCGGTATTTGCTGTAGCTGACAATCTTTGACTTCGGCAATCCGCTCTGCAAGTAATAGCTGCGAAAATTCTTGTGAATGTCGATTACCAAGTCGTAGCCAATATCGCGTACCTCCCGCTTGATTCTCCTGAGGTCACCAAATCCAGCCGATGCATCAAAGCTAAAGATCCGATCCACATTCTTGTTGGTGCGGATCAGATCGATAAATTGCTTTTTAATGACAAAACCGATCTCCGCCTGCGGGAACCGACGTTTTAACAACCGAAGCAAAGGCGTCGTCAAAAGTATGTCGCCAATGGAGCTGAGCCGAATGACCAGAATCTTTCCCGGCTCCGGATTCATTCAACATGCTTCCGAGAATGACTACCAAGTCCAAGCCTATGGTCCTCGTCGCGCAACTTCATGCAATCGCCTGCCGAAACCAAGATATGGTCCTCTGCAAGCCTTCTTCAAGATTGACCTTGGGCTCCCAGTTGAGCAGCTTTTTGGCCAAGGAAATGTCAGGCTGGCGAACCTTCGGATCGTCCACCGGCAGTGGCTTCTGCACCAGCTTGCTGCTGCTGCCAGAGATGCGAATGACGGCCTCGGCCATCTGCTTGATGGTCATCTCATGCGGATTGCCGATATTAACCGGCTCGTGATAATCCGACATCATCAGCCGATAGATGCCTTCGATCAGGTCCTCTACAAAACAAAAGCTGCGCGTCTGCGAGCCGTCGCCAAAAATGGTGATCGCTTCATTGCGCAATGCCTGCGGAACAAAAGTCGGAATGGCGCGGCCATCATTCGGACGCATGCGCGGGCCGTAGGTGTTGAATATGCGCACGATTTTGGTGTCAACGCCGTTGTAGCGATGATAGGCCATGGTTAGGGCTTCCCCAAAGCGTTTGGCTTCATCATAAACTCCACGCGGTCCAACCGGATTGACGTTGCCCCAATACTCCTCGTTTTGCGGATGCACCATCGGATCGCCATAGACCTCGGAAGTCGAGGCCAGCAGGAAACGCGCCTTCTTCTCCATGGAGAGGCCCAGCGCCTTATGCGTTCCCAATGCACCAACTTTCAGGGTGTGAATTGGAAGCTGCAGGTAATCCAAAGGACTGGCCGGAGAGGCAAAATGCCAGACGAAATCAACAGGGCCGGCGATGTAAATGTACTCGGTCACGTCATGCTTGATGAACTTAAAATCTTCGCTTTGCAAATGCTCGATGTTGGCAATGGTTCCGGTGAGAAGGTTATCCATTGCGATGACCTGATGGCCTTTTTTGAGTAGAAATTCACAAAGATGCGAGCCCAAAAAACCCGCACCTCCCGTCACCAACGATCTAGGCATCTTCACTCCTACTGGAAAAAGTTAAAAATCGTTTTCGGTCAACTGAAATTTGTTCTTCAATCCTGAGCTGACCACATGAGTTAGCTTGCCGTCCTTTTCGAAGATGATCAAGCCTTCAACCTCCGGCAAGCGCTCAATCAGCTCCATCCCTTTTCCCGGGCCCATCACAAAAATAGCAGTAGACAAGGCATCGCACAGCATGGCGGTCGGCGATTGTATCGTTGCGCCTACGCATTTATGTGCCGGGTATCCGGTCTTGGGATCCAAAATGTGATGATAACGAACGGAATCCTGAAAAAAGAATCGCTCATAATCACCCGAAGTAGCCACGGCTCCCGCATCCATGGGAAAGCGCCCGTAGAAGGCATCATGCTGACGGGGATGCCGAATGTACACGTTTCGCTTGCCGGCCGTCAACGGGCTGACCAGAGTGCGCAAATTTCCTCCAGCGTCCACCTGCGCATCGGAAATGCCTGCCCGCTCAAGCACTTCCGTCGCGACGTCGACGGCGTATCCCTTGGCAATGCCACCAAGATCGATTTCGGTCCTTGCGTCATCCTTTTCGATATTTTGAGAGTCGAGATGCAGCTTGTGAAAATCCACGTGCGACAACCGCAGCGCGATCGAATCCCTGGAGGGCACGCGCAAGTGTTCAGCCCTACCGAATCCCCAGAGTTCCATTAACGGCTGCACGGTAATGTCGAAGGCTCCTTGCGAGACATCACTCACTTGCTGTGCCTGCGCAACGATCTTGGCCAGATCGGCGCTCACAGTCAATGGCTTCCGTTCCGCACCCCTGTTAATGCGAATGACCTCACTATTCCCTGAGAAAGTCGTTGTCAGGGACTCTATCGCCGCCATCCGCTGCCGTGCCTTGTCAATGGCTGAAAGAATTTCGTCATGCGATCGGTGATGATCATAAACTCTGATGGTAACATAGGTGTCCATCAGAACAAAAGTCTTTTCGACCGGATGGATAGAGCTTTTATTGCAGGCAGCGGTAATTATGAAGGCAAGAGCCGATAACGCATAGAAGAAAAGAACGGGGCAGATTTTTTTATAATTCACGATTAATCGCAAATTCGACCAACTTTTTTAGTGATGTTTTTGTTTCAGATTCCGGATAGGTTTGTAATATCGCGCAGGCTTTATCGCTGTATTCTTTGGCGATTCTTGTCGAATAGTCAACCCCGCCGTGCTCATTCACAAAGGAGACGACTTTTTGAATACTGGCTTCATCGACGCCGGATTCCAAGAGATCGAGAATTGTTTTGCGTCGAGAGTTTTCAGCGCGGGCCAAGGCGTGGATAAGAGGCAGCGTCACCTTGTTTTCGCGGATGTCATTACCCGTCGGCTTGCCCAATTTGGCGGTTTCTCCAACATAGTCCAACAAATCATCTTTGATTTGGAAGGCAATCCCCAAATTCTCGCCAAAGAGCTCCATCTTCTGTCGAGCATCATGTTCGCCGGCGACCGACCAAGCTCCCAGCGAACAAGAGGCGCTAAAAAGCGCGGCGGTCTTTTTCGAAACCAGATCAAAATAGATGTCCTCCCCCATTTCATAGTCGTGATCGTGTTCGATCTGAATCAATTCCCCCTCGGTAATTCGATTGGCGGCATCAGAGATGATTGCCAGAGCTTCATGATCTTTAAAGCCGACTAAAGCGGTTAAAGTCCGCGAAAAAAGAAAATCCCCAATCAACACGGAAATCTTGTTATTCCACAAATGATTGACCGTAGGGGAACCGCGCCGGAGCGTCGATTCATCCACCACGTCGTCATGAATGAGGGTAGCGGTATGCAACAGCTCGACGATTACACTTGCCTGCAAAGTTTTGGGCGTCGTTCCTCCGTGCAGGCGTGCGCTGAGAAATACCAAGAGAGGCCGAAGGCGCTTGCCCTTGCGCCCGGCAACGTAGCGGATAACTTGTTCAGCCAACGAAATATCGGAATGCAAAACTTGCTCAAAAGCGGGTTCGAATTCTCGCATCTCGGTTTGGACCGGGGTCAAAAGTTGAGTAATATCCACAAAGATTCCTTGACTTGGTCATTTCAAGAGCTTGGCAAAAACTACTGATAATTATGGCGGTTAATTTAGCCATAAAATGCCTCATTGTCAACAGCAAAGTCGGGTGTCCTAACCGGCATTTTCGGCACGGAATCACGATGCATCTTTTCATTATTAAGATGCCTGCCCCAGTGATGCCTTTGAACGGAATCGTTTATGCTAAATGGGGACGTCCGCCGACTTGGCCACGGGCAGCTTCACAGTGAAAGTCGAACCAACATTTTCCCGGCTTTTGACGAACAGGTCACCTCCCTCGCGCTTGATGATCGCGTAAGACAGGTACAATCCCAAGCCAATGCCGCCGCCCGCTCGTTTTGTCGAGAAGAATGGGGTAAAAATGTGTTTTTGATTTTCTTCAGAAATGCCGATTCCAGTGTCCTTGAAATCGATATAAACCCACTGCCTGTCCTTGGAAAGAACTGTAGCAATTTTTAGCAGCCCACCTTGCGGCATCGCTTCCATGGCATTAAGAATAATGTTCAGAAAAACCTGCTTCAAGGAGTCCTGACTAAAATAGACACGGGGAACGCTTTGAAAAGCCTTTTCGCATTTCACCTTGCGTGCGCCGATTTCTTGCTCCAATAGCGCCAGGGTCGTTTCGATCAGCTTTTCGACGTCGATCTTTTCTCTCTCAAAATCCGAGTGCCGGGAAAACTGCAAGAGATTGTCGATGATGATGGAAGCGCGCCGAACGTTCTTTTTGATGATATCAAGCTTGCGGTCAATCTCCGCATCCTTGTGGGCGAGCACGTCTTCGATGGAATAGCGGGCCGTCTCGATGATATTCAACGGATTGCGCAGCTCATGGGCGATTCCCGAGGAAAGCAGTCCTACGGTTGCCAACTTTTCCGACTTGATGAGCTGCTTTTCGATTTCCTTGGACTCGGTGACGTCCTTGGCATACTCGACTATGAATTCCGGCTTGCCGTCCAAACCGGACATCGGAAAGGTCCAAATATGGAATGCTCTGCCCTGATGAAATATTTCGATAAACTTGGACTGGCCGCCCTTGTACGTTTCCGGGGCTGGACAATTCGCACACGGCTCGCTGCGCGCAAAAAGGGTCTTGTAGCACTTTTCGCCCACCAAGCTGGTCTTCGATTGGCCGATGAATTTGGCGTATTTCTCATTGCCCATGATGAGGGTGTGATTTGCATCCTGTACAGAGATGAGATCGGTGATGCCGTCAAAGAGGGAAATGAGGCGCTGCCGGCTAAGCAGTATCTGGCGCTGCATCTTGATCTTCTCAGTCATGTCTCGCACAAAAAGCTGGATAACCTGACTTTCACCGATCTCCACCAAGCTGCCGCTTATATCCGTGGGTAGCACATGATGATCCGAACTGACCAAGAACAAATGATCAAAATTGGCGCTGCCTTCGACCTTGATTTTCTCCAATGCCACTTTTGCGTCATCTTGCGATTTTTGCGAGCAAAGTCGCAAAAATGTTTTCTGTAGAAGCGCTTCTTTGGTGGAATTCAATAATTGAACAGCCGCCTCGTTCACCTGTAACAGACGGTAGGTTTCTGCCTCCGCAATAAAAATTGCGACACTCGCTTCATCAAAGAGAGCGATGTATCTCTTTTCGCTTTGTTGCAGCTTAGCGGAAAGGGCTTGTTCTTCTACCGCGCGAACCAGAACACGCGGTAGAATTTCTAAATAATCCTTAGCCTTGACAAGATAATCATAGGCGCCCTGGCGCATTGCTTCGACGGCGATTCTTTCGTCCCCCTGACCCGTCACCATGATCACCGGCACGGCGATCTTGCTTTTCTTGATTTCAGCCAACGCTTCCAAGCCGTTCAGATGCGGCAGACTAAAATCCAAAACCACTGCGTGATAGCGGCTTTCCTTCAGCCGCTTTAGACCAATCAAAGCGTCATGAACGATCTCTACGTGGAATGGATGATCATCCCTATGCAAGATTACTTCCATGAGGCGAGCTTGTTCGGAGCTATCCTCGATGATCAGTATGTTCAGCGCGTTGTTGATCATGTTTCTTGGCTCGGCGTTCAGCTCAAGCGGCTTCGTTTCTCGTTGGAAGAATAAATTTAAAAATCGCACCACCGGTAGGATTGGGCTCCACCCAAATGTTGCCGTTATGCAATTCGACGATTTTTTTCACGACTGCCAATCCGATTCCTGTGCTCGAATCGTCATGCCCTTGCTGCGACGCATAAAACGGCTGGAAAATTCGCTCTCGATTCTCGGCATCGATTCCGATACCGTGGTCTTTCACATAGAACTCATAGCCCGAATGAATTGTGCGATAGCCTATCTCGATTTGCGGACGCTTGGGCTTGTTGGCATATTTGAGCGCATTTGTAATCAGATTGACAAAAACCTGCGTCATGGCGATTTTGTTGCAGAAGATGAGCGGCAGATCTCTCGCAAAGACCACCTTCGCCTTATGTCTTTTCAATTGATCGGTCAAACTCCGCAAAACACCTTCAACTAGCTCAACGGCAGGAACCCATTCAAAGGTCGCGTCAGGTTGGTCCGCGCGATAGAAATTGAGCATGCCGGTAGTCAATTGCTCCATTTGCTCGATATTCGCAAGAATTCTGTCAATGTAATCACGCGCCTGGCTCGGTGAGCTTCCGCGAAAATCTTCAGCAAGAAAGGCCACATAGCCGCGCAAATTCTGAATCGGGACTTTCAGATCGTGCGAGATAGCAGTGACAAATCCCTCCAGCCCTTCGATCTTACGGCGCAGCTCGTTATCTGCTTCAGATTTGCCGTCCCAACTGGCAGAGACGTTGGGTAAGAATGCAACGACGTGCATTTGCTGTCCGTTTACGATCATCGGCGCCCATTTGGCAGTGCCTTTCACCCGTTCGCCATCAGCGCTCAACAGCCGAATGGCGTGGCTGCCAATCTCCGCCTTTCGCACCGCATCGAGAAAGCTGATGACATCCGCACACATGGCTGAGAAATCTTTGCTCAATAAGGCTTGCCGGTTGTCTGCCAATACTCTGATGAATTCTTCATTCGCTTCGATGATTTGATCATTCGCAAGATCGACAATCGCCGTCGGAAAAGGAAAAGATTCCAACAACGATAAGTATCCTTCATGCCACCTCTCAACTTGCTTTTGCGCCTGCGCATATTTTCTCGTCCATTGTGCCCTTTCCAAGGAGATGGCAAGCAGGTGAGCAGCCAATTTTGCCCAGGTAATTTCATTAACGGTAAACGGTGCCGCCTCGGCTTTGGCAAAATACAGGCAGCCTAAAGTGCATTCTAAAGACAACAAAGGAACAAACAGCTCTCGCGTCATTTCCGGCACGATGGGCGTTTCCGGGGACCTGCTCCAAGCGCATTGTTTGCTGATCATTAAATCTTTCACGATCGCATGATCGTACGATATGCTTACCTCATGTTGAGTCAAGTTCACGTGACCGTTGTAGGCCGCGGGCGCTACCAAGCATTCTCTTTCCTCATCATTGACAAAAATCAATAAAACGTCGCATTGCACCAAGCGTTGGAGGAAAGCTCTTGCGTGGCCAAAGCTCTCAATGGAGTCAGTTATGAGGGATAAGGATTGAGATAAGTTATATAGGGCTTCTAAGTTGTCTTCTTCTATCGGAACCATGTCAAACGTTCGCAATCCTTCGTGCTATTCGAGGGGACTCGGATTTCGCATGAGGTACCGGATTGATTTGATGGAGAGTCTTGATTCGCTTATCCCGAAAAGCAATTCAGGATGACGCAGGCAGAAAGCTTCTTAGACAGAATCAAAAAGGAAAATGGTGGAAATTCGTTTTCCAGAAAATGAATGGGAAACTATTCGGAAAAGATGCAGCTACTCCTTGTTCAGCGGAGTAAAGAGTTTTTTTGCTTCCTCAACCACAAGCGGAATGGCTTCGGCCAATGGTAGCGCTGTGGTTGCACCGGATGCGAATTTGTGTCCGCCACCGCCGAATTTATTGGCCAAGCCATTGATGGCAATGTGACCTTTCGAGCGAAAACTGACCTTCGTCTTTCCGTCTTCGCTCTCGGTAAACACCATGCTGATCTCTACGCCTTCGATGCTGCGAGGAAGCTCGGAAAATCCTTCCGCTTCCCACATTTTGGCGTTGGTTTTTCGTAGCAAATCTTGGCTAAGGACGAACCAGGCCAGCCGGTCTTCGCATTCGAACTGCATTTCCGCCAACACATGCCCCATCAACAGCGATCGGCTTTTGGAATAGCTCTCGTAAACGTGCTCATAGATTTTGCGAAAATCCACTCCCCTTTCCAGCAAATCGGCGACGATTCGGTGTGTTAATGCGGTTGTATTGCTAAAACGGAACGAGCCGGTGTCGGTGAGAATACAGGTGTAGAGGGCTTCTATGATCGCCGGCGTCATCTCTGCTTTGCTGTCGACGAGGAAATCATAAAGCATCTCGCCGGTCGAGGATGCGCTTTGATCTGAGATTTGGACAACGCCCATTTCATCGGTCGGAATGTGATGATCGATACAGGCGATGGGGAGTGAGAACTTGCGGATTGCTTCGCCCACACCTCGCAATCGCGTCCAATCGCTGATGTCGACCACTATTCCCCCGTCCAATGATTGCACCAATGAAAGATGGGCGCCCGCATCGTATAGGGTGATCTCTGCTTTGGGATCAAGAAAATGAAAAAACTTGGGGGTCGGATCGCTGCTAAGGAGATAGACTTCTTTTTTCAACCGGCGAAGGTAATGCGCCATGGCCATCTGGCTGCCGATTGCGTCTCCATCAGGATTGGCATGGGTGGTAACGAGAAGTCGTTTCTTATCAGCCAAAAATTCTCTTACGGAATTCCAGTCTCTTACTGCTGTCATTCACTCCCTTTGAACATTTTTTGTACAGTGCCGACATTATTGGCAGAATCGATCGCCTTGATGGCTAAATACAATGGACCGCTGTGTTCGCTTGGAATGGTGATCTCAAACTGCTCGTTCTCGGAATCGGAAATTCCATCGACGGGATAGACGATCTGCCAACCGCCGGCATCAATGCTGTACTGCACGTTTGAGATGAGATTCCATTTGTCGCTCACCTGAAAACTGATTGCCCTTTGCCGGCCATTGCTGCCCGAGGTGACATTGGTAATTTCCGGCGCGGTATTGTCGATGATGAACGGATCGCTCAATTTTTCCGCTGTTAATGCCAATTTCTCTGGATTGCTCGGAGCATCGGAGGCGACTATTTTAATTTGATATTTCCCATCCGCCATTTGCGCACTGTCCCAAGAATAACCACTGCCTTCCCAATCCTGCACCAAGGGCTTCCAAAGCTTATCTTCAACGCTGCTGTAATAAACGTCAAATGTCAGTCCGTCGATATTCGGGTCTTGGAAGAGCCATTCAACACTACGGAAGCCTTTTTTATTCTCGCTCTTTGACAAGGTCTGAGGAAAAACCAATCCTGATCTTCCGCTGACCGTGCTATTCCCCGAACTGGGGTTCTCTTTGATCTCATAGTATTCTTCGGGTTTGTGGATGATGACTGCTGTGATCTCCGGCGGCAAGTTTTTTTGGATGTAGGTGATGGAAACCTTATCGAGAATTGGTCGCATATTCCCCGTTCCCTGAAATTCGCATTTCCACTGTAAAAAACGGGCTACTGGACTGGCAATTCTAAGAACCTCACCTTCTTGCACTTTTGTCCAAGAACTCCAAGTCAGTTCCGGCCTCTCGGTATTTCCCGATCTGGTGTAAAGGCTCAGCTTGCCGCTATTGGATTGGCCTTCCCAGCTCAACACTCCCCAGGAGGAAAGCGCGCCGGTATCGATAGTTTCCGACTCGAATGATCCGCTATTGCTTGCATCTGCACCAATGCGGTAGCAGCGGGCCATGTTCGAAGTGCCCATTATCAAACCTTGACTTCCGGCGCTATTCAAAGCGGTGATCTGTGGTTCCTCGGTCTTTAAGATGAGAGAGGTCTCACCCACTCGATTCATCTGATAAAGCTTGCCTCGTTCTCCTGTACCGATGATGATGTTGCCGTTTTGGTCCAAAAGTAGCGCCTGAATGCTTTCGTCGTTCACGTCCCACAGTTCTTTGGCATAGCCGTTTTTGTCAATTCGAAACAAACTGGTGCGCGTTCTGGTGGGCATCATGATATTTTGCGGAACGATGGATTGCGGCGAGAGAGTCACTTCCCCTGAGGAAGTTTGCTTGGGTTGTTGCTCATCGCCAGTTGCGGCAAATGGCTTATCGGCTGCCCGCACTGCACCGGGTGCCGGCATCCTACCAGGCTCGCCATAAGCGGCAGCAAACACCTCGCCGTCGGCAGATATCGCCAAACAGTGCACTTCTTCCATTTGCGTGTCATAAAGCACAAATGCTTTAGGTTCAGGTAGAAGCTTGTAGACATAACCATTGCCGCTGCTGCCCGCGAACAACTGGTCTTTGGCATCGAGCGCCAGGCAGCGAATGTGCGATTGATCGCTCTCGAAAAGGACGGAACCCGTACCATCCGGCTTTACCTGGTAAATCTTGGCCTTTTCCCCGGTCGCTACATAAAGATTGCTTTTAGAATCGAACGCCAGCGCCCAAACATAGGTCTCCCTTGGCTCGAAAAAAACGGTGGCCTTTCCCGATGGGGTAATCTTATAGACCTTTCCATTTGGAGACGTTCCTGCGTAGAGATTATCTTGCTTGTCCAACGCCAACGCATAGACTTCCAGCTCCTGAGCATCAAAAAAGAGCGAGCTATCCCCATGGGAGGTTACTCGATAGATCCTTCCATCGTTGCCCGTGCCTAAGAAATAATTGCCCCTTTTGTCCGCAACCACGGACCAGATAAACGGGTCGCCGGTATCGAGCAGGCGAACGAACTTTGGTGCCAAGGTCAGCTTGCCGTCGGAGAGAATCGACACGTCTTTGGCCGTGCCGCGCTCGAATTCACTAAAGCTATTATGGGTTTGAATGCGGGGAGTAGAGCCGATGGCGAGCGAAAATTGCAGTAAAACAACGATACAAAACAGGGGCCAGCGGGGTTTTAGTCGTTTCATCACAGGTCTTTCAGTTTGGCGGCATGTTACCAAAGAACCGGCTGCGCCGATTCATCATCTTCTCTTTGCGGCAATGAAGCTCTCTGCGGCTGAATGATCCGCACATTCAACCGCTTTGCCCCGGCAATGACATAGTCCGTAGGAATGACTTGCTCCAAAAGCACACGGTCGCGCAGGCGTTTACCGTCACCAATAGCTCTATCGGAATCCATGACGCTCATGATTGAAGGCGGCAGCGTTGACAGTTCCCTTCCCTCCAGCAAGATTCCGCTGTCCCGCACGCGCACTTGAATGTACAGGTTATTGTTCTTTCGTCTGTTTTCCAGGATGGACAGCAAATGATCGAAATTGACCGGCACGTATTTTTCAGAATTGGTTTGCAGCTCGTAGCGGGTCAATGCGTCTCCACTTGAGATAAAGACGGTGAGGTTTTGCGCTTGCAGCTTGTGCGGCAGATTCACTTTACGAATGATCTTCTTCCCTCCGCCGTCGGTCTTTTTCAATCGTATCGTCAGCATCAAGGAATCCCCAACGCTGACTTCCGTTTTGTCTTGCCAGACCGAGCTGATTTTTGCGATTTTCTCTCCAGGCTCCGCCTTACACAACAGATCGATCTTTTCCACTTTGGGCGAGACAAAATCATTCACCAGCAGAGCGCCCAGGGTGGAGGCGATCATGTCGCTGGCTGCAACAGCGTCACCGCCGGGTGCAAAAAAGCCAAAGATTTGCTGAGATGAAAAAAAGTCATTGATGCTCAGCACACGATGATCGGAGAGGGTAAATTGGGCCTGCACCTCCATGGAGCTTTCCTCGGATGCCAGCCGGGCTGCCACCATTCCCTGAATCAACGCAATGCGCAAGAAAAACGGCATGAGATTATTGACGGAACGGTCCACCGCCATACTAAAGTTGAACTCATGCCTCGCTGATGGCGGTGAATCGAGCGCCAGTCGTACCGGCACCATCTCCGGCGGGATCGACAAATCGGCATAGACACCCGTAAGACGATCTTGGCGCACGCTTCCCACAATGTTGGTGGAGACAGCCATCTTGTTGGAACCCATCATGCTGGGCAGCGTGGCCAATATTTTGGCGCTAGCAACCGGCAAGTTAACCGGACCCAGATTGAATACATAATGGCCGAAAGCAAGCAGCTTGTTGTCATGCACCGCTGTGACAGTCCCGGTCGCATCGATGCCGATGTCGCCGCTCAGAAAAACCTGCGAAACAGCGGAACCGGGTTCGAATTTTGGAGCCTTTTCCACTGCCTCGGCAGATTGGCTGCCGCTTTGTACTGCGATGAAACCGAGAGAACGAAAGAGATTTTGATACTGCTCCAAAACGGTGCTGCTAAAGCCGGAAAAAACCAAAGGCGATTGGATGGTGCTGAGTGAGGAATTGTTGGATTCACCGGTTGGCAGAAATCCGGTAACCAAATTCTCCCAGAAGGATTCTTCCGCACCGCACAAATAACTTTGAATATACTGAGGCAGGGCCGACATGGACTTGCTTGCTTCGATGCTTCTGGTGGATTCTTTATTGGCCACCTCCACCATGTCCTCAATGGGCATGACCCCGCCAATAGGCTCCTTCATAAATTCACCAAAGCGCAGAGCCAATGCTCCGATCAACCTATCATTGATGTACACCGGGCTGCCGCTCATTCCACTCACAACGCCCGCCTGTTCGGCTTTGGCGCCCGTCAGCCGGACCAAGATGACGTCGCGCTTTGGATAAAAATTCTCAACAATCTCCAATACCTCCACACCAAAGTCTTCGATTTGGCTGCCGTAGAACACCGTCTTGCCGACGCCGCGCATGCCGGGCTTTACTTCGGCGAGCGGCATGATAGGCGCTCCCCATTCTTCTTTGGCAGTGAGAGAGCACACAGTGAGGAAGAGAAACCCCATAGGGATGCGTTTAAGCCAATGGTTCGACACGTGATTCCAATCCATCCTTTAGGTTGTGCAAAGACGCTTCATTGCTGCGGCCCATCACCGCGGCATGACAGCGCGTACATTCTCGCCCCCGAGGCGCCATTCAATTCTCGCCAAAGGCGAAAAGCGTATGGCTGAGATGCTTAAATATTCTTTGTATTAAGTACAGCAATATGAGCGTTTCGCAGGCGATTTTGACGA
>Ga0172370_10003198_pt1 | contig 22919 bp, 23 predicted proteins | sample LakKiv5m_FD_114538 | JGI IMG/M metagenome (GOLD analysis project Ga0172370, IMG submission 114538) | Freshwater microbial communities from Kabuno Bay, South-Kivu, Congo - kab_022012_11.5m | ecosystem: Environmental > Aquatic > Freshwater > Lake | place: Democratic Republic of the Congo...
CAGGCCCTGAATTACCTGACTCCGGACGAATATTTTAATCAGATCAAGGTTGCTAATTTAAAAGCGAAACAAGCAATAATTTTACAAACCTAGTGGGGAATATCTATCTGAACCTGGACATAAAAAACATTCATTTTGTAAACTTTCAGCGTACGCAAGAAATTTACAAGATTTTTACAATGAAAAAGGAGCAGACTGGATTTTTCCAACCCGCTCCCTTCGTCGCTTGGCTTGGCGACATCAGCCTCTGATGACCAGATATCTGGTTGGCGTAATTGCCTTGAAGGAGTGCTCGAGACCCTTTTTTATTGCAATTAATGCAGGTCCGTCAAGCTTCGAACATTCGCGGCTGTATCTCTTCCCGTCAATGGTAATGACAAACTGCCCATGTATGACAATTACATGCTCGTCGACATCGTCGTGGACATGGGCATCAATTTCTTCGCCGGCTAAAAGGCGGTGCCGAACAGCCACTTTCTCCTTATCAACCGGCAAGGCAAGGTTGAGAGCCATTTCAAGGCTGGCGCATTGCATCAAGTTCAGCATCTTCCTTTCCTCCTCCTCGTCGCTTTGCGACACTGAATTTTTATTCAATTGTTAATTGATATCAAACGTAATCCATTTCCGAAGATTCCATTTGCAGCAAGGCAAGGCTCACGACCGACAGCGTGAAAAACAGAACACTGAAAACGGACAGGTCACCCAAAAGGCTCATCGCCGTTCCGTTGGTGACCACCAATCCGGCAAGAAATGACAGAACAAAAACCGAAACCGACGCGGCCAATCCGTTCCTGGCAATATTCTTGCCTTTTGATATAAATTTCTTCTTATCCGAAATCGACATAATCTTTTCCCAAAAAAAATCGCACCCTCTGTCCCACCTGAAAGCGCCGGAATCGAAAGCATTAGCTCCCTATCCGAACTTACCCAACGATGCTTAAGGAGGGGTCACACCGCCGGACTTCCAGACGGGACGGAAGATACGAAATTGGCTTGTATATTGTAAAAACAAGCTTTTTCTGAACTCCCCTATCCAGAAGTGATATTATAGCACTTCTCGAGGATTTGTCAATGGCCAAGTTATCTCTACAATCATTACGCAAAAGTGTGATATTATAATTTCTAGCGAGCACACAGATGCAAGCCGGCTTGTATCTGGAGCGAGCGACGGAATTTCAAGCTTAGCTTATGTTCAAGTATGGAGGACAAACACAAAAATGACATTGTTTTTTGGCACGCTTTCAATTGCGTCGGCGGGTTTGGTCCGCAGGCATTCAAAAAACTCACCGCCAATTTTTCAAATCTCGAAGAGGCCTGGCAGAGCGACGGGAAAAGCCTGGCCAAGACAGCTTTGTCCGAAAAGCAGCTGGACAACTTTTTGAAATTCCGCCGCGACAACGATCCGGAGAAACTTTTTGAGGAACTTCTGAAAGAAAACATTGAAATTCTGACTATAAACGACCAGGCTTTCCCGCCCCAGCTCCGTGAAATCGTATCGGCGCCTCCGGTTTTGTATTTTCGCGGGAACAAAAATATTTTCTCAAACAAATCGATTGCTGTCGTCGGCTCGCGGAAATTCACGGATTATGGCCAGCGGGTTGCGGAAAATCTCACCCGCGATCTTGTCCGCGCCAGCCTCACAATCGTGTCCGGTCTCGCACTCGGGATCGACGGAATCGCGCACAACGCGGCGCTCGCGGCCGAAGGGCTCACAATCGCCGTACTTGGAACCGGAATCGACGATGCGACAATCTATCCCCGCGAACATTTCAATCTCGCCGGACGCATTTTGGAAAACGGCGGCGCACTGATCACCGAACAGCCGCCCAAAACTCCTTCCCTTAAACAGAATTTCCCGGCTCGCAACCGGATTATGGCCGGGCTTGCGCTTGGAACGCTTGTGGTTGAAGCGGCCGATGATTCGGGTTCGCTCATCACCGCCCGCTTCGCCCTTGAGCAAAACCGCGAAGTTTTCGCCGTTCCGGGAGAAATATTTTCACCGCAATCAACTGGAGCAAATCTGCTCATCCGGAACGGAGCAAAGCTCGTGAGTTCGGCCTCGGACGTGCTGGAAGAATTGAATATCTCGCGTACTCAACCCGCACTTGCGCTCAAAATATTCGAACCGCGCACGGACGAAGAAAAAACCGTCTGGAAAATTCTCTCAAACGAACCGCTTCACATTGACAAGATTTCGAAAGCGGCTAGACTGGAGACGGCGAGAGTGTCTTCTGTATTAGCTACAATGGAAATCGAGGGGGTTGTGAGAAATATCGGAGGGCAGAATTTTATTAAGCTATAAAATTTTATGACCCTAATCATCGTCGAATCGCCGACCAAGGCCAAAACCATCTCCAAATTCCTCGGCCCGAAATACAAAGTTCTCTCTTCTTTCGGCCATATCCGGGACTTGCCGGAGCGGGAGATGGGTATTGACATTGAGCACGATTTCGCGCCTAAATATGTTGTGAATCGAAAGGCGCAAGAAAAAGTGAAGCCCCTGAAAGCCGATGCCAAAAAGGCTGATTTTGTTGTCCTCGCGACTGATGAAGACCGCGAGGGGGAGGCCATTGCCTGGCATCTGGCGGAAATTTTGGACCTCAAACCGGAAGAAAAAAACCGAATTGTTTTTCACGAAATCACCAAGGGAGCCATTCAGAAGGCGCTTGAAAATCCCCGTCAACTGAATCTCGATCTTGTGGACGCACAACAAGCGCGGCGCGTTTTGGACCGGCTGGTCGGATACGAACTCTCGCCGCTCCTTTGGAAAAAAATAAAGCGGGGACTTTCAGCCGGACGCGTGCAGTCAATCGCCCTTCGCATTATTTCCGAACGTGAAAGGGAAATCGAAAAATTCAAAAGGGAGGAATATTGGACAATCGCGGCCAAACTGGAAAGTTCCAAGAGTTCAACTCTAGGAAAGTTCGAAGCTTCACTCACGCATCAAAATAACAAGAAAATAGAAGATGTCGTGACACTCAAACTTTTTGCGGGAGATTATAAGACGAAAAAATCCGCCATCGCGAACAAAAAAACGGCCGATGCTGTTGCCGCCGAACTGAAAAAGGCAAAATTTTCGGTGAACAGCATCGAGAAGAAAGAAACAAAACGCACCCCCCCGCCGCCGTTCACGACCTCGACGCTCCAGCAGGCCGCCATCAACTCGCTCGGTTATTCGGCCAAACTCACGATGATGATCGCCCAAAAACTCTATGAACAGGGACACATCACGTATATGCGAACCGACAGCGTGAATTTGTCGATGGAATCCATGCTGGCCACGCGGCACGCCATTGAAAAAATATTCGGCGCGAACTATGCGCTTTCCGAACCGCGCTTCTTCCAAACCAAATCCAAAGGCGCGCAAGAAGCCCACGAGGCTATCCGGCCGACGAATCCGGCGCAAGTTCCGGACAGTTTGGGAAAACTCGACGACCGCCAGCAAAAATTGTATGCGCTGATTTGGCGCCGAATGGTCGCCTCCCAAATGCAGCCGTCCGTTCTCAACTCGGTGAAAGTTTTGATTGACGCCAAAGGCCCGCCTGCCGGCGAGGCAAGCGAAAAAAATAATTATACTTTCCAGGCCAACGGATCGACGATCAAATTTGACGGGTATCTGAAAGTTTATGGAAACAAAATGCCCGTGAGCGAAAATCTGCTGCCAGAGTTCAAGGAAAAAGAGGGGCTTGATGTTGAAAAAGTGATTCCGGCGCAAAAATTCACCACTCCCCCGCCGCGATATTCGGAGGCCTCGCTTGTTCGCGTGATGGAAGAATACGGCATCGGACGGCCATCGACATATGCGCCGACGATCTCAACAATCATCGACCGCAAATACGTCGAAAAGAACGAGGAAAAAAAACTGCAGCCCATGGAAATCGGCTTGCTGGTAAATGATCTGCTTGTCGAACATTTTCCGCAGATTGTGGATATGAAGTTCACCGCGACGATCGAGGAAGATTTTGACGAAATCGCGCGGGGCGAACAAAAATGGGTGCCGGTAATCAAAAAATTCTATGAACCGTTTCACAAAAATCTCGTCGAAAAATCCGGCGCCATAAAAAAAGAAGACTTGTTGCAAAAACTCGACCGCCAGTGTCCCGAATGCGGCGGCGACCTGATCGTAAAGTTTGGCCGCTTTGGAAAATTTATCGCCTGCGTCAACTATCCAACCTGCAAACACACGGAAAAAACTGAAGATGAGAAAAAATTCGAGGCCGAAAACAGCGGCGAGGTTTGCGAAAAATGCGGCGCGCCGATGGTTGTGAAGCGCGGCCGCTTCGGCGCGTTTTTGGGATGCTCAAAATATCCGGGTTGCAAAAACATCAAATCAATCGCCAAAAAAACGGGCGTCAAATGCCCGAAGTGCCTCGAGGGCTTGCCCGCCGAAGCCTCGGCGAAGGCGGGCGATATTTTGGAACGCAAATCCAAGCGCGGACGGATATTTTTCGGCTGCTCGCGCTATCCCGCTTGCGATTTTTCGCTCTGGAACAAACCGACGGGCGAAACCTGCCCCCAGTGCCAGAACCTCCTCACCTTCGCCGCCAAAGGCAAGCAAAAATGCTCGAATAAAGAATGTAATTTCGAGAAATAAGCCCCTACTTGACAGATTTCTAAAATCTGGTAGTATTATATCAATAAGGCTGGAAATTCGTATACTACGGGTTTCTCTAGGTTCTGCAAAAAGATTCCTTGAAAAAGGAGTCTTTTTGTTTTATAATAATCGCGTGGATCCGGGCCCGTCGTATATGAAGTTAATACTCTAGCCTAAGAACCTAGGGAAGCGGGTGCAAATCCCGCCGGGTCCATAACAAAAAATTCCAGATTCGACTTTGGAATTTTTTGATAGAAAAAAGAGGAACGATAAATTGTCCCTCTACAGATTGAAAAACATTTTTATGCAGCCGTCTAAATCCTCAATCAGCGGCATATTTAATGCATCAGCTGGCTTAATCCATCCTGCAGCCTTGTGTTCTTTCGGATTGATTCGGATTTCCTCCTTCTTTAGTAATTCCGTGTGATAAATATGATATACAAAATCGTATTCTTTGAACCTGACATAAACCGTTGCAAAGTGAAACATTGCATCGTCCCGAATTTTTAAGCCCGTTTCCTCTTCAGTCTCTCGCAAAACGGTTTCATTTGGGTCTTCGCTGGAATCAACTTTTCCAGACGGAATTCCCCAAGTATCACCTTGTGGTTTGTGATCATGACGATGAAGTAAAATTATTTTACCATTACATTGCACGAAGCAACCTACTGCTTCCAATTTTGGATTAAAGTCTCCAGGTTTATCTTTATATATCATAAAGTTTCTCCTTTTTATAAAGAACCTCTTATTACGAATTATTTGCCCTTTCTTGGGAGTAATATTACACTAGGAATATAACAATTTTAAGCAACTTTTGCAATCGTGACCCTCAATGAACTTTTCGCCAGATATAAAAATCCTTTGAACCAGACCCAGCGGAAGCTGATCGCCGACGCTTTTGAATTTGCAAAAAAAGCCCATGCCGGACAGAAGCGGAAATCCGGCGAGGACTATTTTGAGCACTCCGCCCAGACCGCCGCGATTCTTGCCGAAATCGGATTGCGCTCCCGGACAACAGCGGCCGCTCTTCTCCATGATGTTCCGGAGGATACGCACGTGACACTCGAAGAAATCAGATCCAAATTCGGCAGCGAAATCGCCAATCTCGTGGACGGCATCACAAAGCTCGGAAAATTCAAGTTGCGCGGCGACAAAAAAGAGGTTCAGCTTGAAAACCTGCGCAAAATTTTCATGGCGATGGCCGAGGACATCCGCGTCGTGCTCATCAAGCTTGCCGACCGCCTGCACAATATGCGCACGCTTGACGCCCTTCCGCCCGAGAAACAACTCCGCATCGCCCGCGAGACAATGGAAATTTTCGCGCCGATCGCCAACCGCCTTGGAATCGGCGAAATCAAGGGAGAACTTGAAGATTTGTCGTTCAAATATCTCGACCCGGAGAATTTCAAATTTGCAAAAAATTTGCTTGACAAAGAATTCAGAGAGAGAAGAAAAGATGTCGACGTTGCCATCCGCGAATTGCGCGAGGAGCTCACACAAAGCAAGATACGGGTGCTCGACATCCACGGCCGGGCAAAACATGTCTATCGCTTTTTCTTGAAACTCCAAAAACACGAAATGGATGTTGACCGCGTATATGATGTGGTCGCCGTGCGGGTGATCGTTCCCGATATTCCCGATTGCTATGAAGCGCTTGGGATCGTCCACAAGAAATACCGGCCGCTCGTCGGGCGCATCAAAGACTATATTTCACTTCCCAAGCCGAACGGCTACCGCTCAATCCACACGTCCGTTTTTGGCCCGTCGGGCAGGATTCTCGAGATTCAGATTCGCACGCCACGGATGCACAACGAAGCCGAGTTTGGTATCGCCGCCCACTGGATATATTCTTCGGCCAAGACCTGGCGCGACTATTTTTTGCGCCGCTACACGCCCGAAGAAATTCCGGAGCAGGAATTGTTCTGGGTGAAGCAATTGCGCGAGTGGCAAGCGGAGACGGGACGCGCCGACGAAGATTTTTTGAAAAGCATCAAGGTTGATTTTTTTCAAAACCATATTTTCGCGTTCACGCCGAAGGGCGATATCATCAATCTGCCCGAGGGTGCAACGCCGGTTGATTTTGCTTACGCCGTTCACTCGGAAATCGGCGCCCGCACGACCGGAGCGAAAGTGGACGGGAAACTTGTGGCACTGGATTACAAAATCCACAACGGTCAGGTGGTGGAAATTCTCACTTCAAAAGAAATGAAGCTTCCGAACCAGGACTGGCTGCGGATTGTGAAAACGACGTATGCCAAATCCCGCATCCGGCAGCAGCTGCGCAAAGCGGGAATAATGACGAAATAAAAAAATCAGGCGCTAGGAAACTTTGCTGACAATATTGTCCAGTTCTTCTTTCGAATAAAAGTCAATTGTTATCTTTCCTCCGTCGCCGGATTTTTTGATGGCCACTTTCGTGCCGAGTTTTGTGGCAAGCGTTTCTTCTTCAGCCTTGAAGGGCGAGTTGCCGGCCGAGCCAAGCCGCCGCGTGTGCGTGCCGACCGTCACTTCTTTCACTTTTTCTTCCGCCTGCCGGACGGTCAGATTTTCTTTGAGAATAAGCTCGAAAAGCGCCCTCTGTTTTTCGGGATTTTCGATGGCCAGAATTGACCGCGCGTGGCCTTCGGTGATACGCCCTTCCTGAAGCGCGCGCTGAATTTCAACCGGAAGCGCGAGAAGCCGCACTTTGTTCGCCACCGCGCTGCGGGATTTCGCAACTTTTGCCGCCACGTCTTCCTGGGTGAGGTCAAATTCCTCAATCAGTTTTTTGTAGGCTCGGGCTTCTTCAAGCGGATTCAAGTCGTTTCGCTGAATATTTTCGACAAGCGCCAGTTCGAGTTTTTCCCGTTCGCCCGCTTCTTCGCGGACAATCACCGGAACCATTTTCAGCCCTCCCATCTTTGCCGCCCGCAATCTTCGCTCCCCCGCCACCAGTTCATACTGCTCCGGCGCGATTTTCATCACGACCAACGGCTGGATCACGCCATGCTCCTTGATTGAGCTCGCAAGCTCCTGAAGCCCCTTTTCGTCGAAGTTGTGCCGCGGTTGCTGCGGATTCGACGCAATTTTTTCCACCGGAATTTCCAAAAAATCATCCTGCAGGGCTCCAGTTTGGATTTTCGCGGGAATTTGCGAAATATTTCCAGCAGGCTTGCCTTTTTGCGGAATCAGCGACGCCAATCCCCTGCCAAGCCCGGAATTGTTGTTGGCCATTTTTGTTTTTGAAGAAAATTATTGCCTGAATTTATTATAGCAAAAAACAAAATATAAAAAAACAGTCCCGCCAAGCGGGACTATTTTTTCTTTTTCCCCCGGCACCTTTCGCACCGGCAGCCGTGGGGCTTGATATGTTCGTTGAAATATTCTTTGCCATAATCGTAGGTGATTTCGTCGCCCGGCAAGATACGCTTCATCGCCCAGATGCGGACACGTTTGGCCCAGATCCTCACCTCGCAGTTCGGCCGGCAGGAATGGTTCGCGTAGCGCGCCAGGTTCTCCCGCCCCGCGCCGTCAATCGTCCACTTTTTGTCAATCTCGAAAAAATATTTGGTGCTGGTGCTTTGCTCGACTTCTTCGGGCGTGAGCCGGCGGCCTGTATATTCAATGACAAAATCGCCCTTTTTGAAAGGTACGGCGGCATACAGCCCCAGCCCGCTCCGGCTGCGCTTCAGCATCAATTTTTCATTCTTTTCGGCAATCATATGCAAAAAACAATTACGTAATTTGTTACGTAACAAGATACGTAACTATTTTTTCCGCAAAAAAGAAGAGCGCTCAAAGCGTTGGCTTCGAGCGCGACAAGTCAGTTTTGCGAGAGTATTATCCAATATTCTGGAACCGCCTCCGGAAGCGGTCAAGGCCTTATCACCCTTTTATCCTCTCGCTTAGGGTTATTTAATATCAAAAACAAAAAAATGTCAAGTATGGTTTCTTTCGCTACAAATGAAATCCGCCCTCTCCCTCCTTCTCCATCCGCAGAATTTCAGCCGCCAGATTTTTGTAGGATTTCGCGCCGCGGGAAAAGATATCGAAATCGAAAATTGATTTTCCGAAACTGGGCGCCTCGGCGAGGCGCACGCTGCGCGGGATGACGGCGTCAAAAACTTTGCCCGGAAAATGGTCTTTCACTTCGCGCACAACCTGGTAGCTCAACCTGTTGCGCCGGTCGAACATAGTGAGAAGCGCGCCCATCACCTTGAGGTCGGGCTGCAAATTGTCGCGGACAAGATTGATTGTTTCCAAAAGCTGGCTCAAGCCCTCAAGAGCATAGTATTCGCACTGGACGGGGATGATCACTTCGTCGGAGGCGACCAGGCCATTGATCGTGAGCGGCCCGAGGCTCGGCGGAGAGTCAATAATGATATAGTCATAGTCCGTGCGGATGTGCCGGAGGGTGTTGTAGAGCCTGTATTCCCGATTTTCGAGATTCACAAGTTCAATCGTTGCTCCGGCCAAATCGCGGTTTGAGGGAAGCAGACTGTGCCCGAAAGTCGCCAGTTTCACGATATATGGGCCCGGATGTTCGCCCAAAACCATCGAGTGATAGAGGCTTTTTTCGATGGTGCGCGGATCCACTCCCAGCCCGCTTGTCGCGTTGGCCTGCGGGTCAAGGTCGACAAGCAGGACAAATTTCCCCGCCTGTGCAAGCGAAACCGACAAATTGACGGCCGTGGTGGTTTTTCCGACCCCGCCTTTCTGGTTCACGAGGGATATGATTTTGGCCATGACAGAAAAATTATAGCACGATTGTTGACTTTGAGCCATTTTTCTGCTAAATTGAGGTATAAATTTGAATCGCCGATGTGGTGAAATTGGCAAACACGCACGACTCAAAATCGTGTGCCTCACGGCTTGTGGGTTCAACTCCCACCATCGGCACAAATAAGCGCGGAAATACGCGGCTTATTTATATCAGATTTGTTCATTTCAACACAGAGCCCCGAATCGAGGAGGAAAATCGGAATGACGGAATTGAAGATGGCCTTCACGGGCGTCAAGGAAGGGAACATGAGTTTTTCCCACGGCGACTGCTTGAGTGTAATCAACAACCGCCTGGCGGTAGCCCTCAGAGAAGGTTTCGGCCTTTTTGGGCGGCGCGGGATGAAGCTCGTCCCGCATGGTTTTTCCCCGGAGCTTGTGCACGGGGATGGGATCACAATCGTGAAAGAATCCGAACGGGAAAAATACGACGGGGTTGGGATTGCAAAGAAAAGTTCCATCCGCGCAGATGCAGTGATAACCAATCTCAAAAACTTCCCCGTTCTCTTCCCCAACGCCGACTGTTTCCCCGTTGTGCTCCACTGCATTGAGCGGGACGTGCTCGCAGTCATTCACAGCGGACGAAACGGGACATTGAAAAACATCACCGGCGCAGCGGCCAGCTCGATGTGGGCTGAATTTGGCTGCCAACCAAAAAATATCCGCGCTTATATTTTCCCCGGGATATGCGCGGACTGCTATGTCCATCACGCTCTTTCCGTTTTTGTTCCACGATATTTGCAGGACTGCATCACCAAAAATTTGGCCGGCGTTTCTTTTGATTTGCGCCGAATGATACTGCGCCAATTGAAAAAGGCGGGCATCGAGCATATAGTTTTCCCGACCGGCGGATATAACCTCGAATGCACCTGCCACACCAGAAACGGAGACGCCGCCAAGTATTTTTCGGCTTTCGGGTTTGACAAACAGATCCCCGGCCACGAAATCCGGGGAAACAACGCCATTTTTGTGGAAATGTCAGAGGTATAGGCTGCACGCTGGCAGCTGGCAATCAAAAGGCCGGTTCGATCTTATTCGAACCAGCCTTTTTTATTTTTTCTGTTTTCTTGAAGTTATTTTTATCTGAAGTTCATTGTCCGCGCCTTTGGTGTATTTCAAAAGAAGTTTTTTGACAAAATCCAGCACGGCCTTGTTTCTTTTTCCGCGCACGAAGGCCGTCGGGCCGGGGATGTCTTTCGGTTCAATTAGGATATCCCCGTTTTCGGCAAGTTTTTTCAGTTTCAAATTTTCTTCGTGATTGCGCCCCAGAACAATTCTTGTTTTTTCAACCCAAAAATGCCGGCCAAGGCGGAGCAAATCGATATCTGATTTTTTTATTTTCCTAATTTTTTCCAACAGCTCATTCAATTTGTTTGAAAATTCTTTGTCGGTGAGAATGCAGCCTCCGGCGGGTGTCGGAAAATATTTCACGCCCAACTTTTTCGCGAGCGCGAGCTGGACCTTGCGCGATCGGCCGGAAATTCCCTCGAGTTTTTTGCGGTCAACGAGGCCGGATTTTTCGTATTCCGTTTCCGGAAGGACTTTGGCAGAGAGCGGACGCAGAATTTTGCCCTCCAGGTTTGCCTGTTTTTCAATCAGCCGGAGCGCACGAATATTTTGGGACATCGGCCGCTGTCCCAACACTTCACCCGTCGCAAGAATCTTGTAAACTTTTTGCGTACGCAAGAAATTTACAAGATTTCCGGAAAGTTTTTTCGCAACTTTGAGCATCAGCAGGTGGCAATCGACGCAGGGATTCATTCCCGCGCCGCGTCCGAAACGGGGGCTGCGCACAATTTCGAGATGCGGCACCGAGATGTCGCGGACAATCAATTTTATATCATTTTCTTTGGCTGATTTTTTGGCTTGTTCCGCATCGAAAAAATAGCTCTCAAATGTGAGCGCCGTGACTTCAATCCCCTGCTTCTCCAAAACTTTTGCGGCCAGAATCGAATCGAGTCCTCCCGAAAAAAGAAGCAGGGCCCGTTTTTTGCCCTTATTTGTCTGCATATCGCCAAAAATTATACGCTTCAAAAATCTTGTAAATTTCTTGCGTACGCAAAAAGTTTACAAGATTATTTTTTTGATTTATTTGGAAGAACCGGACAAGAAATAATTCAATAGGATATACGCAAGCGCTGCTATGATTATACTGCCAAGAATATCAACTATGTGATGCACGCCGGCGGCGATACGGGCAAGGCCGGTCAAGAGCGCAAGCAGCAGCAAAGACCAGCCAAGCTTCTTGTTGAAACGAAAAATCACAAAAGCAATTGCCGCCCCGAGAAGCGTGTGGTCGGACGGAAACCCGTTGTCCGGCGCGTGCGGGATGAGCGGTGCAAAGTGTCCGGCGACAAACGGCCGCGCGTCGAAGAAGAGCAAGCCGGCGAGTTTGGCAACGACATATGACACCGGCAAAAGTATGGCCGCAAAGATCAAAATTTCTTTTTGTCTGGCGCGCGACTGCCTGAAAAAATACGCGAGTGCGACAACTGCGGAAATATAGACTGGATATTTTGCCGTGAAAACAATTATCAAATCCATAAAAATATAGTTGCGATTATTGCCGCGGCCATGAAGGCCACCGCCAACCAGCCGAAAATTTTCACCCACAGCGGATGCCCCTCCTCTCCCACGATCCGCTTGTCCGCTCCGACCACCATTATGGCAACGAGAAGCGGAAGGGCAATGATGCCGTTGAGATAGGCGGCCCAGTAGAGAGCCTTGATTGGCTCGATGCCGAGAAAGTTGATGGCCAGGCCAATGATGATGGAAACGGCGATAATCAGATAAAATCCTTTCGCCCGTGAAAATTTCAGCTCCAGTCCCTCGCGCCATTTCAAAACCTCGCACAGCGCATAGGCTCCCGAGCCGGCCAAAATCGGAACGGCCAGAAGGCCCGTGCCGATGATGCCGACGGCAAACAAAAGATACGCAGCATCCCCCGCAAAGGGCCGCAGGGCCAGCGCCGCCTGTTCGGCCGAGCCGATGCTCGTGATTCCGTTTTTGAAAAGGACTTGGGCGGTGGTGAGAATAATGAAAAAGAAAACTATATTGGCCAGCAGCATCCCCGCCCCGACATCCGTCCGCATTTCCCGGACGCGCAAATGCATCATCCGCTTTGTCCGTTTCAATTTCAGCAATTTGCTTTCCTCGACCTCCTCGGACGCTTGCCAGAAAAAGAGATAGGGCGTGATGGTCGTTCCAAAGACGGCAATGAGCGCGAAAATATAGTTTTCATTCCACTCCATCCGGGGGATGAAAGCGTTTTGAAAAACCTCCCGCCAGTCCGGATGTGAAAGAAAGCCGGCAAAGATATAGGCAAAAACCGAAAAAGTGAGCCATTTCAGCACCCTCACATAGGCATGGTATTGAAAAAATATTTCAACCAGAATGATGACCAGCGCGAAGAAAACAGCGCCGAAATAGAAGTCAGAGCCGGTGAGCATCTTGAGCGAAGCCGACATCGCCCCGAGGTCCGCCCCGATGTTCACAACATTGGCAACAATGAGAAGCGCCACGATTCCCAAAACAATTTTTCTCCGGTAGTGCCTTCCAAGGACATTCGCCAGGCCGTGATTGGCGGTGATTCCTATTCTCGCGCAGGCTTCCTGCACCGCCAGCATCACGGGCAAAAGCCAGAGCGCCGTCCACAGAATGGCAAAACCGAAGGCGGCTCCGACCGAGGAGTACGTTCCTATTCCGCTCGGGTCGTCGTCCGACGCTCCGGTGATGACGCCCGGCCCAATGACGCGCAAAAAATATTTCACTTTTTCGCGGGGACTTTTGAAAAGTTTTTTCACGCGCCTCACTTCTTCTTCTGTGATTCTCACCGTGCCGTCGGCGATTTTCACCGCCTCCACCTCGCCCCGCAACACCATTTTTTTGGCGAACAAAAACGGGATTCCGGCCTCGCGGCGAAACTCGGAAAGAGTGTGAAGCTTCTGTTTTTGATGCTGGTTTTTTTTCATCTCTTCGTTATGCAGAGAAGAGCTTATTCATAGCGGACTTTCTCTTTTTTTCCGTTCCCGCTGATTTTGTTTTTGGAAAGCTTGATATATTTGTCGGCGAACTCCTTGAACTCCTTCGGCTCGAGGCTGTGCGTATAATTTGCAAAGCGGATGCCGTATTTGCGGTTGTTTTTGACCGTATTTTTCGAAATTGTGACTTTGCCTTTCTTTTTTGAAGAATAAATTTGGATGGTGATTCCCTGGGTGTGATTGCCTTTGACAGCATTGTTTTTTATTTTCAGGTTCGCTCCCGAAAGCATCGCCTCAATACCCGACTCGCTGTTGTTGTGAATATTGTTTCCTGAAACGGTCCCCTTCACCCCGCTGTGAATGTCCATCCCCTCCTCGTCATTGTTGAAAATCTCGTTGTCTGAAACGCTGATTTTTCTTTTGGAAATATAAATGCCCTGCCGACGGCTTCCGGACACTTCCGAATTTTTGAGCGTGAATTCATATTTCGAAACCAAACTTGATTCTTTGACTTCAATTCCAAATTTTCCCGCGCCTTTGATTTTGCAGCTTGTGATTGTCACTTTTGATTTTTTGTCTACGACGATGTTCGTCGAATCGGCGTTTTTGATTGTGAGGTTCTTTATCTCACTTTCTGTCGAGGAAAATATCACGGCGTTGTTTTTTCCGTGAGCGTCAATGGCCGTTCCGCTCTGGCTTTGGCCAAAGAGCTTGGCATCGTTGGAAATTTCAACCGACTCCTTGTATGTTCCGTTTTTGATGTATATTCTTTTTCCGTCCAAATCATGATCCCGGACATGGTCAAGCGCCGCACGGATGGTTTTCCAGGGATAGCCCGCGCTGCCGTTCTGGGTGCTCTTCGCCGAATGGCTGTCGACATAAAAATCATACGCGGATGCATGGGAAAATACGGGGAAAAGAAACAGAAAGGCAACCGCAAAAAATATTTTTATATTTTTGTTTCTCATAGCCTAAAATCTTGTAAACTTTTTGCGTACGCAAGAAAATTACAAGATTATTTTTTTAGGTGGCCAGTTTTTATACAACAAAATTGATCAGCCGGCCGGGAACGAAAATTATTTTTTTGATGTTGTCCGGATCTGGAATGTATTTCTTTATTTTCTCCGACTGGAACGCCGCATCTTTCGCCTCCCGTTCTCCTGCCTCGGCAGAAATCCGAATCTGGTCGCGCACCCGCCCGTTCACCTGAATTATAACATTGATCTCCTTTTCCGCCACCAGTTTCGGGTCGTATTTCGGCCATTTTTCAAGGAAAATCGAGGTTTTGTGGCCAAGCTGCGCCCAAAGCTCTTCGGCGATATGGGGAGCGAAGGGGGCGAGAAGTGTATTTAGCATCTCGTATTTGGTATTTTGTATTTGAGGTTCTTTTTCCATTTCATTGACCAAAATCATCAACGAAGAAATGGCTGTATTGAAGCGCAGATTTTTGATATCTTCTGTCACTTTCTTAATTGTCTTGTGTAGCAGGGATTCCAATTTTGAATTTTGAATTTTGAATTTTGATTGAATGTTTGAATTTTTTAATTTCGAAATTCGAAATTCGAAATTCGAAATTTTTTCTTGCAATCTCCATACCCGTTCGAGAAACCGTCTAAGGCCAATTATACTGGATGTGTTCCACGCTTTCGAATCCTCCAGCGGCCCCATGAACATTTCATAGAGGCGCAAAGTGTCCGCGCCGAAATGGCGAACAATGTCGTCCGGACTCACTACATTTCCCAGCGACTTCGACATTTTCCGGCTGTCTTCGGCGACAATGATTCCCTGATGGCGCAGTTTTGCAAACGGCTCGTCGAATTTTATATACCCGTGTTTGTGCAAAGCCTTTGTGAAAAATCGCGAATAAAGAAGATGCAAAACCACATGTTCCGCTCCGCCGATGTACAAATCAACCGGCAGCCATTTTTTGATTTGCGTCTTTGATGAAAATTCTTTCAAGTTCCGCGGGTCGGCGAAACGGAAAAAATACCACGAAGAGCAAACGAATGTGTCCATCGTGTCCGTCTCGCGTCTCGCTTTTCCCCTGCACTTCGGACAAGTCGTGTTCACAAAATCCGCGTTCGTTCCGAGCGGCGAGGTTCCCTTCGGACGATAATCTTTCACTTTGGGAAGCAGAACGGGCAAATCTTTTTCCGCCACTGGCTGCCAACCGCATTTTTCGCAGTGAATCATCGGAATCGGCGCGCCCCAATAGCGCTGCCGCGAAATCAGCCAGTCGCGAAGCTTGTAGGTCGTTGTTCTTTTGCCCAACTTGTTTTTTTCAAGCCACTTCCCCATCTCTTCGCGCGCTTTTTCGGAAGTCATTCCGGAATATTTTCCGGAATTCGACAATATCCCGTTTTCCAAAAAGGATTTTTTCTTGATAGACGATTTTCCGTCAGCGCTCCTGATGACTTCCCTGATTTTCAGTTTGTGCCGTTTTGCAAACTCCCAATCCCGTTCGTCGTGCGCCGGAACCGCCATCACCGCGCCGGTGCCGTAGGTTGAAAGCACATAATCGGCAATGAAAATTGGGACTTCTTCTTTGGTGAATGGATTGATCGCTTTCACACCTTTGAGTTCAATTCCAGTTTTTTCTTTTTGCAATTCAGCGCGCTGCAAATCGGTTTTCTTTTTTGATTTTTCAATATATTTCTTTACATCTTTATAATTCGCAATGCAATCTTTCAAATTTTCAATCAATTCATTTTCCGGAGCCAATACGCAATAAGTACAGCCATATATAGTATCAAGGCGAGTCGTGAATACCTCAATCGCCGCATTTTTAAGGCTAAACCTTAAAAATTTTGAAGGTTTAGCCTTAAAAATAGTTTTGGTTGGTAATTTAACAATAGCTCCCTCCGATTTTCCGATCCAATTCTTCTGCGCGGTTTTCGTTGATTCCGGCCAGTCGATTTTGTCGAGACCGGCGATGAGATCATCCGCAAAATCGGTGATGCGGAAAAACCACTGTTCAAGATCCTTTTGGATCACTTCGTTCTTGCACCGCTCGCAAACGCCGTCTTCGACCTGCTCGTTGGCGAGCACTGTCTTGCACGACGGGCACCAATTGACTTTTGCTTTTTTTCGGTACGCAAGGCCGTTTTTGTACAAAAACAAAAAGAACCACTGGGTCCATTTGTAGTATTCAGGCGAGGACGTGTCGATTTCGCGCGACCAGTCATAGGAGAGCCCAAGGCTTTTGATTTGTCTCGTGAAAGTCCGGATGTTTTTTTGCGTTGACTTTGCGGGATGGACGCCCGTTTTGATGGCAAAATTTTCCGCCGGCAGTCCGAACGCGTCCCAGCCCATCGGATGAAGGACGTTTTTGCCGTTCATCCGCAGCCAGCGCGAATATATGTCGGAGGCCGTATAGCCTTCCACATGCCCCACGTGAAGCCCGTCTCCCGATGGATAGGGGAACATATCAAGGCAAAAAAATTTCGGCACGCGCGATTTTTCATCTGCGGCATATAATTTCCGGTTTTTCTCCCATTTCACTTGCCATTTGCGCTCTATAATTTTTGGATTATACTTTTTCATGACAATATAACTTTAGCTCATTTCGGGAATTTTTTCAAGGAAAATTAAATAAAAAAACTGCCTTACATTTCTAGCGACCGCTATAAACGTAAGGCAGGCAAATTCGAGTTTACAAGATTATAAATTCGACGCTCTCTCCCCCATCCACCAGCTTCGCATAGGCCAAGATGATTTCTTTTCCCGGATAGTATTTCAGAATTTTCTCTTTGGCCGCTCGAAGTTCCCCTTCGTGGAATTTTTGTTCAGCTTCGACGTCGCCTTTGAATTGCGCGCTGTCGCCGTAGGCGCCGCAATCGGCATGGTTCACAATCACGATTTTCTCCGCATGATGCAAATCGCACGGCACGCCGATGCACTTCATCGGGACGTCAACCTCGTTTTGGCAATCATTGATGGCTTTCGAGGCCCCGGGCATTTTGGGAAAATCGTACGTCTTTATCCCCAACTCCTCTTCGACAAATTTTATGGTTTCTTTCCAGAAACGGAAGTCTATGCAGGCGAGAACAACAGCTTCGCAACTATGAATGCCTTTATATTTAAATCCGTATTTCATAAAAATAAAATTACTACTCTATCTTCATTCCTCTCCTCGTCAAATGTTTTCTTGCCACTTTGATGCGCGCCAAATTCTTTTCAAAAATCGCCGCCGCGGTTGCATATTCGGTCTCATCGGAACGGATTTTTTCCTCTTTCAGTTTTTCAGCCCGCTCGCGGGCAACTTCCGCGCGCTTCAAATCAATTTCCTCCGCCCGTTCGGCCGTGTCGGCCAAAATCGTAATTTCATTTTTTCGCACTTCAACCATCCCGCCAGAGACTGCCATCGCAATTTCTTCGTTCTTTTTTTTCGCCACCAACTCGCCCGGCGCGAGCACCGAAATCAGGGGAATATGGTTCGGAAGCACGGTGATTTCACCCTCCTGGGTGGGAAGGGTGAGTTGGTCAATTTCAGATTCGTATACAGTTTTTTCAGGAGTAACGATTTTGAATTTAATTTTTGATTTCATCAATTGAGCCTTTCATATAAAAACTCTGCTCCCCTTTGTCGTCGTGCTTGCCCTCAAGAATTTCCTTGAAACCGCGGATGGTGTCAGCAAGTTTCACATACTTTCCTTCCGTTCCGGTGAATTGTTCCGCCACGAAAAACGGCTGGGACAAAAATTTCTGGATTTTGCGGGCGCGGGTGACTGTGAGCTTGTCTTCGTCGGAAAGCTCTTCCACCCCGAGAATGGCAATGATATCCTGCAAATCCTTGTATCTCTGCAAAACTTTCTGCACCCCGCGGGCGACGGAATAATGTTCTTCACCCACGATTTTCGGATCGAGAATGGTTGAAGACGAATCGAGCGGGTCAACTGCCGGATATATCCCCAGCTCCGAAAGCTGGCGAGAGAGAACGACGGTCGAGTCCAGATGGCCGAAAGTCGTCGCCGGCGCCGGGTCGGTGAGGTCGTCGGCCGGGACATAAACCGCCTGCACGGATGTAACCGATCCCTTTTTGGTGGAAGTGATGCGTTCCTGAAGCCGCCCCATATCCTCGGCCAGCGTCGGCTGGTATCCCACCGCCGACGGAATGCGCCCGAGAAGAGCTGACACTTCGGATCCGGCCTGGGTGAATCGGAAAATATTGTCGATGAAAAGCAAAACGTCTTTCCCTTCGTCGTCGCGGAAATATTCCGCCATCGAAAGGGCCGACAAGGCGACGCGCTGGCGCGCTCCGGGCGGTTCATTCATCTGGCCGAATACGAGAGCGGTTTTTTCAAGCACGCCTGATTCTTTCATATCATAATAGAGGTCGTTTCCTTCGCGTGTCCGCTCGCCCACTCCCGCAAACATTGAATAGCCGCCGTGCTCACTCGCAATATTGCGGATGAGTTCTTGAATGACAACTGTTTTTCCCACACCCGCGCCGCCGAACAAGCCGATTTTTCCACCTTTCAAAAACGGACAAATGAGGTCAACAACCTTGATTCCGGTTTCGAGAATTTCAGCTTCGGTGGACTGGTCGGAAAATTCCGGCGTCGGACGATGGATGGGATATCTCTTTTCGGTGACTACCGCAGGCATTCCGTCAATCGGCTCGCCGAGCAAGTTGAACATCCGCCCGAGCGTTTCGGGACCCACCGGAACGGAAATCGGCGCGCCGGTGTCCACGACTTCCATTTGGCGCCGCAGCCCATCCGTTGAACCCATCGCCACCGCGCGGACTTTGTTCCCCCCCAGATGTTGGTTAACTTCCAGTACAAGCTTTTTATCCGCCGTAGCTTTAGCGGAGGTGGACACTTCCAACGCCGAATAAATCTCGGGCAACTTGTCTGAAAATTCAACGTCAACGACCGGACCGATGATTTGGCTAATCTTTCCCACATTCATAGTTTTTTGAGTTTAATAATTTTCAATTATCAATTTTCAAGCGCTGCGCGCCCTGCTGAAATTTCCGCGATCTCCTGCGTGATGCCGGCCTGGCGCATCTGGTTGAAAATGAGAGTGAGATTGGCCACCATATCCGTTGCCGCGTCCGTGGCATTGCGCATCGCGACCATTCGGGCTGACTCTTTTGACGCGTTCGACTCGAGAATAGCGTGATATACCTGCATTTCAACCAAACGAGGAAGAATTTCCGAAAGAACCATCTTCGCATTTGGTTCAATCTTGTATTCCATCGACGGCTCCGCGAGTCCATATTCTTTTGCCAGCATATCAATGTCTGCGAGCTGCTTTTCAATGTCAATTTTTGAAACCGGAAGAATTTGGCGGAGTTTCGGCTGTTGGACGACAGCGGAAACATAATCCGTGAAAGCAATCACCACTTTGTCATATTTTTTGGCGCTGTAATCGTCGATTATCACCCTTGCAAGTGCTCGGACATCAGCAATTCCGGGGAGATAGGAAAGCTCATCAAATGTTGCCACGATATTCTTTCCAAGCTTGCGGACCGCCGCCGCTCCCTTTTTCCCGATGGTGATGAAATCAAATTCTATTTTTTCATCCGGAATCCTTGATTCAATTTTTTTCTCGCCTATCCGATTGATTTTGAGAAGCGCCGGGTTTTTCACCTGCTCGATCACCTTGCGGACAATCTGCGAATTGAACCCGCCGCACAGTCCGCGGTTCGAGGCCACCAGAACCACGCAAATTTTTTTCACTTCGCGGACTTCAAGAAGCGCCATTGGATAATTTTCAAACGCGCGCGCCATATTGGTCAAAACCGACCAGGCTGAATGGGCGTATGGGCGAATGCCGAGAACTGCCGCGACAGCCCGGCGCATCTTCGAAGCCGCCACCATTTCCATGGCACGGGTGATTTTTTTGGTGTTGTTCACCGATTTTATTCGGCGTTTGAGTTCGCGAGTGCCGCCAGCCATCTGAATAAACTTCTAATTATTATTTCCAAAGACATCTTTATATTCCTCAATCGCTTTTTCTAACTTCTTCTCCACCTCTTCTGTCAATTCTTTTTTCTCCGCGATCAATTTCAAAACATCGCTTTTCATATCGACTATATATTTGTGAAATTCCGCTTCCCATTTTTGGACATCGGCGACCGGAACATCGTCGAGATAGCCGTTGGTAAGGGCAAAAAGGATCGCCACCTGCTGCGCAACCGGCATCGGCTCATACTGGCCCTGCTTCAAAACCTCGACGGTCCGCTGGCCGCGCTCGATCTGTTTGCGGGTTGCTTCATCAAGATCGGAACCGAACTGGGCAAAGGCCTCAAGTTCGCGGAATTGGGCCAGGTCAAGCCGCAACTTTCCGGCCACTTTTTTCATCGCCTTGATTTGGGCGGCCGAGCCCACGCGCGAAACCGAAAGTCCGACGTTCAAAGCCGGGCGGATGCCTTTGTAGAACAAATCCGATTCAAGATATATCTGCCCGTCGGTGATGGAGATTACATTGGTCGGGATATAGGCTGAAACGTCGCCGGCCTGCGTCTCAATGATGGGAAGAGCGGTGAGCGAACCGCCGCCAAAATCCTTCGCCAGTTTGACCGAGCGCTCCAAAAGCCGCGAGTGCAGATAGAATATGTCTCCCGGATAGGCCTCGCGCCCCGGCGGACGGCGCAGGAGGAGCGAAACCTGGCGATAGGCCCAGGCGTGTTTTGAGAGGTCGTCATAGATCACGAGCACATCGCGACCCTGGTCCATGAAATATTCCCCGATGGCGCAACCGGCATAGGGTGCGATGAAAGAAAGGGCGGCCGGGTCGGAAGCGCCGGCCACAACGACGATCGTATGACCCATCGCCTCGTTTTTTTCGAGCTCGGCCACAATGCGGGCCACTTTCGATTCTTTCTGGCCGATGGCGACATAAATGCAAACCACATCCTCTGATTTCTGGTTGATAATCGCGTCAATCGCGAGGGCCGTTTTCCCGGTCTGGCGGTCGCCGATGATGAGTTCGCGCTGCCCCCGTCCAATTGGAATGACCGAGTCAATGGCTTTGATGCCCGTCTGAAGCGGGGTTTTCACCGACTCGCGGGTGATGACGCCCGGCGCGATTTTTTCGATGGGAAAAAACTTGCTGGTCTTCACTTCACCCTTTCCGTCAATTGCCGCCCCGAGCGGACTCACCACCCGTCCGATCATTTCCTCACCAACAGGCACAGACAAAATTTTCCCGGTTGTTTTCACTGTGTCGCCTTCTTTGATGCCTTCATATTCGCCCAAAATCATCGCTCCAACCTGGTCTTCTTCAAGATTGAGCGCCACGCCGAAAATCGGGCCTTCAGCGGATTGAAATTCAAGCATTTCTGAAGCCATCGCGTCCGAAAGTCCGCTCACGCGCGCGATTCCGTCTCCAACTTCGATGACACGGCCGGTTTTTTCAACTTTGGTCTCGGCCTTGAAGCCGGCGATTTGCTTTTTGAGAGTCTCGATGATGAAATCCTTGTTCATAAATTCAAAATTTAATTAGCTAAAATTTTCTTCAACTCTTCCAGCCTCCCCTTCACGCTCCCGTCCACCACCTCGTCCCCCACTTTCAACACAAACCCGCCCTTCACGCTTTCGTCAACTATATTTTTCAAAACCACGTCCTTTGCCTGATACTTTTTGGCGACATACTGCTTCATTTTTTTCAATTCCGCCTCGCCCAGTTTTTCCCGCGTCGTGACGGAGGCGTCAACAATGCTTTTTTTCTCATTATAAATTTTCCCAAACTGCTCCGCGATTTTGCCTGCGAGAGCCAACTTCCTATTCCTATATATATAGCGCGCAAAATCAGCGACGGATTTTTGGATTTCCGGCTTGGTTTTGCCCTCGGTCAGATCAAACAAAACTTGGGCGTATTGTTTGGGAGAAATGCGCATAATATAAATTCTATTTCAAACTTTCCTCGATCAACTCTTTATCTTTCTTCTCATCAATCTTCTCTACCACCACTTTCTCCGCCGCCGCCACAACCAGCCCTCCGATTTCCGACTTTATTTCGGCAATCGTCTTGTCTTTCTCTCTTTCTATTTCAACTCTGGCATCGGCCACGATTTTCTCGGCCTGCGCTTTGGCAGAAGCCGCCATTTCCGACTTCGATTTTTCGGCCTGCACGCGGGATTTTTCCACAATCCCTTTTGCTTCCTCGCGGGCTTTTTTCAAAATCTCTCTTTGTCTTTCCTCGCTTTCCTCAAGTTTCTTGTGCGCCTCTTCCGCCTCTTTGAGCCCTGTTTCAATCTTTTTCTGCCGTTTTTCGAGCATCGCCACAATCGGACCATAGGCGAATTTCCAGAGCACAAAAAGCAGAACCAGGAAGTTGACAATCTGGGCTGTCAGCAATTTCCAATCAATGCCTAATTTTGATAATAATTCTGGCATATTTTTTTTCTAAAGCTAAGCTTTAGCAGCTGCTAAGGCTTAGCTTTAGAGGAATTTCGCAATTCCCCTAAGTTCAAAATCTACACAAACTTGATAATCAACGCCACCACCAACGCATAGATCGCGATGGCTTCGGTGAACGCGATCGCCAGAATCATCGCCGTCTGGATTTTGGGAGCCGCTTCGGGATTGCGCCCGATGGCTTCCATCGCTTTTGAGGCCAATTTTCCGATTCCGAGCGCC
>Ga0172370_10003199_pt1 | contig 22911 bp, 16 predicted proteins | sample LakKiv5m_FD_114538 | JGI IMG/M metagenome (GOLD analysis project Ga0172370, IMG submission 114538) | Freshwater microbial communities from Kabuno Bay, South-Kivu, Congo - kab_022012_11.5m | ecosystem: Environmental > Aquatic > Freshwater > Lake | place: Democratic Republic of the Congo...
ATCACAAAAAACTTTACTTATTACGCACTGCACTTAAAAGTGAACTTAAATTAGATCAACAAAAAGTAGCTTAATTAGTATCGGGTCTCTTACATATTTTCAACTAAATTTGGTTTTTCGTCCTGTTGTCTTTTTGATACTGTTCAACAATTGCGTTGCAAATTCTTCTAACTTCCGGATTTTTTTCCTTTCCAGAAAGTTCAGTCAATTTTGACATAGAATTCTCTTCCTGTATCTGATAAAGAGAGAGTGCTATCAAAATTTTGTTCTTTTCGGTTTCCGCGGTAAAGGATTCAACCAGCACGGGACACAGTTCCTTTACTTTATAAAAGCCTGCCAAATAAATTCCGCTCCGTTTCAGTCCGTCGTTTTCAGATGTAACGGCATTCACAAGGTTTTGTATGTCGTTTACCGAATAAGTTCTTTTTGATTGTGCCGATAAGCCTGTGAAGAATAACAGGCCAAAAGCAACCATCAAAACCATGTTTACCTTTGACTTTTTCATTTTTGTTACTCCTTATGTTTAGTAAGAAATTTAATTTCCGTTGTAAACCTAAAGAGTTCAAATGTCAAAGATGCCACGGAGATGTAGAGAATTGTAATAAGTTGTAACAGCTCAAACTTTTTTAAGAGAAGTGCTGTTTCTGCCTTTAATATTCAAGCAGTTTGTAACCAATTCCGTGCACGGTAATAATGATATGCGGTTTTTCTGGATCTTTCTCAATTTTTTGTCTGAGGCGGACGATAAAATTGTCAACCGTTCGTGTTGTTGGCGTTTCGTCATATCCCCAAATTTTATTCAGCAAATCATCTCGCGAAACCACACTATTGCGATTTTCCCACAAATAATGGAGTAGTTCAAATTCTTTGTGTGTCATTTGCACGGGTTTGTTTTTACTTGTGGCAATAAAGGATGAAAAATCAACAGTAAGCTTTCCTATTTCAATGGCAGAATTTTGTTTTAACGGAGCTTCGTTATGGTCGGCGGATCTTCTTAATACCGCTTTAACTCTTGCTAAGAGTTCTCGTAAAGAAAATGGCTTGGTGATATAATCGTCGGCGCCGAGTTCAAGCCTGCGAACTTTGTCAATCTCTTCTCCTTTTGCCGTTAATAAAATAACCGGAATATCAACGCCTGCTTTTCTGATTTGCTTACAGACTTCAAACCCTGACATTTCCGGCATCATCACATCAAGCAAAACGAAATCATAGGAGTTGCCCATTATTTTTTCATAAGCAATTTTTCCGTTTTCGGCAGTATCAACAACATAGTTTTCGAATTCAAGAGTGTCTTTTAATCCGAGTCTCATCTCCGGTTCGTCATCAACAACTAAAATTTTATACTACGTTACCTGTGTCTTGTATTTTAAATTTTAAAATGAATTTGCTTCCTTCGGCAGGATTGCTCTGCACATCGATGATTCCTTTGTGAGCAAGCGTAATTTCTTTAACAATAGAAAGACCGATTCCCGTACCTCTTGCAGAAAGTTGTTTATTTGAAGGTACTCTGAAAAATTTATCAAATATTCGTTTCTTGTTTTCATCAGAAATGCCAATACCTTTATCCGCAACGGAAACAAAAACGAAATCCTTTTCCCATCCCGTTGCAATACTTACCTGTTTAGTATCGCCGCTGTATTTAATCGCGTTATCAATAAGATTTATTATCGCTTCCGAAAGAGCAACGTGTTCGGCTTCGATGTTCGGAAGTGTTTCATCCTTTGTTACCGAAAGGTCAAATCCTTTATTGGCAAGATGAAATTTATAACATTCAACAATTTTCGCTACAACAACATTCAAATTTGTAACCTCGAAATTATACGCGCGCTTCCCCGACTCCAGCTGAGAAAAATTAAGTATTTTATTAACAATATTGCTTAACCGGTCTATTTCCCGCTTCATTATCTCGTAATACTCTTGTTTTTTCTCTTCCGATTTTACCCTTCCCAAACTCAATGATTCCGCGAACAAACTTATCAACGCAAGCGGTGTACGCAGTTCATGCGACACATTAGAAACAAATTCAGATTTTATTTCCGAAAGCTTTATTCCTTTGCGGATATTGTTAAGGAGAACGAGCGCGCCGGAAAAAAGTAGAAATGCAAGGAATCCGGCAATAATAAAATTTTGCTTTTTTCTGTTTTGAACAATTTCGGCGACCGTTGTATTTAAAGGTGCAATGGCCATTTCATAATCCGGCAAAAGCCAAAGCGTTTTCCCGCTTCTAACTTCGCCACCGGCAGTAATAAAGTTTGAAAATACTTTCTCGTTCGTTCGTTTATCAACAATAGAGACGACCAAATTCTCCTGAGATATCATTTGAAAGCGCGGTTTAAGCGTTTTATCTATAAATGTTCGTGCGTCAATGGCAATGCCGTAAATAATTTTCTGTCCATTGTCGTTTGAAGCGAACAGTATCTGTGTAATTTTCAAATGGGAGGAATCGGAAACCGGTTCGGCTTTTCTATATCCCGCCTGCAAGAACGAAAATAACTTTGTTGTTTTCGTTTCGTTTAGCTGCAAGGTTGTGTCAATTAAGGAAAGAGCCTGATGCGGTGGCTTCATAATGTTGTAGATGATCTTGACGTTTCCGTTGGTTAGGTTTTTAGCATAAAGCAGTTTAATAGAAGAATTTTCGGAAATAAATTCCTGCAGCATGCTTGGATTTTGGCCGCCGACTTCCAAAATCTTTTTTTGCCATGTAGAAATAATGTCTTCGGAAGAAAGATTAATCGAGAACAAAATACTGTTCAGGGAGCATCGTATCCTTCGGTTAATAGTTTTTCTTCTCTATTGATTGAGCTGTACTCATATAAGAGAAAGAAAACCACCGGCAGAATAACGATAAATGCCAGAACGACAATTGCTTGTTTAAATTGAGTATTCATAAATACTATTTTTAATCTCGTGAAATTACAAAAATAATTTTTGAAGTTCTTACCTTAAGGAGGCGGCGGAATACTTTTAGTTGCAAAACCACCGCCACTTAGCTAATTTTTGAACAAGTATAAAAACGATTTACTAGAATTCTACGAGGTTTTCATTGTCAGAGAAAAATGAAATTTATAAAATAGCGGAGAAGCTATCCTCCTCATTTGATTACAAGTCGAATGAAATTTCGGTCATCTTAGCTGCCGGACACGGAAAAAGAATAAAATCCCACCGCTCAAAAATGCTCCACTCTATTTGGGGAAAAGCAACCGTAGAACGCGTCTGTGACGCTTCAAGCAATGGAATCCCGGGGGGAAACTGCATTGTTGTGGTTGGCATTAAAGCCGAAGATGTAATGAATGTGGTTGGCAAACAGAAGCAAATGGCATTTGCATATCAAGCGGAACAAAAAGGAACCGGACACGCTGTTCAGGTGGCTCTTGAAAAAATTGATGAAAAGAAATTTGAAGGGAATGTTTTCGTTTTTCCGGGTGATATGGGACTTATCAATCAAGAAACGGTTTCAATGTTTCGCAAAGAGTTTCTAAAATCAAACACCGATATGATGGTTCTTACCGGAATTTTTGCCGGTAACCCGTCTGACAATTCCTACGGGAGAATTATTCGTGTGAAAAGTGCAGACGTAAATGGAAATCCTTGCGATGGAGATTGCGGCAAAGTTATCGAAATTAAGGAGCACAAGGATATTCTCTCGCTTCCAAGCGATAAACCTTACGAAGTGAACTACAAAGGGAAAACATTTTCGTACACAAAGCAAGAATTAATCGAAAACCGTGAATTCAATTCCGGCGTTTATGTTTTTAATTATAAAAAACTTGTTGAGCAGATTAAACTTCTCAGCAGCGAAAACGCTCAAAACGAAATTTATATCACCGACTTAATCGCTCTCTTCAATAAAAAAGGCTATTCCGTTTCCGCTATTAGTCCGGAAGACCAAAATGTAGTTATGGGATTCAACGATAAATCGGTTCTGAAAGAAATGGAAAGCATCTATAGAAAGAAAGTCTACGATAAATTGAAAAACATTATTGAGATTCACGATCATGAAGACTTTTTCATTGATGAATCGGTGGTTGACCACATAATTGAAATGGATAAAGCCGGTGTTCCGCTTGATATTAAAATCGGAAAAGGCGTTTATATTGGCAAAGGAGCGCAGCTTAATTACAACTTGGAACTTAAGAAAAACGTCTTTGTGGATGGTAATGTTGTATTCGGCAAAAACGTGCAGATTTGGGAAAATGTTCACCTTTCCACCTTCCCGCATCAGAAATTCTTAATTAGCGACAATGTTGAGATTCTTTGGGGAGATATAATTAAAGGAAATATCGAAATCGGTGTGGGAACGAAAATAGAATCAAGCGTGAACATGACCGGAAGCGATGACTTTCCGCTACGCATCGGTAAAAATGTTCTTGTTAAGGGAACGAGCTATATCTTTGGATGTAAAATTGAAGACGATGTTTCTATCGAACACAGCGTGCTTATCAAAAAACAGGTAAATAGATTAGTAAAACGCAACGGAGAAATTCAACGAATCAGATTCTTCCTTCCGATGCCTTCGGGAATTGACGCGATTGATAATTTAGATGAATAAAAACTCCGTTCCGTAGTAGCGGGACAGAGTTTTTATAAAAAATTGAGAAAGTTATTTTGCGGCTACAATCGTATTGTAGTGTTTTGTTAATGCGGCTTTTCTTCTTGCAGCAGTATTTTTATGAATTCTCCCCTTAGCGGCAACTTTATCGGTAAAAGCTACAGCTTCTTTATATGCTTTTTCGATTTCTTCTTTTTCGGTAACGGTAAGTGCTTTTTTCGTAAGCGTTTTTAGCTTTGAAATTGAACTTTTGTTAGTAATTCTTCTTTTTTCGCTTACCTTAATTCTTTTCTTTGCAGATTTATGATTTGCCATTACGACCTTTATCTAATAATTCTTTAAAATTTCGCCTCAAATATAGAGATTTCGCATGTCGTTGTCAAACTTTTCTTTTAAGGAACTAGGCTTGTCTCCTTTTTGTTGGATATTTGGTAACTTCTTATAAAGAAAAGAGATAGAGCGATTTCCGAAACGATAATCATAAAAGAAGCCCAATTTTATATTGATTTCCCCCCCCTTTAAATCGTATATTTGCATCTCCGATTAAGATTATTTAAAGGATTATTGCTATAGATGGTTTTGCGCAAAATTTTCACTTTCTCAACCATTTTATTATTACTTTTCACCCCAAAGAATATTAAACCCCAAATAGTTTTCAAAGAACTTCCACACTATTCCGTTTCCGAAAAAGATTTAGATTTTATTCAAACCTCCGGCATTAGAAAGAAAATATTGCTCAATGGCGAATGGAAAGTCTACAATTTTAAAGATGAAGAAAAGAAAAAGACTGCGGTAGGTGTTCCTTCTCTTTTTGACAGAAATGCCGAGGTGGTTTACCAAAAAGCGTTTGAGCTCTCGAAAGAAGAGATTGCCCGTTACAATTTTGAATTGAATTTTCTTGGAATTAGCTATTCAGCGGAAATTTCGATAAACAATTCGATGATTTACCTTCATCCGGGCGGAGAATTCCCCTTCTCGGTTGTTCTGCCAAAGGATTTGTTGAAAAGCGACCGGAAAAATATTCTGAGTGTAAAGATTAATTCCAAATTAGATGCCACACATACCATTCCTTACAAAAATGAATTTTTAGCCCCGGAACGTTTCGGCGGTATTTTTCGAGATGTTTACTTGACACTCGTTTCCAATGTTCATTTTTCGAAATTCAATTTTCATTATGAAGTTTCACCGAATTCCTCACGAGCAAAAATTTTCGTAAACGCGCTGGTTTCAAATCATGAATTTAGAACTAACTCGGACTCTCTTTCAACCGGAAATTATGAGGTGAAATTTTTTGTACAACGGAAAGATGAAGTTGCGATAAACGGGTCTGTCTCGTCATCGGTACAGTTATCTCGCGGAAAAGAAAAAATTCTTTCGGAATCATTCGAAGCTTCAAACTTACTTCTTTGGAACCCGCAATCTCCAACTCTTTACACAATCACTGCGGAGATAATTAAAAACGGTGAGATAATTGATGAAGTTACCAATCCGGTCTGCTTCTATAATTTTTCAATCACGAAAGATTCTCCGCTTCTCAATGGCGAAAAATTCCAGCTAAAGGGTGTAACGTACTTTGCTTCCAACAAAGACTATGGTTCGTTGCTTACGTATGACCAGATGAAAAGTGATCTGCTCGCGATAAAGGATCTCGGATTCAACACGGTTCGTTTTTCAAAACAATTGCCTCATCCTTATCTTTTAGCAATGTGCGGGGAATTGGGATTGCTTGCGCTGGTTGAATCTCCGGTTAGTTCGCTTCCGGAAAATTTAACTGAAGATCAAAATTATATTTCACTTGCCGGAAATTATTTTAAAAGATTGTTATCCGGATATGGTAATTACACAGCTATTGCCGCGGTTGGATTAGGCGGTGGATTTTTACCGGACTCTCGTATTCACACTTTCTATCTCAACGAACAAGCAGATGAAATAAAAAAAATAATTTCGAAACCGGTCTATGCGTCGTTTATCCCCGGAGAGTTTAAAGAAATTCCCAAACTTGATTTTTATGGAATTGAATTGTTTGGCGCTCCCCTTTCTTCTTTCGACCGAGTGTATAAACCATTGGAAGAAAAGCTTGGCAAAGGAAAAATTTTTATAAGCGAAGTCACGTATTTTGTAACCGAAGGGAGATCGAGCGGGTACACAAATAAATCGACATTTGAAGCGCAGGCAAAATATTTTGGCGATCTACTTTCATATGCCGACGAAAATGATCTTTCCGGATTTTTTATTAATGCAATGTTTGACTACCGCTGCGACTACAATTCACTCCTTTCCACATACAATGACCAAAAACTTTTAACACTCGGCATCTGCAACGAAGAGAGAAATACAAGTCGCCCCGGCTATAAAGTGATTTACGCAAAACTACACAACCTTGAGCAGGTCACCATTCCGATTGGGCTGAAAAAAGATCACTCACCGATGGCGTTTATTATTAGCGGTTTACTGCTTGCCGTGCTCACCGGATTTCTTATCAACTCCGGGCGAAAGTTCCGGGAAGATACATCGCGCGCGCTGCTGCGTCCATACAACTTTTTTGCGGATATCAGAGACCTGCGCATTATCAGCGGGTTTCACACAACAATATTGGCGTTCATTGTTTCCGCAATTTCGGCCACGATACTTGAAAGCCTGGTCTTTTATTTTAAGGACAAAATATTTTTTGAGCGGATTGTTCTTGCTCTTGGCAGTGAAAAACTTTCGTGGGCAATAAGTTTTTTGGCATGGCATCCCATTCATGCAATTCTTGCCCTAACTGGAATTATTTTTTTGAAGTTGTTGCTCCTGGCGCTCATCATAAAAATGTTTTCGTTTTTCGTCATGAATAAAATTTTTCTTTCCAACGCCTATTATGTTGTTGTCTGGTCGTTTTTACCGTTAGTGCTTTTGATTCCGGGCGCGATTGTTTTGTACCGCATCTTGGCGATGGAAGTTTTTACCATGTACATCATCGGCGTGCTTCTTGCCTTTTATTTGCTTTCTCTCTACCGGTTGATGAAAGGTATTTTTGTAATCTATGATGTATCACCGGGAAAAGTTTATTTCTATTCGGTTGTTTTTCTCATTGCCGTTTCCACGGCTGTGATGTTTACGCTGCAATCTTCAAGCGCAACAATCGATTTTTTTCAATACGCGGTTAAAGAATTTTTAACAAGGATGTAGTTTTTGTATTTAAAGAAACTTGAAATATTAGGTTTTAAATCATTCGCACAGAAAACCGAAGTTAGTTTTCATCAAGGATTAACGGCTATTGTCGGTCCAAACGGCTGCGGCAAGACGAACATTGTTGATGCTATTCGCTGGTGTTTGGGAGAACAGAAAAGCAGCACGCTCCGTTCGGATAAAATGGAAAACGTAATCTTCAACGGAACCGCCGCGCGCAAGCCGATGGGAATGTCCGAAGTTGCGTTGACCATCGAAAACAACAAAGGCATTCTTCCCACGGAATATTCTGAAGTAACCATTTCAAGAAGAATCTTTCGTTCCGGTGAAAGCGAATATTTGCTCAATCGTAATCTCTGCCGGCTGAAAGACATTACGAATCTCTTTATGGATACGGGTATCGGGTCAAACGCCTATTCGGTTATCGAATTAAAAATGGTGGAAACCATTCTCAATAATAAAGCCGAAGAACGACGAAACATGTTTGAGGAAGCTGCCGGTGTTAATAAATATAAGCTTCGCCGCCGCCTTACACTAAAAAAACTTGACGAAGTGAAAGGTGATTTAACTCGCGTTAACGATATTGTTTCGGAAGTAGAAAAGAAAGTTGCTTCGCTTGAGCGGCAGGCAAAAAAAGCCGACAAGTATAACAAAATTTCTACTACACTGCGCGAGCTTGAACTTGATTTGTGTGAAAGAGAATTTGCACTTCACACCGCGCGTAAAGAAGAAGTGAAGATTAAAAAGGAAGAACTCTTCGCAAAAAAAATTGCGCTTGAATCCGACCTTGCCCGCCTTGACGATAAGATTAAAGAAGTTAAAGAAGAATTGTATTCGGTTGAGCTGCAGCTTAGCGCCAAACGAAAAGAAATTGCCGAACAGACGGAAAAAATTTATATGGTGCAGAACGCTCTTTCGGTGGCGGAAGAACAGAAGCGTTCGCTTGAAAAAAATATTGAACGATTCACCAGAGAAAGAGAAGAGTTGTCTGTTCAACTGCGTGTTACGCGTGAACAGATTGAAGAGTATAAAAAGAAAATAGAAGAAACCGACGAACAGCTTCTTGCAAAACAATCCGAACGTGCGGCATTACTTACAAAAGTGGAAGAACAAAAATCCACGCTTGAAGAAAAACGCGTTGCGTTAAAAAGTTATTCGGAAACAATCCTCGACAAGTTTAAAGAAATCGCTTCAAAAGAGAATGAGCTCGCCAATGCGGAAGCTGCCCTCAAGCGCACGAATGACGCGTTGAACAAAACAGACGCGCGAATTAAATCGTTGACAGACACCATCGCAAAGGTTGTTGGTTTTATCGGTGAACTTTCGGAAGATAAAGCGGATGTTGAACAAAAATTAGCCGAGGCCGATTCGCATTTCAACGCGAAGCAAAAGGAAAAAGGTGAATTAGAAGAAAAACTTTCCTCCGCACGTGCAAAAGAAGCCGAAGCCAAAACGGTGATTACAGCGTTAAAAGATAAAATCGGATTTCTTCAAAATCTGATTAACAATCTTGAGGGATTTTCAAAGGGAGCGAAAGAGCTTATCGCAAGTCCCGATTGGAAAGCAAAGGACAAAAATATTCTCGCAAACATCGGAAACGCCGTTGAGAAATTCCGCTTTGCGGTTGAAGCCGCTTTAAAAAACAATTTGAACAACATCCTCGTTGAAACCATTGATGATGTTAAAAAAGGAATTGATTATTTAAACACCTACGAGTACGGCAAAGCATCGTTTTATGTTTTTGGTTTTTCCGAAAACGAAAAGAAATCTTTTCTCGATTCACTTTCCACCTATATGTTGAAACGGAAAAGTAAAAAACTGGAAAAGGATTCTGCTTTCTTAGGCTGGGCTGAAAATTATATTGAAACCGAAGAACGGTGGAAACCTTTCTTCCAAAAATTACTTGCCAACACAGCCGTTGTTGAAACGCTCGAAACCGCGTTCCTTCTTTCAAAGCAATATCCGTCATTTAACTTTTCAACACTCAATGGCGACTTTGTTCACAACTCGGGAGTGATTGAAGCCGGTTCCGCTCCGCGACTTGACGACACACTCTTCGGCAGAAAGCAGCTTCTTGAAAATCTTAAAAAAGAAATTCCTCAACGCGAAAACGAACTACAAAAAATTAAAGAAAACCTTGAACAACTCGCGAATGAAATTGCGTCAATTGATTTAAAAGCGCTTTCCGAAAAAGGAAAAATTCTTTTGAACGATTTGCGAAATGTTGAAAAGCAAATTGAAAAATTTGAATTTGAAAAAAGCAAAGCGTACGACGATTCCGAAAAAGCGCATCAAGAAATGAAGGCGCTGATTGCGCAAGTAAGCAAGCTTGAAGAAGACCGCGATACTCTGGCGGAAATGGTACGGGCGCAGCACACGGAAAAACAAAAAGCGGACGATGCGCTTCGGCTTTTGGAAGATGGTTTTTCCAAGTGCGAACAAGAGTACCGGCATCTTTCCGACCAGCAAAACTTATTGAACGTAACACTTGAGCGGCTCTCCGGAGATAAAAGAAATTTTGAACATGCTTTACAGCGCGGTGAAGAGTCGGTTGAAACAATCGGGAAGTCGATTGAAAAAAGAGAACTGGACATCACTACCGCGAATGAAGAACTGAGCGATCTCTCGGTAACGTTGCTACAAAAAAGTGAAGAATTATCAAAGTTGAACGAAATTCAAACCGCATTAAAAGATGAAGAATTTGCAATTGATGTTCGCTTTAAAGCCGTGAGAACAAACATTGCTTCTCTGGAGGATGAGCAAAACGCACTGCGGACTTCGCGCGAAGAAACGAGTAATGCGATTCATCACGCTGATATTTCTTTAAAAGAATCTGATTTCAAAATTGAAACAGTTCAGCAGCATATCCACGAAAAGTATTCTTTAACGCTTGCTCTCAAATCATTTGAAGATCTCGATTCGTTTGATTTTAAAAGCCGGCAGGATGAAGTAACAAGTTTTAATCAGCAGATTAAAAATCTCGGCATGATCAATCCGCTCGCTTACTCTGAATATGAAGAAGAAAAAGAACGGCTTGAGTTTCTTTCCAAACAAAGAAATGATTTACTCGATTCGGAGCGCGATCTTGTACATACTATTGAAGAAATAAACATCACCGCGCAGCAATTGTTTATGGAGACGTTTGAAAAAATCCGCGAAAATTTTGTCCGGATTTTTAGAGGACTCTTTAATCCCGGTGACGAGGCTGATTTGAAGATTGAAGAATCTATCGATCCGCTTGAAGCTAAAATTGAAATTATAGCAAAGCCGAAAGGCAAGCGGCCAACTTCAATTGAACTTCTTTCTGGTGGAGAGAAAACTTTGACTGCCATCGCTCTCTTGTTTGCAATTTATCTTGTTAAACCAAGTCCGTTTTGTATCCTCGATGAAATTGACGCCCCGCTTGATGACGCAAACGTTGACCGTTTTACGCGCATCTTAAAAGAATTTAGCGCTAACACGCAGTTTATTGTTGTAACGCATAACAAACGAACGATGGAAGCGTGCGATACTCTTTACGGTGTTACCATGCAGGAAGAAGGTGTTTCAAAACTTGTGAGTGTTCGCTTTAACGAGGAATTGAATGCCACATAATTTCAAGGCGTTTACGCATGGTAGGTGGAGTACGCTGTCTTTGAAGAGAAAAAGAATTTCACGTTACTCATTTTTGTTTTTTTTGGTTGTCTCGGGTTTGATGCTCGGACAATGGATAACGAACTCTAAGTTACACACGCAGTTGGTGTTCGATTCTGTAAATCCGGTAAACATAACCTCTGTTGAAGACGGAAGCGGCGGCGCGTTTATTTTTTGGCAGGACACAAAAGCGAACGCTCCCTCTGATATTTCGTTTCTTCATTTTGATAATAACGGCAACGTTAGTTTTCGTGCAGACGGTAAAAGCGTTAGTTCTTTGACGGATGAAAAAAAGAATCCTGTTGCGGAAGGAAATCACTCACAAACGGCGGTAGTTCTTTGGGAAAACATTTCTTCAGGAAAATCTTGTTTGTACGGACAAGTTGTACGTAGTAACGGTGTGTCCGCGTGGAACGATGAAGGAATGAAAATTAACGCGGGACAGTTGGTCCTTGTAAACTATAACGTTTCACTCGATGAAAAGAACACCACCTATATTTCTTACATCGAAAAAAATGATGCGGCACCGACGGAATATTTTTTGAGACTGCAGATTGTGTCGGAATCCGGAACAGAAAAATTTCTGAACAACGGATTGCTTATCGGGAAATCAACAACAACAAAAAACAACTCTATGGTTTTCCCCGATGCCAAAGGCGGCTGTTTTATTCTTTGGGGCGAAAACAAGAATAAAATTTTTCAAATTCACGCGCAGTACGTTGACGATAAAGGAAAAACAACATGGAAATCTCCTGTTGATATTTCCGGACACGAGGCGAGCATTACCGGATTTAACGCATGCGTAATACGTCCCGGACTTCTGTACGTTTATTGGCAAAACCTTGGAAAAAAGAAAACGATTTCGCATCAACTTCTTTCAGCAGGCGGCAAAACTTTGCTGGATGAGCGGCGTATGCTGGTAACGGCGCAAAAAGGAAATCAGATGAATCCGAAAGCCGTTGCCGCAAGCGACTCTTCTGTTATTCTTAGTTGGGTTCACGATTCGGAAGGAAAGAAAAACATCTTCTTCCAAAAATTCAAAACAAACGGAGCTCAACTTTGGGGCTCCTCCGGTGTTCAAGCATCGCTTTCCGGCGGCGACAAATTTGGTCAAATGCTTATTTCGAATGACCGCGGCGGCGCGTTTGCCGCGTGGCTTGAGCAGAAAAATCAATCCGAAAAACCAATTATTTCGGCGCAAGAAATTTCTGAAAAAAAAGAACGCCTTTGGAATGATGACGGGTTAACCGTTGCGGCAGATACAAAAACGGATAAAAGTTATCTTTCACTTTTTCCCGATCAGCGCGGCGGAGTAGTTTTTTTATTTAAAGAAATTGTGAACGGAAAACCCGGCATTTACGGTCAACGATTGTTCGGAACCGAATGGCTTGTTTCGCAGGTAACGGATTTCTCTGCAAAAGTTGTTGCCGACTCTGTTCAGCTTAGTTGGTCTGTTGTAAATGAATCAGACTTGTTTGATTATAAAATTGAAAAAATGAACAGAGCAGATGCCGTTGATAATGTGTGGCGGCAGGTGAGTTCAAGTTATACTCAAAATGTTCGAAAGACAAACAAGTATCAGGTGTCGGTACCCCTTGAAGATGTCGGTGTTGTCTATTTCCGGTTATCGCAGTTTGCGCGTGACGGTCGCAAAAATTTTTCCGCGGTGGAAAAAGTAACGTTTGCGCCGGCCAATACAAATGAAACGTATGTTGTGCAGAATGCGCCGAATCCCTTTACCGGAAAAACCACCATCGTGTACAATTTGGCTGAAGACGAAAATGTGAAGATTGAAATATTTAATTCGCGCGTTGAAAAAGTGAGCGACGTTGTTATTACGGATGCAAAAGTCGGAAAGAATAAATTTGCTTTTGACGGCAGCGGATTACCCGCCGGAATATATTTCTACCGCTTTACCGTGGGTGATTTTGTTGACGTGAAAAAAATGGTTATTACGAAATAATGGCGCTCCGCGACAAACCGTAATGACCCAAGTACATGAGCAACCAAATCGTGTCTATAAAATTTTTGTTGATTTTGACGGCACGATTACAAAACAGGATATCGGAGAAGAAATTTTCCGGAAATTCGGCGATACAGAGAAAGCCGACATCATTATTGAGAAAATTAGTTCGCGCGAACTAACATCCGTTGAAGGATGGAAAGCATTATTTGAAATAATGTATCCCGTTTCAAGCGATGAGCTTACAAACTTTGTTTGTTCTTTTGAAATTGATAAATCGTTTCACAACCTTCTTGCGTTTGCTCAAGAGAATGAAATCGAGATGTTTATTCTGAGCGATGGTTTTGAGTTTTACATCAAAACAATTTTGGGAAGAGAAAATATTTCCGGTCTTCAAATCTATTCGAACCGGTTAATAGAAAACGGAAGCGGAAAACCGCAGCCGGTTTTTCCGTACCGCGATGAAGAATGCAAAAGCTGCGGGAACTGTAAACGCAATCATCTTATTGATAACAGCGGCGATGACGAATACACTATCTATATCGGGAACGGCAGCTCCGATGTTTGTCCCGCACAATATTGTGATTTTATTTTTGCGAAGGATTCGCTCCGCAAATATTGTGAAAAGGAAAAAGTGACTTTTTTTCCGTACGACACGTTTAATGATGTTGTTTCGAAATTGGAAACCTTGTTCGCTAAAAAACGATTGAAAAAAAGACACCAGGCAGAATTGAAAAGAAAAAATTTATATAAACTAGGATAGAAGTTTAATGGAAAAATTATCTAAGAAAATATTTACGTATAGAAGTTATACGCCTCTCCCCTTTTTGATTTTAATGATCGCCTATCAGCAGTCAAATGTATGGAGTTTGCCGTTGGGATTGGCAATTGCAATCGGCGGTGAACTTATTCGCCTTTGGGCAGTGAGCTGGGCCGGCAGCGAGACACGCACAACCGGAAAAGTCGGCGGCACGTATTTGGTCATCAGCGGACCGTATGCACACGTCCGCAACCCGCTCTATGTCGGAAACATTTTAATCTATTTCGGTCTCGGAATAATGTCTTTCGCTCTGTTTCCGTATTTACAAATACTGGCGCTGGCGTTTTTTGTTTTTCAATATTACGCAATCATAAAAGAAGAAGAAGGATTTTTGAAAGAAAAATTCGGCGCCGACTTCGAAGATTACATCAAAAATGTTCCGAGAATTTTTCCGAGAATCTCCGCTTATAAAAAAGCGAATGTGGAACAGCCCGGATACGATATTAAAAAAGGCTTGCGTTCTGAAAGGCGAACGCTGCAGGCGTTCGGAATTGTTGCGGGAACTTTACTCATCCTTTGGTTTTTGAGAAGACTTTCGTAGAAGTGAATGCCAACAAAAACATATTGGTCATTGCGGGAGAAGCATCCGGCGACTTGCACGGAGCCGCATTAATAAAGGCGATGAAAGCGCTCGATCCGTCTCTTACCTTTTACGGAATCGGCGGCGATGAAATGAAGCACGAAGGAATGGAGCTTCTTTATCACAGTAACAAAATGGCTTTTCTCGGTTTCGTTGAAGTGATAAAACATCTCCCTTTTATTAAAAAAGTGCGGAACGATGTACTTACTTTGGTGAAAGAAAAAAAAATTGAAACGTGTATACTGATTGACTATCCGGGATTTAATCTGAGCATCGCAAAAACACTGCATGCGATGGACCGGCAAATCATCTATTATATTTCTCCGCAAATATGGGCATGGGGAAAGGGACGCATCCACAAGATAAAAAAATTTGTGAAGAAGATGCTCGTCCTCTTTCCGTTTGAAGAAAGCTTTTACAAAAACGCCGGTGTTGACGCATCGTTTGTCGGACATCCGCTCATTGAACGAATTGACGAATACAACTTTGAAGAACGGAACGAATTTTTTGTACGCCATCAGCTTGATCCGCAAAAAGAAATTTTGCTGGTATTGCCCGGCAGTAGAAAACAGGAAGTGGCAAAAATTTTTCCCGCCGTTATTACCGGCGCCGTTGAAACAGCAAAGCAGTTTAACATGCAGGTTGTAGTCGGCTGTTCTTCTACCATCGATGAAAACATGTTTCTTCGCTTAACAAAAGAAAACGGATACAAGATTGTAAAAAATAAATCGTATGAACTTTTCAAGTACGCGAAAATCGGCATCGTTAAATCGGGAACCTCAACACTTGAGGCGGCATTGTTCGGACTTCCGATGGTTATCGTTTACAAAACAAGCGCGCTGACGTACGCAATCGGAAAAGCACTGGTAACGCTGCAGCATATCGGTTTGGCCAATATTATTGCCGGTGAAACGGTTGTCCCGGAACTGATTCAGCATGAAGTTACCGCTAAAAATCTTGCGGCAGCGTGCGGAAAATTTTTAAGTGATCAGGCGTATTACGAAAAAGTTTCTGAAAAATTAAAAAATTTAAAAGCGGTACTCGGAAATAAAAATGCTTCCAAAACCGCAGCCGAAATTATTGTAGCAGCTATACATGAAGCTTAGACAAGCACGACAGAATGTTCTCAGATTTCTTGGGAATTATGTTCTTTACATATTGATTCAAGCGCTTTGCAAAACACTTACAATTGAACCGGTTGGAAAAAAATCATTTGATGAGTTGCTGAGCAAAAAGCAGAAATTTGTTCTTGCGTTTTGGCATGGCACCATGGTTGTCCCCTGGTATGCGCACCGAAATCTCCGGTTGCTGGCAATTATCAGTCAAAGTAAAGACGGCGAACTTCTCGCAAAAATTTTACGTAAGTGGAAATATAAAGTTGTGCGCGGCTCCAGCTCGAAAGGCGGTGAAGTTGCGCTCCAAATAATGATTGACCACGCAAAACATGAAAGCTCGGTAGCAATTACTCCCGACGGACCTCGCGGACCAAATTTTCAGATGAAAGCGGGAGCAGTGGTTACAGCAAAGAAAAGCAGCGTTCCGCTTGTTTTGGTAGGTGCGGCCTACCGTTCAAAAACAACATTACACAGCTGGGATAATTTTGAAGTACCGTATCCGTTTTCAAAAGTGCGGCTGGTTTACTCGGAACCAATATATGTTGCAAAGGAACTTGACCGGGAAGCTACTTCAAAAGTGATTTTACAGTGCGAAGAAAAATTAAATGAATTGCAAAGCTTGGCGCGGCAATTTTAAGGAAAGACGTGAAAGTAAACAAAAGAAAAATTGTTGACGCACTACGGCTGGCATCGCTGCCGCTGGTTCCGCTATACGCGGGTGTTACGGCGCTACGGAATTTTCTTTTTAATAAAAATATTTTTCCGTCCATAGCCGTTAAAGCAAGTGTAATAAGTGTTGGAAACATTACCGTAGGCGGAAGCGGCAAAACACCGCTTGTGGTGTATTTGGCAAAACTTTTAAAAGCGCACGGAAAAAATGTTGCGGTTTTAAGCCGCGGCTACGGAAGAAATTCAAAAGGATATCTGTTCGTCTCTGACGGAAAGGAAATGAAAACTTCCGTGGAAGAATGCGGCGACGAAATTTATCAAACCGTTCTCGAATGCTCTGTTCCCGCTGCGGTAAGCGAAAGCAGGGTTAAAGGCGCCCGGCGGCTTTTGCGTGAAGACCGGATTGATACATTACTTCTTGACGACGCGTTTCAGCACCGGTGGATTGCCCGCGATCTTGATATACTGATTTTCGATCAGCGGTTTTTGCACGATGCAAGTCCGCTGCGAAGAACCTTTTTACCGACCGGCATGCTGCGTGAAGATTTTTGTTCTATAGCTCGTGCGCAGGTTGTGGTGATGAATAGAAAGTTTTCTTCGAAGAAAGAAATTCCGGAACGGTTCAAAAAATACTTTGCGGATAAAAAAGTTTTTACGGCTGAATATCTTGCGGAGGGTTTCGTTGATGTAAAAAAGAAAACGCGCTATCAGCCGGCAGAGTTTGAAGGACAAAAAAGTTTGGTCATCAGCGGCATTGCTAATCCGCATTCGTTCTTTAAAGCGCTTGAACAGTTAAATGTTGATACGGCGAACAGAATGATCTTCCGCGATCACAAATTTTATACCGTGGAAGATATTCAGAATATCCGCAAACAATTTTACGCAACCAACGTTCATTCTGTTATTACCACGCAAAAAGACGCCGTAAAATTAATGCAGTACGCGAAAGAGCTTGACGATATCGATATTTATTATTTACACATTGAATTGCATTTTGATGATGCACACTCATTTGAAAAAGAAGTAATACAAAAGCTTAGTGAACCAAAAAAGAAATAATCAATGATACTTACGGGTTCAAAGTATCTACAAAAGAATAACAAATAACATAGGAGAATTCCTACTCATGGCTAAATCAAAGAAAAATCAGTACGTCTATTTCTTCGGCGGCAAGAAAGCTGAAGGAAAAGCCGACATGAAAGAATTGCTCGGCGGTAAAGGTGCAAACCTTGCTGAAATGGTTAATATCAGCTTACCGGTACCTGCCGGATTCACCATAACCACCGAAGTCTGTACATATTATTACGCGAACAAACAAAGCTATCCAAAAGAATTAAAAGAGCAAGTGAAAAAAGCTCTTGCAAAAGTTGAGCAAGAAATGAAAGCAACTTTTGGTTCTTCAACAAATCCGTTGCTCGTTTCGGTTCGTTCCGGTGCGCGTGCTTCTATGCCCGGTATGATGGATACCATTCTTAATCTCGGTTTGAACGATGTAACTGTTGAAGCGTTAATTAAGAAAACCAACAATCCCCGTTTTGCGTACGATTCTTACAGAAGATTTGTGCAAATGTACGGTGATGTTGTTCTCGGTTTGAAACCGGTTGATAAACACGAACACGATCCGTTTGAAGTTCTCCTCGATGCTAAAAAAGAAAGCCGGGGCGTAAAACTTGATACCGGACTTACCGCAGAGGACTTAAAAGAATTAGTTCAAGAGTTCAAAGCTGAAATTAAAAAGAAAACCGGACACACCTTCCCGGAAGATCCTCAAGAACAATTATGGGGCGCAGTTGGCGCAGTATTTAGTTCATGGATGAATGAGAGAGCTATTGTTTACAGAAAATTAAACGGTATTCCGGAATCTTGGGGAACCGCTGTTAACGTTCAATCGATGGTATTTGGAAATATGGGTGAAGACTCCGGAACAGGCGTTGCCTTTACCCGCGACCCTGCCGCCGGTGATAATGTTTTCTACGGTGAATATCTTTTCAACGCGCAAGGCGAAGACGTGGTTGCCGGTACAAGAACACCACTTCCGATTGCAGAATTGAAAAAGGATAACGCGAAGATTTATAAAGAACTTGATAAAATCAGATGGATTCTTGAACAACATTATAAAGATATGATGGATATCGAGTTCACCATTCAACAAGGAAAACTCTGGATGCTGCAATGCCGCGTTGGTAAACGCACCGGATTTGCCGCGGTGAAAATGGCTGTTGATATGGTGAAGGAAAAATTAATCGGTAAAGAAGAAGCACTCCTTCGCATTGAACCAAATCAATTAAATCAATTGCTCAGACCGATCTTCGATTCAGCCGAAAAGAAAAAAGCAGTTGAATCAGGTCGTCTGCTTGCGAAAGGCTTAAATGCGGGCCCGGGCGCTGCATCAGGTAAAGTTGCATTAAGCGCGCAGGATGCGGAAGAAATGGCTGTTAAAGGCGATAAAGTAATTCTCGTTCGTATCGAAACATCTCCCGAAGATATTAAAGGAATGAACGCTGCCGAAGGTATTTTAACCGCACGCGGCGGTATGACTTCTCACGCAGCACTGGTTGCACGCCAAATGGGTAAAGTTTGCGTTGCCGGATGCGGTGCGTTGAAAATCGATTACAAAGAAAGAACTATTCGTGTTGAAAACAAAGACATTGTTATCAAAGAAGGCGAATACATTTCTATCGATGGTTCAACCGGCGAAGTCATTGAAGGAAAACTTGAAACAAAACCATCTGAAGTAATTCAAGTGCTTCTTACAAAAACTCTCAGCCCGAAAGAATCAGCCGTATTCCAAACATATAACAGTTTGATGAACTGGGCAGATTCATTCAGAAGATTGGGAATCAGAACAAACGCAGATCAACCTGATCAAGCAGCAAACGCAATTGCTTTCGGCGCGGAAGGTATTGGACTCTGCCGTACCGAACACATGTTCTTCGGCGAAAATAAAATTCTTTCGATGAGAAAAATGATTCTCTCCGATTCACTTGAAGCAAGAAAAGCTGCGTTGGCAGAATTGCTCCCGCTTCAACGAGAAGATTTTGCAGGTATCTTTAAAGCGATGAAAGGATTCCCCGTTACCGTAAGAACACTCGATCCGCCGCTGCATGAATTCTTACCTCATACCGATGAGGAAATTGCCGAACTCTCAAAAGAATTGAATGTAAGCACAGCAAAGATCAATGAGAAAATGGCAAGCTTGCACGAGTTCAATCCGATGCTCGGATTCAGAGGCTGCCGCCTTGGAATTCTCTATCCGGAAATTACAGAAATGCAAGCGCGCGCAATTTTTGAAGCCGCTGCGGATGTAATGAAAGAAGGGATTAAAGTAAAACCGGAAATCATGATTCCTTTAGTTGGAACCGTGAAAGAATTAAGAATTCAGGAAGATATTGTACGCAGAGTTGCAGCTGAAGTTATCGCAGAGAAAAAAGTGAAGATCAGCTACCTGGTTGGAACAATGATCGAGTTGCCGCGCGCTGCGTTGGTTGCCGATAAAATTGCTGAACGCGCTGAATTTTTCAGCTTCGGTACAAACGATTTAACACAAACAACATTCGGATTATCGAGAGACGACGCCGGTAAATTCTTACCGCTGTATGTGGAAAAAGAAATTCTTCCGGTTGACCCGTTTGAAGCGCTTGATCAAGAAGGAGTCGGTCAATTGCTTGAAATCGGAACACAACGAGGAAGAAGCACTCGTCCGGATCTTAAAGTTGGTATCTGCGGCGAGCACGGCGGCGAGCCTTCCTCCGTTGAATTCTGCCACAGAACCGGTTTGAACTACGTAAGCTGTTCACCGTTCAGAGTTCCTATTGCTCGTTTGGCGGCTGCCCGTGCCGTTGTTGCCGAACTGAAAAGCAAAAAGAAAAAAGATCAAAAGAAAAAAGGTTCAAAGAAAAAATAATTCTTAAGTATAAGAATGTTGATGAGCGGGAATCCGTTCCGGCGGAATGGTTTCCTGCTCCGTTCTAAAAAATTAACAAGGTGAAAAAAAGATGAAATTATCTGAGTTTAGTTATAACTTGCCCAAAGCGAGCATCGCAAAATATCCGGTGCATCCAAGGGACAAAGCTCAAATGATGGTGCTGAACCGTGAAACGCAAACTATTGAAACCGATACATTCGCTCATATTGTAAATTATTTGCACGAAGGCGATGTGCTGGTGGTGAATGATACCCGTGTTATTCAAGCGCGGCTCTATGGTAAAAAAGAAAAAACCAACGCCAAGATTGAAGTGTTTTTGCTTCGCGAATTAAACACAAAAGAGTGGATATGGGATGTAATTGTTGACCCCGCCCGTAAAGTCCGCATTGGAAATAAAATCTATTTTGAAGACGAACTCTTCTGCGAAGTTATTGACAACACTACCTCGCGCGGAAGAACCGTTCGGTTTAACAGAGCCGACGTGTTTAAATCGATAGAAAAAATCGGGCATACTCCTCTTCCTCCCTACATAAAACGGGATGCGGAAAAATCCGATAAAGAAGACTATCAAACCGTCTTCGCAAAAACCGACGGTTCGGTTGCGGCGCCTACTGCAGGGCTTCATTTTACTCCGAAGTTGCTGGAGAAAATTAAAAACAAAGGAATCAATATTGTTCCTGTGCTGCTTCATATCGGACTTGGTACGTTTCAGCCTGTTGAAGTTGAAGACCTTACAAAACACCGGATGCACTCCGAATATTTTGAAGTTCCGTTAACTACCGCAGAACATATTAATAAGGCGAAGAAAAATCGTAAAAACATTTTTGTGGTGGGAACCAGTGCCGTCCGTGCGCTTGAAAGCAGCGTTACGGCAGACGGGTTCGCACGCGCCAACAAAGGCTGGACGGATAAGTTTATTTATCCTCCGTACGATTTTCAAATTGGTACCAAATTAATTACCAATTTTCATTATCCGGAATCGACCCTTATGATGCTCGTCTCTGCGTTCGGTGAAACAGAGTTTGTTATGAAAGCGTATAAAAAAGCTTTGAAAGAACATTACCGTTTCTTAAGCTACGGCGATGCAATGTTGATCCTCTAAGAGAAGAGAGTTTTAGATAAAATCCAAACAGCAAAACACAAATTTCAACTCGAATTTGTGTTTTGTATTTTGGAATTTCCAAGCAATAATTTGGTAATCACTATGTCGCGTCATCCGTCATCCATCACCTGTTGCCCATGAAAATACTTGCAATTATTCCGGCTGCCGGAAAAGGAAAAAGATTTGGAGGCGCTACGCCGAAGCAGTTCTTAAAAATAAACGGGAAGGAAATTCTCGCTTACACGTTAGAAGTGTTTCAAAAATCAAAAATGGTTGATACGATTATCGTTGCCGCAAGCAAAGAGGAATTTCCCCGCATAGAAAAAATCAAAAACCGGTACCGTATATCCAAGCTCACCTTGATTGTTGCAGGGGGAAAAGAACGGCAAGATTCCGTTTACAACGCTCTCCTTTCCGCACCCTTATCGAAAAATGATTTTGTGCTTGTGCACGACGCCGCGCGCCCGCTTCTTTCCGAAAAAGTTTTAAACGACGCAATTACAACCGCAAAGAACAAAGGTAATGCCCTTGTTTGTATCCGGGCAAAAGATACTCTGATTGAAAAAACAAAATCGCAGCACACCTATCTCAACCGCACGCAAGTGTACTCTGTGCAAACGCCGCAAATATTTAAATTCGGCGAACTCCTTTCCGCCTTTACCCTTGCCGGGAAAGAAAAATTCTCGGGCACGGATGAATCGATGCTGGTAGAACGGACGGGAAAGAAAATTCATCTCTCCGAAGGTTCCTCGCGTAACTTCAAAATTACAACACAAGATGATTTTGAGATGCTGAAAAAATTATTGAAGTAAAAAAGCAAGAAGTCAAAAGTAAAAAGTAAACAATGTCATCCTAAGGGAGCCCCGCTATACGGGGACCGAAGAATCTCCTCCAACAAAACAACCTCCACGCAACTTTGGAAGTTTGTACCACGGTTCGCCTGCGGTGGAGCCTTCGGCGGAAGTATCTGCTCTACCAAAACGGCGGTGTACAAATATTTTTTTGTTCCCCTCTTGCGTATGTCATTTTTTTTTGATTATAGTTACAGAAAAAATTCTTTTTCTTGTTTAGGGCATTTTTAAGGTAGTGTTATCGTATAGAGATAGCAGGCGGTTCTTAAATTAAAAACAATCATGAGGGAATGATGAACACAGAACAAACAACGTTTTTACAAAACTCTTTTTCTTCCTCTCTTTCTTATAAAGATAATCTTTCTCCCCAACCCCGGAGATTTGCGGTTGCAAATGATTATACGGCAACAAAGAAGATGCTGCTGCTGAAATAAAAATTACACTCACTCACCCCACCTTCCCCTCTCTCAAAAAGAGAGGGGACGAGAGGTGTAAATACTTTTTAAAATAACAGTAAACCACCTCAAAATCCTCAT
>Ga0172370_10003202_pt1 | contig 22898 bp, 14 predicted proteins | sample LakKiv5m_FD_114538 | JGI IMG/M metagenome (GOLD analysis project Ga0172370, IMG submission 114538) | Freshwater microbial communities from Kabuno Bay, South-Kivu, Congo - kab_022012_11.5m | ecosystem: Environmental > Aquatic > Freshwater > Lake | place: Democratic Republic of the Congo...
GAAAATAATGATTTCTCATACGAATGAACTGAAAACTCGTCCTGGGTCATTCTTCGACAAAATACATGTCGATGGCACCTTTATTTTTGGCTTCAATTTTACCACGATGTACACATCTAAAGTGATCTTTAACTTTTTCGTAAGTTGTTTGCGAAATATTTATTTTTCCCACTTCTCCGCACGATTCAAGGCGCGACGCAATATTAACTGTATCGCCCCAGATGTCGTACTGGAATTTTTTAGAACCCACAATCCCTGCCACAACCGGTCCGGTATGAATACCCGACCTGAGTTCGAAATAAGGTTTGTTTTCAGCTTTTTTACGGAGTTTTAAATCTTCAATAAATTGTTGTATCTCAATTGCTGCCTTTACAACGTCAACCGGGTTGGTGGTGTTGGGAACAGGCAGTCCGCCGGCACACATGTAAGCATCGCCAATTGTTTTAATTTTTTCGATATTATGTTTTGAAATGATCTGGTCGAAGGCTTTAAAACAATGATCGATTTCGGATACAAGTTCCCGGGCCGACATACGTTCAGCCAAAAAAGTAAAGCCTTTAAAGTCGGTGAACATCACTGTTACCATTTCGATATGGCGGGCTTCGGAAGTACCAGTATCTTTTAGTTCTTCGGCTGTTTGGGCCGGCAAAATATTGAGAAGCAGTTTATCCGACCGCTCTTTTTCGTGATTGATGATCTTGTTCTTATCTGCAAGTTCATTCCTGGTTTTTCTTACATAGCGGTACCTGTGAAGCAAACCGATGGCAATTAAAAGAAAAAGAAATCCTACGGCGATAACAGAGTTTTTTATAATCTTTTGCCTTTTTATACTTAGTTTTTGAATTTCTGTATCTTTTGTCAGGAGGAGGATTTGTTCCCGCTTTTTCTCATTTTCAAATTCCTTGATTTTTTGAATGGCCTTATCCTTTTCAGTGGTCATGATGGAATCTTTTAAAGCTGCAAATTTTTGATTGTATTTATAAGCCAGCCGATAATCATTAAACTGAGCATAAAGATTAGCTTTGCCTTCAAAAATTTTCATGAGGTATGAACGGGCACCGATTTTTTGGGCAACCACTTCAGACTGATTGAAGAATACCAGTGCCTTTCGGGGAAGTCCCATGGTGACATAAATTGCCGCCATCCCATTGAGTGTAACAATTTTACCAAGGTCGTCATCAATTCCATTGGATAATGCAAATGCATGCTTTTCGTAATTAAGGGCGGTTTTCGGTTCGTTTAGTCGCTGATATGCCAGAGCCAGGTTATGTAGCGCAATTGAATAATCATATTTGTTTCGGATCGTATCCTGCAACCGGATCGATTTTTGAAAAAACTCAAGGGCTTTGGCGTTCTGATTCATGTCGTAATACAGCAGGCCAACATTTCCATAGTTATAGGCTAATTTTTTATCATCTTTTAGCCGTTCATTAATATTAATTGCCTTTTGATAATATTCGAGTGCTCTGTCCTGGTATTGCAATTCGGAGTATCTTGATCCCAGATTATTATAAATTTTCCCAAGAAGTAAACTATCGTGCGCCTTTTCGAAAATATCCATTGCTTTTAAAGCATAGTCAACCGATTTTTCCAATTGGCCTACAACTGCCAACGTAATGCTGTAATTATTACAAAGTTCACCTTTAACAATTTCGAGATCATATTTTTCGGCTGTGACCAAACCCTCTTCGTACATCATAAAAGCGGAATCGTACAGTCCTTTCAGGTCATAAACAATTCCAATATACATTTCAAACCTGGCTGTACTCCGCTGGTTTTCGCTTTTTTGTGCAAACGCGAGCGCTTTTTTTACCGTTGTAAATGCAAAGTCGGGATCGTTGTACATCAATGCTGAAACCTGTCTGATCATCTCATCATACAATGTAGTGTCAGCGGGATGTATTTCCATTAAGCCAAGAATACTGTCGGCGGCCGCATGTGCATGTTCAACAGCAAAAATCCGAATGTCAGATGAGAGAATCAGCATGAAAATAAGGATGAATTTATTCATTTCGCCTGGCTATTTTATTTGTAAAGATAGGATTTTCATAATTTTTATCAACATCACATTTAAATGAAAGTGGCTGACATCTGACCCGGCTCTTTGTTTATGTTTAAATACAGGTAAAGAACATTTTTTAAATATATTTGTTCTCATTGCATTGATTTTTAAGCCATCCTGATTTGAAAAGAGTATCTTTATTTCAAATTTTCAAATCATCTAAAATGAAGCATTTATGAAAACAATTTCAAACACGTCGTCATCAGCGGAATCGGACGCTTTGATAAAGTTGATGATAGAAAATGACCGCAATGCAAAAGATCAAAAGATGGCCGATCCCTCAGGTTCTCCATTTACAAGTGATCGGTTACAAAGTTTCAGTGGATTGACATATTTCGAAATCGATCTGAAATACAGGATAAATGCAAAGCTTACCCGCTCTGAATTGTCAAAAACAGTAGAGCTTACTTTGACCAACGGTGTAAAAAGTCAATTTTCCGAATTCGGAATACTGACTTTTAATTTTAACAACACCGATTTTAAACTTACGGTTTTCGAAAATCAAAATCTTTCCGAACTGGCCGATAACCCTGATCAGGTATTTATCCCGTTTAAGGATGATACTTCGGGAACCGAAACCAATACCAACGGAAGATACCTAAGCTTAAATGTTCCGGTGGGAGATGATCTGATTCTGGATTTTAACAGGGCTTTTAATCCATACAATGCTTACCATGAGGTTTTGGTAAGCGTCATCCCACCTGCATCCAACACATTGCAGATGAGGGGAACAACAGGAGAGCGAAAATATGAAGACAGGTAGCTTTTAGAGTTGATTCACTCAAATTCTTCTTCGTCAAAAACCAGGGCTTCGTAAGTGAAAATTTCGGCATCTTTCCACCCATCCCAGCCAATACCTGCCTTATCGCGGGCACAATGACCGAGAAATTGCTCAAGATTCCAACCAGTTTCGATAGCAACCTGAGGGAGGAATGTGCCGCCATTCATACCTTTCTTTATATAAATACCGTGTTTCCCCAATTTAATTTCATCGGTCGAATTTATTTTCTTCATCGGGCTAAGAACCGAAATCTCGATTTCGATTTTTTTGATTTCCGAAGGTGTTACCTTCGAAAAGCGGTAATCCTTTATGGCAGCCGAAATGGCCATTTCCTGTACAAGCAGGTAAAGTGGTTTGTCTGGTTTAAAAGTTCCGATACAACCCCTTAGTTCGTTATTTTCGTGCAGGGTCACAAATGCGCCGGCAGGTGTCATTAGGGTTTCGGAAAATTTCGAGGCTTCGATGCAGGGTACTTTTCCTTCGTTGATAAATTTTTCGATGGTTTGACGTGCAATCTGCAATAAGGTCCTTTTATCTTCACCCGAAAGATTAAACCCGCTTTCACCACCCGAATTTTGTGTGATGGCAATCGCCCAGTAGCCCACCACCTGGCTTTTATCACCCATAGCTACATCCCCTGAGTTTCGGTATTCGACAGGAATAATTTTAATCCCAGGCATGTCTTTGGTGATATTCAGCACCGTAAGCATTGATGTCCATCCACACATGCTGGTAGCCAGATTGGAAATACCTTTCTCGTCGTTTTTCTCAAGGATATTTAAAAAAGCTTCTGGTGAATTGAGGATTATGGCTTCTTCAGTGGCTTTATCGACATCAATGGCGTTTTTATAAGGCGGGTAATGTGAAAAATCGCTGCTGATTATAAAAACGTTTTTGCTGTTAAAATAAGGTTTAAGTGCTTCGGCAATTTTAGCAACGGTTGCTTTTGATTGCGTTCCAAGCACTATGGGAACTATTTTGAAATCCGTTTTCATCTTATACTGAAGGAAAGGTAGCTGCACCTCAAGACTGTGTTCGTAAATGTCGGCATTTTTGTTAAAGGTAAAAACCTTGTTTCCGGAAATCAGTTTTGAAGCCAGTTCCATGTCAACTTTGACAGTGCCAAGCGGTGAAATGTAGTTCCCGACGTTGTAAATGGAGGCGCCTTCAAAATGTGTCCTGTGGCTGGACCCAATGAGGAAAATGTGTTCGTATTTTTTTTCGGGATCAATCTGGTTAAAGGCCGATGCAGCAACTTGTCCCGAAAAAACATAGCCAGCATGAGGGGTCACGATCGCCAGCACATTTTCGGCTGATTTTGGTTTGGCGTTCGCAAAAAGAGCCGCAAGTTCTTTCTTCAGTTCCGATGGATCGGATGGGTAAAAACGGTCTGCCACACAGGGCTGGCGGTCCTGAAGTCCCTGGTTCCCTTGATTTGCCTGGCCATTGCCCCAAAAGTGTATCGAAAATAGTAACATCATGGTAAATAGATATTTTACATTACGTTTCATTTTATTTGTTAATTTCGATTTTCAACCACCCGGAGTTCATCCGGATGTTTTTAACAAAAATACAAAATGAATTTTACAAATGAGCAAACATTAAAGGTTTCGGTAATCGTTGCCGGATTTACCGCGCTGATTGTTCAAATTATTTTTTTGAGAGAATTCCTTGGAATTTTCATGGGCAATGAACTGGTATCGGGTGTAATCATTGGCAACTGGATGCTTTTAACGGCAGCAGGCGCTTTGTTGGGAAAGCGGTTAAAAACCGGAAGAAGCATTTTTCCCTTAATTGTAGCAGCAGAGGCACTCGTAGCCATTTTGCCTCAGATTTCGGTAGTGTTGCTGAGTTTGATCAAATCAATGGTCTATCCGCCGGGAGTTTTACCGGATTTTTTTGATACCTGGCTTTTCTCATTCCTTTTAATGTTACCTTTTTGTCTGGTCTCCGGTGCTTTATTTGCGCTGTTTTCGGAAGCATTTAACCAGGTTGCACAAAAGCAGGAATTCCGCCTGATTTATGGTTTTGAAGCAGCAGGAAGTGTTGCCGCCGGGATATTATTCACTTTTATATTGCTTCGCCTTTTTTCGCCCTTACAAATTCTTTTATTGGTGGCTATGCTAAACTTTGGGATTTCGCTTGTTCTGGTTCAAAGCTCACATTTGAAACGCCGGTATTTTCACCTGATCCTCATTTTTTCATTTTGCATGATTGCAGCAAATCTGGTTTTCGATTTCGACAACATCTCCAAATCATTCATTTACCGAAAACAGGAAATTGTTTTAAATGAAGAAACGCCTTACGGAAACCTCATTGTGACAAAAACCGGGAAACAATTTAATTTTTTTGAAAACAGTCTGAGCCTGTTTTCCACCGACGACCCGATCGGTTGCGAAGAATCGGTGCATTATGCCATGCTCCAGCACTCCGATCCAAAAAGCGTTCTGCTCGTTTCAGGAAGTATTTCCGGGATGATAGATGAAATCTTAAAATACAAGGTCAACAGCATTGATTATGTTGAGATTAATCCCGCCATCATCGAAGCAACAATAGATTTTACGGGTTTTACGGCTCCGGATATCCTTAAAATTCACACCAGGGATGCCCGTACATTTATCCGCCTGACAGATAAAAAATTTGATGTGGTTTTGCTTAACCTTCCTGCCCCTTGCACAGCACAGATAAACTGCTATTTTACCGAAGAATTTTATCGTGAGCTCAAATCCAGGCTAAACCCGGGAGCCATTATCTCCACTTCGCTGGCAGGAAACAGCAACTACATGGGAACGGCAACAGCAAATCTTTACGGGATTATTATCAGAACCCTTAAATCAGTTTTCAAAAACGTAATCATCATTCCCGGGCAGCTTAATTATTTTTTAGCTTCCGATGCCCCCCTGGAGATGAACATTGTTGAAAAGCTCGAAAAAAAGAGCCTCGAAAACGAGTACGTGAACAAATATTATCTCAACGACCCAACCCTGAAATCCCGCGCTTTGCAATTGCTGCAACTCATTCCAGCCGATTCACCCATTAACCAGGATTTTCATCCGGTTGCTTATTTTGCCCGGATCGATTACTGGCTGTCGTGGTTTGGGATGAAAACCCAAAACATTGCGGTATTTATTGCATGTGCATTTTTTATGGTACTCATGTTTCTAAACCCAGACAACCGAAGCATGTTGGTAACCGGATTTACGGCTTCGGCCACCGAGATGATGGTATTGCTGGCATTTGAGGTGGTGTTTGGTTATTTTTATATCGCGGTTTCGCTTTTAATTGCTGCATTTATGGCCGGACTGGCATTGGGAACTTATTTTTCAGGAAGTCATTTTATGAAAGCGAACCCGGCGAAAATTCTCAAAAACCAGGGTCTCATTGGTTTAACGGCACTGCTGATTCCACTCTTTTTTGTGCTTGCTGCCATAAAGGTTGATTCCACGATCTTATTGCAATTTGTATTCTACACTTTGATGATCGTTCCCGGAATACTTACAGGAATCCAGTTTTCGTGGGTTTCGGCCACAGGCGGAAAAGGAAATTCGGGAAATGGCGTTGCTGCTTATATTGCCGATCTGGTTGGTTCAGCTGGAGGAGCCTTGCTTACATCAGTCGTTCTGATCCCTTTAGCAGGATTTATTACAACCGGAATGATTTTGTTAGGATTGAATGTTTTCATCATCGGTGTTAACCTCATTAATCTGAAATTACGAAGGGGGCTAAACTATATAAAATGAAAATTTTTTGGTTAAAGCTTCCGGCTTTTGACTTCCTCCTTTTCCGGTACTTAACACGATTAAATCTTTCCAGGCTTAAAAAAAATTATTTTTGTCATTAAAATAAGGATACGTATGCCTGAAAAATGGAATTTGTTGTCGCGAAAATTCGTTTTTAACGAAACCCCCTTTATCAGCCTGATGAAGAAAAGGATTTATCAGGTGCTGCTGATTGCGAGTAAATACGATGCATTTATTCTCGAAGATGACGGACGGATTGATGAGCAGATTTTTAATGAATATGTGGCTTTAAACCTGCGTTATCCACCACAATTCATCCAGGCCAACTCCAAAGAAGAAGCCATCACTATTCTGGATGAACAAAATATCGACCTGATCATCTTTATGCTCAGTGCCTATGACGAAGATGCCATTTTTGAGATCAGGGAAAACCAGCCCGGAATTCCGGTGGTGCTGCTCACTCCGTTTTCGCGTGAAATTTCAATTAAAATCGACGCCGGAAAGCTAAAAGGTGTCGATCATGTGTTTAGTTGGCTTGGCAATGCCGATATTTTGTTAGCTATCATCAAGCTGATCGAAGACGAAATGAATGCCGATTACGACATCAACCAGGTTGGTGTGCAGGCAATTATTCTTGTCGAAGATTCGGTAAGGTTTTATTCGTCATACCTTCCCACCATCTATAAAATCATCTTCAAACAGTCAAAATCCTTTATGACCGAAGGGCTGAATGAACACCAGAAAATGCTCAGGATGCGTGGGCGGCCCAAGATTTTGCTGGCAAACAATTTTGAACAGGCCACCGAATATTACCACAAATACAAAAATAACCTCCTCGGCATCATCAGCGACATGAGTTACGAGCGCGACGGCATACACGATAAGCTTGCCGGAGCCAAGTTTTGCGAGCTGGTGAAGCAGGACGACATCTATATGCCGATTTTATTGCAATCGTCAGACATGGGGATTAAGGAATTAGCCAAGAAATTAAAGGTTGGTTATATCAACAAGAATTCAAAAAACCTGTCGCTGCAACTCCGCAATTTTATTGTTGAGTATTTTGCTTTTGGCGAATTTGTATTCGTAAATCCCAAAACCAATGAGGAAGTGGCGCGGGCAACGGATCTTAAAAGTTTGCAGGAGGTACTGTTCGATGTTCCCGACGAATCATTTCTTTACCACATTACCCGTAACCACATTTCGAAATGGCTCAGGGCAAGGGCGCTGTTCACACTGGCAGATCTCATCAAACAGTTCAAGCCTGAAGATTTTGAGGACCTCGATGAAATCCGGCGCTATTTGTACGATGCAATTTCTAAATTCAGAATGCACAAGGGACGCGGAGTTATTGCCGAATTTCACCGCGAGAATTTTGACGAATATCTCACCTTTACCCGCATCGGTGAAGGTTCATTAGGCGGCAAGGCACGCGGACTGGCATTTCTCGATTCCTTAATCAAACGCAACCACCTCCTCGATAAATTCGACAACGTCATCATAACTATTCCACGAACGGTTGTACTGGGAACTGATATTTTTGATGAGTTCATGGAGGAAAACCATCTGTACGATATCGCCCTTTCGGGAAATAGTGATAAAGAAATCCTGGACGCTTTTGTGGCTGCACGCCTGCCTTTCAGGATACATGAAGACCTTTACACTTTTATCTCGGTAGCGAAAAATCCCATTGCAATCCGCTCATCAAGCTTGCTTGAGGATTCGCATTACCAGCCGTTTGCCGGAATTTATTCGACATACATGATCCCAAAAATTGAGGATAATGAGCGGTTGATGATCCAAAAGCTGAGTCTTGCCATAAAAAGTGTTTACGCTTCAGCATTTTACAAGGACAGCAAGGCGTATATGATGGCCACACTCAACATTATCGATGAAGAAAAGATGGGGATCGTACTTCAGGAAGTGTGCGGCTCAAGGTATGAAGACCGTTTCTATCCGACACTTTCGGGAGTGGCCCGTTCGATAAATTTTTATCCCATCGAGCCGGAGCAGCCGCGTGATGGCATTGCAAATATTGCCTTTGGCCTTGGAAAATATATTGTTGATGGTGGGAATACATTACGGTTTTCGCCAAAGTATTCCAAAAAGATTTTGCAGCTCACCTCTCCGGAAATGGCTCTGAGGGAAACCCAAAGAAGCTTTTGCGCACTTGACCTGAATGCCGATAACTTTAAAGCCTGTACCGATGACTCCATAAATCTGTTAAAACTGCGGATTGATGATGCTGAAAAGGATAATTCGCTGAGATGGGTTGCCTCAACCTTCGATCCCACCAACAATATGCTTCGCGACGGAGTGAACCATAAAGGCAAAAAACTCATTACTTTTTCCAATGTATTGAGGCACAATGTTTTTCCTTTGGCCGGGATTCTGCAGGATGTACTCGAAATCGGACAGCGTGAAATGAACCGTGGAATCGAAATCGAATTTGCTGCCGATCTAAACGTCGCAAAAGGACAACCAATAATTTTCAACCTTTTACAAATCAGGCCCATTGTGGATAGCAGTGAGAGTATCGACGAAGATCTTAGCGAAATTTTGCCCGAAGAAACCCTAATCACTACAAAAAATGCACTCGGTAATGGCATTATTCAAAATCTTTTCGACTTTGTGTATGTAAAACCAGAGAGTTTTGATGCCGCCCAAACCAACGAAATCGCACTCAGGATTGGTGAAATTAACGAAAGGTTTTTAAAGGAAAACAAAAATTACATACTCGTAGGACCCGGCCGATGGGGCTCCAACGACCCATGGTTGGGGATTCCGGTGAAATGGCCTCAGATTTCGGCAGCCCGGGTAATTGTCGAATCAGGTCTTAAGAATTATCGCATCGATCCCAGCCAGGGAACGCACTTTTTCCAGAACCTGACATCATTCCGGGTAGGTTATTTTACGATAAACCCGTTCATCAAGGATGGTTACTACGATCTCGAATATCTGTCGAAATACAAAGCCCTTTATGAGGATGAATTTGTGAGGCACATCCGTTTTCAGAAACCGTTGATTGTGAAAATTGATGGTAAGAAAAAAACAGGGGTCATCATGAAAATGGCCGAATGGCGTTAAAACCGAATAGCCTGGTTTTTATCAGGATATCATCATACCACAAGGCTACTGTTGGGAATTAATCTCCAAAAGGCTGGATTTGAGTTCATCGAAAGCTTTATCGATCACTCCGTCAACCTGATTATGGAATCGATCAAAGGCATTCACCAAAAGCCGTCCCTGCGGCGAAAGTGTAGAGGTACCCCCTTCTTTTCCACCACGCGACTTTTCGAGTAACGGAAATCCAAGCATCTGTTCTATCTTTTTCAGATCACCCCAGGTTCTGCGATAAGTAAGGTTTAGTTTTCCGCAAGCTCCCATGAGTGAGCCAGTCTCTTGGATAGCCTTCAGTATTAACCATTTGCCATCACCCAGAATCCCGGTATCATCGGTAGATGCAAGCCAGATTTTATGGTGAAGCCGGATGTTGTTGAGGTTTATCTTTTTGGGCGCTGCCATCTTATAATTGTTTGAATTTTTAGATTATCCCGTCGCAAAGTTAAAATTAAAAACCCGTTTTACTGAGTATAGACCTCAGAAAAACGGGCATCAATTCTTTTAAAGTTCTGGAAAACTTCCTGGTTTATATACCAGATACCGTTTCCTCACAAAACTTTACAATGGATTTGCCACCATCTCGAAGGTAATTTCGAATTTGACAGTAAAATTAAGCGGTCCTTTATTACAGGCACTGTTGAAAGCCAACTGGAATTTGTGCGGAGCATTTTTGATGTAATCCTGCAAACTGTTGATGGCGTCCTGGTTTACCGTTAGTACGGTAGGCGTGTCGAGCAGCGCTTTCAGGTTTTGATTGGTGATGGTTGAGATGGTTTGAACTGTTCCACCGTTCTGGTCAGCAACTTTTAAAGTAGCTTCAATGATTGACTGGTCATCGGCACCTTCGAAAGTAGTGAGCCAGTATTTAACTTCCTGTACATTGATTTCCTTGATTTTGCTACCGTATTCAGCAATAATACTGTCTTCTGCGGCAAGGTCAACCACCTGGGTATTTGTAAACACGGTATCCACACCTACAACCTGAACTTCATACGAATAGGTCAAAGTCTGGGTTACGTCTAAAATACTGGTGTCTTCGCAGCTTTGCAACATAAATGCGCTTGCCGCTGCCACGAATAATACGAAGAGTCTTGATTTCATAATTATTAATTTTAATAAATTTATATTGGAATAACCGTACAAATATAGATAGAAAACAGTAAATGTAAGGGTTTTGTTGCCCTAGTTCATAAAATAACGTTAGCTTGACATTACAAATCTCACTGTAAATATGCATCGAATGCTGAATAAACAAATGTTTAGATTTGCATTTTCACCTGCTAAGTTAAAGTTTATGGAAAAACATTTGTTGTCTAAATCTACCTTTATTCGTGGGCTTCAATGCCATAAATCGCTCTATCTGTATAAAAACCGCTATTTTCTCCGCGACCCTTTGCCTCCCGAACGACGGGCAATTTTTGTAAGGGGAACTGACGTTGGGGTTCTTGCTCAAACATTTTTTCCTGGCGGGGTCAATTGCCAGCCCGGTTCGCCTTTTCAATACCTCAAATCCGTTTCGAAAACACTCGAAATCATAAATACTGGTAGTTCAAGCGTAATTTATGAGGCAGCGTTTCAGTTCGACAGGATGTTGATATTCCTGGACATTCTTGCCAAAGTAAACGGCAAATGGAATGCTTATGAAATTAAAAGTTCAAGGAATCTTTCCGAAATATATTTTATGGATGCTGCGCTCCAATATTATGTCCTGAAAAATTCAGGTATCGACATCGATAAGTTTTACCTGGTTCACATTAACGGCGGCTATGAATTTAATGAGCAATTAAACCTGGCTGAATTATTCACTTTCGTGGATGTCACAACTAAAATAACTGAACTGCAGGATTTTGTTGCCGGGAAAATTTCAGAGCTTAAGCACATCATTAGCCTGAAGAAATCGCCAGAAATTGACATCGGCCTGCATTGCAACCACCCTTACCCCTGCGATTTTATTGGCCATTGCTGGAAAAAGATTCCGAAAGGTTCCATTTTCGAACTTTCAACATTTTCGGATGAAGAAAAATTTGTGTTTTATCGAAATGGGATACGCTTACCTGAAGAAATTCCCGAAAATACTGAAGACGCAATCGATTTAAAAAAACGCATAGAACTTGCAGCTGTCAAAACGCAAAAGCCATTTTACGACAAAGAAAAACTCGGTTTGTTCATGCAAAAACATAGTGGAAAAAATGGCTTTTTCTGGTTTTTAGGTCACAGGCCGGCAGTTCCTGTTTTTGAAAAATTCAGACCATACGATGTCGTTCCGGTGTGTTTAGGATTTCTTTCCTTTCAAAACGGCTCCCTGAAAACCGATTTTTGGTTTAACGAAAACCCGGTTGAAAATTCCGATGACGGATTTTTAAATTTCGTAGAGAAGTGCGGCTCCTCGGTTGAAAGCCTGATTCTTTACCATGATGTTGGCCTTCGTGCATATTTGCAGCGTCTGATCGAGCGAAAAACTGACCCATCCGGAAAGGTGGGGCAACTGGCTGGAAAATTGAATGATCTTTTGGATGTTTTTTCAGAGATGTATTTTTACCATCCTGGCCTTAAAGGGAATTTTGAACTGGCCAATGTTGCTGATAAACTGGCAGTAGCCGGTTCTTCAGCAATTGCTAACGTTAAAAGTGATGTATGGGCTGTAAATGAGTTTTTAAAATATGCTGTATCGGATAACCAATTCGAAAAGAACATCATCGTTGAAGAAATAATTAATTACGGAAGGTTCCAGATTGATAATATTGAAAATATTTACTGGTTTCTACTGGATATCCTCCACGACATACCAGAATAATTTTTAAATGTATCAATCGACTTTTCACCTCATTTCAACTTTTTCACATCGAAATTTAACCATTTACAACACTTTAGCCGGATTCTGCGTTTTGAGGATTTAATACTTTTGCAGGCATGAAGCAATATGAGATGATCGCGTTTGAGGAAGCATACAAAAAAGTTGTTGGTTCCGCTGTCGTCCTTGCCACCGGGAAGGTAAAACTGGAAGCATCATTGGGCAGAATTTTAACCACCGATATAACTTCTGACATGGATATGCCACCCTTTGATAAATCAGCTGTTGACGGTTTCGCCTGCCGGAAGGCAGATCTAAATGATGAACTCGAAGTGATCGAAATTATTCCGGCTGGGAAAGTTCCCGAAAAAACCATCAGCAAAGGCAAATGCGCCAAACTGATGACCGGAGGCATGGTTCCCGAAGGTGCCGATATCGTAATCATGGTTGAAGATATCGTCGAACCCACCGAAAACCACATCAGGTTTGTCGGGGAAAAAACAGCCGTAAATATTTGCAAAATGGGCGAAGATATCCGGAAGGGTGATCTCGTCTTGAAAAAGGGAACCATGATCCGTCCACAGGAAATTGCAGTTTTGGCTTCTGTTGGATGCGTTAATCCCGAAGTTTACCGCCAACCAATCGTGGGCATAATTTCGACTGGCGATGAATTGGTAGAGCCGGAACAAAAACCTGCAAAATCGCAGATCAGAAACAGCAATGCCGCACAATTGATAGCCCAGGTCCAAAAAACAGGGGCTATTCCTCAATATTTTGGCATAGCCCCCGACAACGAAACGGCAACCAGGCAAATCATCACCAAAGCACTCGAAAACAGCAATATCGTGTTGCTTACTGGAGGCGTTTCGATGGGTGATTTCGACTTTGTCCCCAAAATCCTTAAAGAAACCGGTATATCCATGCTATTTAAAAGAATGGCCGTACAACCCGGACGACCAACGGTTTTTGGGATTATGGCTGATAAGTATCTTTTTGGTCTTCCCGGAAACCCTGTTTCTTCTTTTGTCCAGTTTGAGTTGTTGGTAAAACCACTCATTTTTGCTTTGATGGGATGTGCGTTCAAACCATTGGAAATCAAACTTCCAATGGGTGCTGAATATACCCGGCGTCAGACAAAACGAAAATCCTTTCTGCCGGCTTTTATCAGGTCGGGCAAGGTTTACCCGGTCGAATATCATGGTTCGGCACATATTCATTCTTATATTTTTGCCGATAGCATCGTGGCCATTGAGATTGGCGAGACTAAACTTTCGGAAGGGACTTTGGTTGATGTACGACAGATTTAACAGGAAAATAAATTATTTACGGATATCGGTAACCGACAGATGTAATCTTCGCTGCATTTATTGTATGCCAACCGAAGGTGTGCCCCTGCTTCGCCATGCGGATATTTTAACTTTTGATGAAATCGTGGAAGTCGCCGGGACCGCTGTCCGGTTAGGGGTTGATAAAATAAGAATTACCGGCGGTGAACCTTTGGTAAGAAAAGGAATTGCTGATCTTGTAAAAATGATTGCGCAGATCGATGGGATCCGTGATTTCAGCATGACCACCAACGGGACATTTCTCGAAACTTTTGCCAAACCGCTTGCCGACGCAGGACTTCAGCGAGTTAATATCAGCCTCGACACGATTCATCCTGAAAAATACAGGCAAATAACCAGAACCGGAGATATCCGGCCAGTATTACGCGGTATCGAAGCGGCCAGGAATGCCGGCCTCTATCCGGTCAAAATTAATTGTGTCGTAAAAAATAATTCAAATGAGCCGGATGCGCAACAGGTTAAAGCATTTGCCAATGAAAATGGTTTGCAGGTTCGATTCATCCGTGAGATGGATCTCGAAACCGGCGATTTTGGAATTGTCGAGGGTGGGGTTGGAGGCAATTGTAAATTGTGTAACCGTCTGCGCCTGACGGCCAGTGGCAAGATTAAACCCTGCCTTTTCAGCGATCTCGACTTTGATGTGAGGGAACTTGGTGTCGAAAAAGCCATCATGTTAGCCTTGGGTGAAAAACCAGAAGCCGGCTCAATGAACCATGTTAATGGTTTTAGTAATATTGGAGGTTAAAAAAAAAAATCAAAAAACGAAAGCTAACCGGACTGCAGATAGCTTCCAACAATGAATTTTTAGGACTGATTCTTGTTTCATTTTCCCGTTTTTGGTCTTCCGGTTAAACAAATTTAATTAAAAATTAATTTAATGCCAGAACTCTCTCATACCGACGAAAAAGGAAAAGCTAACATGGTTGATGTTGGCCAGAAACCCGATCAGCAGCGAATAGCCAGGGCCGAAGGATTTATTAGTCTTTCGGCCGCGACGGTAAAACTCATTCATGAAAACGGAATGAAAAAGGGCGATGTTCTTACAGTTGCTGAGATTGCCGGAATACAGGGAGGTAAGAAAACCAGTGAATTGATCCCGCTTTGCCATCCTTTGCTCATTACTAAAATTGATGTCAAAACCGAATTAATAAGTGAGGGTGTTAAAGTTAACAGTGAAGCGAGATGCACCGGAAAAACCGGAATCGAAATGGAAGCGCTTACCGCTGTTGGTGTGGCCTTGCTTACAATTTACGACATGTGCAAGGCTGTCGATAAGAATATGGTGATTTCCGGAATTCATCTGATCGAAAAAAGTAAAAAAGACATCTGAAACTGACATTTATAAACATTACCAAAACTTTATGTTAAAAAAAATTCTGACATCAGCCGTCATCCTTTACCTTGTCTTAGCCGGTTTACAGGTTAAGGGTCAGCTAAATGTTGAATATTACATGAATAAAGGAATTGGCGAATACAACACTAACGATTACACACAGGCCATCCAGACATTTAATGTACTTATCCGCTATCGACCCGATTTACCCTATCCGCATGTCTATCGGGGGTTATGCAAATTCAACCTCGGCGATTACCGGGGAGCTGATTTCGATTTTACCCGTGCGATTACACTCGATCCGTACAACCCGGATGCCTATCATTTCAGGGGAGCCGCCAAATCGAATATGTTCGATTATTACAGTGCCCTTGAGGATTTCAGGAAATCGATCGAACGAAGTCCGAATAATCCGTTCGTTTATCGGAGCCGCGGAATCACACAAATGAAACTACAGGATTACAAAGGGGCTATTGCAAGTCTGGATACAGCAATCCTTATAAATCCCGCAGAGGAAGATTTTTACTACATACGCGCCATCGCCAAAAGCAGGCTCGAGGATTTCCAGGGCGCTATTACCGATTGTAACCGGGCCATCAAAATGAATTTTTTTAATAAAGAGGCCTTCATCGAGCGGGGTAAGTTTAAGAATGAAATTGGAGATAATGAAGGGGCGATGAAAGATTTCGACCAGGCCATCAAAATCGACGAAAACAATCCGCTGGTTTACTATTATAGGGCTTTTTCCCGGATTAAATCAGGAGATACTACTGCCGCTATTAAAGATTATAATAAGGTAATACAACTCGATCCCATGAATGATCTTACTTATTATAACCGTGCAATGATCTGGTCGCAACGAAAAGAATATTCCAAAGCGCTCGACGATTTAAACCAGGTTCTTAAAATTAATCCCGAAAATATTTACTCCTGGTACAACCGGGGTGACGCTAAAATCCAGTTAAAAAATTACAAAGGCGCCATCGATGACTTTACGCAAGCTATTGATCTTTTCCCTGATTTTGCGGCGGCTTTCATGCGGCGCTCCTGGGCCAAACAGGAATCCGGCGACCGACAGGGGGCAAAAGAGGATTATGATCTTGCTATCGCCATTATTAATGCCGTAAACTCAGGGCAGGATTTCGGACTGATTAACAGGCGTTATACAGCCGATTCGACCTATCTGCAGAAAATGATCGAATTTGAAGCCGACTTCAATTCGGATAATGTTACAGGCGGACGCATTCAAAACCGCCAGATTCTTATTCAACTCCTGCCAAATTTCAGTATTCAGTATTTTGCCGCCGATTCGGTTATTTCCGAACAAAAGGAAACCAGCTATCGGTATCCCGTCCTGGATAAATTCGGTAACAACAACCGGAACTTTTCATTGGGGATTTCTTCCCACCGGCATCTGTTAAAGGAAAATGATGTGCATTACCTCACCGCTAAAGCCGACAGTGTTTTATATTATGATCCTTTTAATTCGGAAAACTATTTTTGGATGGGAACCATCGACGACATGCTGATGAATTATGGTGAGGCAAAAATTTCGTTCGACCGAGCGGTCGAACTTAATCCCAATTATCTCGAAGCTTACTTTAACCGTGCAAATGTCGGTTTCGAACTTGCCGAACACCAGTTTTCGATCGAAGAATCTACACCCCAGATTACCATCAGTATGGGTGGTGCTCCTTTAAATACCATAGAACCGGTTAAACGTACACCCGATTTTTCGGCAGTACTCCAGGATTACGACCGGGTTATACAACTCGACCATAACATGAGTTTTGCTTACTATAACCGGGGTAATATCAAAAACCGCATCCACGATTTTGAAGGTGCTGTCCGAGATTATTCCGTTGCCGTTGCTATCGATCCCAATTTTGCAGAAGCGTATTATAACCGGGCCATCACTTTAATCTTCCTCAAAAACACCAAAGATGCGTGCCTCGACCTGAGTAAGGCCGGAGAACTTGGTGTGCAACAAGCTTATAGCGTGATTAAAAGGTATTGTAACAAGTAAGTTTTCCCTACAACGATCAAATTATTGTTGCTAAAAATTGGCAGTTGCAATCCATCTTTCAGGGATGAGGCTTTCGATAAAAAGCAAAATACCATTTCACCGCCTGTTTGATGATGATGTTGTGAATTACAAAAACCCGGCCTCCCCAAAATATTTCCATGCCGCTACAGTCGCCGGAAAGAGATGAAAATTGATGAAACTAAACTTGTAATTCATCGAAATTACTGTTTACTTTGTTGGGTTAATAATTCTATCTCAAATACAAATTAAAACTAAAAAATGATCATTATACGCATACTCAAGACGCTGACCCAACGGACCTGCCAATTAAAAAATCGATGTTTTTTCCTTTATCAACAGCTAACGGTTTCATCGTTTTCGGGTGTGTAAAAAATAGGCGGTCAGTAAATTACCCGAATAAACTTTAAGCCAGTCACTTTTTTAGAAAAGGGTATTTTGGTTTATAAAGGATTACCTACCAAAGAGAATTTTCACCACATTACTATAAAATGTGGGAAAAAGGAGTGGTCACAGGTTGTTTTATTGGCGGTCGGAATTAGTCCCTAAAAAAATAACAAAATTGATAATCGAAATAAATGGCATAGAAACAAAAATTTTGGTCGATTTTTGATATTATATCTCATATAAATGTGCTGTTATTTTTTACTTTTTTGATAACTTTAATTCACTAATTTTTTCACTAAAAACCTTACAGTTTTATGAAACATTTTTTATTCGTACTGATTTCAGCAGTTGTTCTGTTTAATTTCGGAACAGCTCAAAAAACGACACGCTTCGATCTGAACGGGGATATCATTCCTCCTGAGGCAATTATTGCAGAGGGTTTGCAGCAACAAACAATTACGTCTGTTCAGGGGCAAGCCGAATTCCGGTCGGAATGGATGTCGAAAGGCCCATGGGGTGGAAACATCCGTGGTTTTGCAACCGACAAAACCAATGGGATGCATGTTGTAGTAGCTTGCGGAAGTTCCGTAGCTTCAAACGGTGGCATGTGGTTCTCCAATGACGGTGGCCAAACCTGGAATGCTTCAGGTATGATTAATAAGCTTATGTACGGAGTGTATGCACATCCTTCGCAAAGCGGAACATTCTTTGCCGGTGGCAAGTATGGTATTTACAAATCTACCGATGGTGGAGCCACCTGGTTACAGATTGCCTACCCTAGCACCACAATAATTGGTGTTGGTGTTCAAACTGCTAACCCCAATGTAATGATAGCAGGTATTGCTTCCAATCAGGGCGTAAAGTATTCCACCGACGGTGGCGCCAATTGGGTTGCTACTAACCTCTCTACAGGTTATATGAAAGATTTTGCAGTTTCAGCAGCTAATCCCGGATTGATGTTCCTTGCCATGTCGGGAACCAGCGGATCGGGATTATTTACCAGCTCCGATGGCGCCACATGGACAGCCATCAATCCTGCTTCATCGGGTCAATGTTATGGGGTTTATGTAGATCCTGCCGACGCCGATTTCATTTTATTAGGTTCTGATAACGGCATCTTTAAATCGACAGATGGTGGCGCAAACTGGACAAATGTTCAAGCCACAGGCAACTTTGTAAGAGGTATTGTGAAACACGACAATAAGTATTTTGCTGTAATTTACAATGGTAGTGTGTACGAAAGTACCAATAACGGTGATACATGGACACTGGCAAATGTAACTTTCATCGAAAAAACCTGGCAGGCTATCGGTTCATCTGATGCAGGTGCCTTGTTTGGTAACTGGGGCTCTATCTTTTTGGGTAACGGCCAAACCTATTCATTAAGCGTTCAGGGACTTAATAATGCTTATGTTCACACCACGGTTTATTATGCCGACAGGAATGAGTTGTGGGCCGGATCTGAAGGCAGTGGAATATGGGTCTCAAAAGATATGGGCGAAACATGGGAAAATAAATCCAATGGCCTTTTGGGTTGGTGGGCTTACTCCTTTTCACCGACAAATCACGAAGACTGGCAGGTAAACCGCATGTTGGTAGGCACAAACAATGGGGTTTATGTTACCAATGATTTTGGTGAAAACTGGAACGTTCTGGATATGGAAACAACCACTTACACTGGTACTATGATCGACTGGACCAATCCTGACATGATGTGGGTAGGCGGAACAATGGGCCCGGTTAAATTCACGACGGATGGCGGCACAAACTGGACCGCAGCAACAGGGCTCCCGTTTGCCTTGTATCCACGTTTTAGCCTGTGTAAAAACACCACCGACGACCTCAGGGTATTGTTGATTTACGAACAAATGGGAACTACATCTTATTATTCTGACGACCTTGGTGCTACTTTTACGGCTTCCACGGGATTTACAACCGAAAGCTATTTTACCGATTTATCGATACGTAAGGCTGGTAATGGTCTTGACCAGATGGTGTATATGTCAACCGATAAAGGCATTTACAAATCAGCCGACGGAGCAGCATACACGATATGTCCTCAGTTGACCGGGCTGTCGTGGAGTGTTTTGGGTTCCCGCGGAACAAATGTTTATGCAGGAGCCGGCAATGGCGTATTCCATAGTGCAGATGAGGGTCAGACCTGGGAAGCCTTCAACCAGGGAATTTCAACAATTGCAATATGGGATCTTGTTTATGGAAGCAGTGCAGATGTAATTTATGCAGGTACGCGCGGATACTCCGTGTACAAATATGGCGAAGAAGCCTTGCCAAGTTATACGCTGCCTTTTTCACAGGATTTTACTGGTCAGCAACTGCCTGCTGACTGGCAAAATATCGATAATGCCGGAAATGACCTTGTATGGCAATTCGACAATCCGGGTGGCCGGGATATTACAGGCGCCGGTTTCGATACCGACTTCGCAATTCTCGACAGCGATTCTTATGGTAGTGGTGCTGCTCAGGATGCCGACCTGATCACTCCTCCAATCGACTGTAGTTCAGCTTCAAATGTTGTATTAAAATTTGATCAGTCCTTCCGCCAATATCAGACTTCTGTCGGTACTTTATCTGTAAGTAACAATGGTACCGACTGGACGGCAATTTATGTGATTGATGTAAACAATGGTTATCCTAACCCTGCTGTCACTATAGAATTCGACATCTCTGAAGTTGCTGCAAATCAGGCCAAAGTTTGGGTAAAATGGAATTTTATTGGCGATTATGATTATTGGTGGGCCATCGATAATATAAGTGTCACCGAAGGAAGTATTCCCGGGCTTGATCCTCCCACAAATCTTGAAGCTACAGTTGACCTTACCAATGTAACACTTACCTGGAATGCTCCGCTTAACGTCGTACCACTTGGATACAATGTTTACCGCGATAATCAGCTGATCACCCTTTCGGCAATCACAGAAACTACATATACCGACGAAAATGTTGTGGCAGGAACACACATCTATTCAGTAACGGCAGTTTACGATAATGGAGAATCCACACCGGCAGGTCCCGTACAAATCGCCATTGATGGAACTGTCGGAAAAATCCATGGTTTCGTTCGCGACGCGGTAACAAATCTGACTCTCAGCGAAGCTACCATTACAGCAGCCGGCACCGATAATGGAGCATTGACCATTATGACTCCTTTTGGGGCTTACTATTCAATTCTGCTTCCAGCTGGCAACTATGACGTTACCTGCACAGCAGAAGGTTATCAACCGGCAACTGTAAATAACCTCCCGGTTGTGGCTGGTGTAAACAAAGGATACACATTTTACATGCAACCTACATCAATTGAAAGTATTACTGGTATAGGAACAATTGGAAATGATTCTTACCTGATTTACCCTAATCCGGCAAGCGACCAGCTAACCATCATTGGTGATGGCGTTACCCGCTGTGAAATCTTAAACCAGATGGGCCAGCAGGTTTATACCGCCAATGAAATCATAGGCAAACAAATGATTAATATTGAATCCTTGCCTGCAGGGATTTACTATATCAAGGTTACAACCAATCAGGTAACTGAAACGCAAAAGCTGATTGTCAAATAATGACCCCGATCATCTTGTAAGATCAGCATCTCAACAAAGAGGCTGTTTCAGAATCTATTAATTGAAACAGCCTCTTTTCAATATCAGCAATAATATATTTCCGGTATCACCCTTTAGGAACTACAGAAGCTACTGAAAATATCCTTGTTCCTAAATGCTCTTAAAAGATTATTCCATCTTTGAAAAGTAGCCGAAGAAATCCAACTGACCCCTCACCCCTGGCAATAATAAAATCAAAGCTGGGAATCATCACCAGAATAGCATTTCAGAAAAACTTTCTACTTCTTTTTTGTAGCTTTTAACAATTTGGGAAACACGCAATACAATTCGCACCTGAAAAGTACAATTTATCGTCTGGAGTTTACTATTATTCGCTGTTTTCGGATCAATATAGCCTAACGAAAAAAATGATTTATTCGAAATAGTTCCTGAATAGATCCAACCTGTATTGAAGATGAAAAATTTGGGTGGGAAATCATATTCCTCCGGCTTCTTATATGCTCTAAAAATTTTACCATTTAAAAGGTGGTAATCACTTTTTAGTAAATGCCATTATGGAATTACTACTGATATGACTGCTTGTTCTTAATCCCTTCTACATTCGAAATGGTCATCAACCTGGCCAATTCCAGGTACAAATGAGAAATTAAATTGTGGAACGCTCGATTGTTCGGAAGCGTGCATCATATGAACGAAACTAATGCAATCCATTTATCCTGACATTTAGATTAATAACTTATCACACACATAATCAATAATTTAAATTGAATGGCACAACCTTTGGGCTGATTAAAACCGGTTAAACACCAGGCCAATACGGCCAGGAGTGCCTTCATTTACAAAGCAGAATATATTGAATGCTTTTTCGATACAATCATTAAAAACAAAACGAAAAATGAAAAATTTAATCTTATTACTTAGTTTGTCCGTGTTTTTCCAGGTTTCAGTGGAAGCACAGACAAAACCAGATTCCACGGCAATACGCGAAATCGTTTTAAACTATATTGAAGGCTGGGATACCGGTGATACGGCACGTATGGCACAAAGCCTGCATCCTCAGTTGGCAAAACGGGGCATTGTTCCTTCGAGAAGTGGTAAGGGTAACGACCTGCTTAGCGCTTCTTATAAAGATATGGTAACATGGACTTCTTACCAGAAAAATGCTCCAAAAGAGGATCAAAAGTTTGAAAACAAAATTACAATTGCTGAATTGGGGAAAAATATCGCCAGTGCCACCTGTGTAAGCAAGGAATACATCGACTATCTTCATCTGGCGAGAACCGGAAAAGGCTGGAAAATACTTAACGTGATCTGGGAGCCCAATTATGCAGAGATGAAAAAAAAGTAATCCGTTAAGTTTCATTCACTGTTGAAAGCCCTGAATGACTTAAATAGAAAAAGACATGAAACAGACAAAGTCCTTGAAAAATTTCAGGGAATAAAAAGGTTCGTGTTTCCGGCATTTCTCGAAAAAAGCAAATTGTAATAACTTTTCATATTTCATTGGGCTGATAAACCTAAGTAAATCCGAATAATCTATGAAAACTGTCTTAAATACTTTTCTTTTTGTTTGCTTACTGGCATTATCTCTTGAAACCAATTGTCAGGAAAATAATCTCACATCAGTTTCAGTGCCAATGATTTCCGATCACAACAGAATGATTGTTGAAGCTGAGGTTAAAAAGGATGACGGGAAATGGAAAAAAGTAAGGCTTTGGA